>Ga0157369_10000380_pt1 | contig 58779 bp, 91 predicted proteins | sample C25metaG_FD_113461 | JGI IMG/M metagenome (GOLD analysis project Ga0157369, IMG submission 113461) | Corn rhizosphere microbial communities from Kellogg Biological Station, Michigan, USA - C2-5 metaG | ecosystem: Host-associated > Plants > Roots > Rhizosphere > Soil | place: USA: Michigan... | reverse complement strand
CGGTCAGGTCAAGCCTGGAGACCTCCAGCCAGTGGAAGCTGGCGGGGTCTCGCACGATCACGAACGGCGGCTCAGCCGAGACGCACTCGGTTTCGGAGATGAACACCACGACGTGGTGGGAGGGGGAGTTGGTACACCACTCCACCACCTTCCCCACCCAGTGCTCGGAGTGGCGTACCAGCCCCACCTGCCCCGCCAGCACGGCTATGCCTTAGCGCCCGAGCGTGCGGCGTCGGTGGCATCCTTGCGGTACGAGTTGTCACCATAGGAGTTCATGGCCGAGTCCGGCTTCTTCACCTGCGGTCCCGAGCCCGGACCCACCATGCCGCCCTTGGCAGCTGCGTCGGCAGACATCTTGGCCTGCTCCTCAGCCTGCTTCATGACGAGTATGAGGTTGCCCAGTTCTTCCTCGGTCGGCATCTTGGCATCGGTGTCGATGTCGAACGCCTTCAGCAGCATGGCCCGGACTTCCTCAGCCGACATCACGTTCAGGGCCGCTGCCCCGGTAATGGACTGAATCTGGCGGTAGACGGCTTCCTCGGTGATCGGCGGAAACCGGACCTCGATGTCCGCGTAGCCGAGGTAGTCCAGCACACTGGCCATGAACGCCTTGTGTTCGTCCTGCCTGGACTTCATGACCTTCTCGTTGGAGTCCGAGAGGGTTTCGGCGCTGGAGCGGTTGGCATCCCCGGCGTCGGCGGTCAGTTCGTTCAGGGGAACGTTCAGGCCGGCTGCCACGTAGCCCGCCAGTGGGAGACCTGCCTTGAAGTCCACCGAGCCACCCGTGCGGCCCACCGAGGACAGCGTGGCACCACCGGCACCGACAAAGGTGCCTCCCACGTCGTTGGACTCGCCCGTGAACGGATCGCGGGTGGGCTGCGCGGCCACCTTGGTGGCAACAGCGTTTGCGCCCGTGCGGGTGGGTACCGTGGCCTTGAAGGCGAAGCGGGAGTACGCCTTGACCAGCGTGGCCTGATTCTCCAGGAACTCCTTGTGTGCCTTGGCCCAGAAGACGACGCTCGTGAGGTCCGGCAGACCCCACTTCCAGCCCGTCTGCTTGTTCACCGCGTGGTGGGCGACGACCGAGCCGTAGTTCACCGGGTAGCCCCTGATCTGGCGGGGGCGTCCGTTGGCAGCCATGTCGTAGTCGATGGCCGGGACGTACTCGATGACCGTGACAGTGGTTTCCGACTCGGCGGTGGCGCTGTTGACCACGCGCAGCCATTCGCGCCGGTAGAACCAGACTTCCTCGTGGTTGTCCGGGTTCGAGACCACAGCGGTGATCTGGATGATGGGGAGACGCTGGACCGATTTCTTGGCGCTGTAAAACGTCCCGCCCTTGCTGACCAGCAGGAAGAAGTTGCCGTCCGTGGCAAGGCAGGACTCCATCTCGGAGCACGCCTTGGGGGAGAGCAGGTACTTCTGCATGTTGGGCGACTTGATAAAGTCGTCCTTCAGGTCCAGACCCTTGAACTCCACGCCGTTGCCCCAGATGTACGCCTTGCGCACGTCCACACCGCGCTTGATGAGCGGGTTGATCGAGAGCAGCGCCCGCGTGGTGCGGGAGTATTTCTTGATGGTGGACAGGGGAACCTCGGTGGCATCGAGGTCTTCACCCATCGGGTTCCAGCCCTGGTTATCCAGAGCCAACACCACGTCGGCCATGTTCTCCTGCAGGATTTCCAAGCCGTCTGCGAGGATTCGGTTCTTATCGGTCACTTCTTCGAGTTGCGCCTTTGCTGCGTCCAACTCGGCGGAATTGCCGAATCCCCACTTAGCCATGAGTCTCCCTAGGGTCTATTGATTAGTACCCAGTCTATCAAGGCTATGAATCTAGTAAGCCGGGATCAAAAAGGCGAGATCGTCATTTCCATTTCAGAGAACACATCCGCCAGCGCCAATTCGTACTCATCGCCCGGACGCAATTTCGCCACCGGGTCACTGGGATTGATGGCGAGGTCCATTGCGGCATAAGCGGCGGCGTCGGCATAGTCAGGGGATTTCCCGGTTTTGGCCCGGATTTCCTCTTTCGAGGCCACCTGCAAAACGCTGCGGGTGTTTTTGAAGTGGTATTCCAGATCGCCCAATTCATCGGTGAGAGCAGTGTCATCCTCATCAATGTCGATCTGGCCGTTCAGCATCCGCTCGCGGATCGTGTCATACATCTCGGCGCGGGTGTTCAGCCACTTGTCCGAGTCAGACGGGGAGGCGTTGCCGATGATGCCGATGGTCTCGTAGAGGTTCTGGGACAGGTTGCCCACCATTTCGTACACGCCGGCACCGATGCCCACGCCGTCGATCCTGACCTCTCCCGCACCAAGGTCATGGGCGATGCGGGCCACGCGGGCAGCTGTCTCGGTCAGGGTGGACTTGTTCCACTTGTCCACGAACCGGAGCACACCATCCTGAAAGCTGTAGACCACCGTGTAGTCACCACCCATGCGGGCAACGTCGACGCCGAGGCGCGGCTTGGAGTCCTGCCGGATCATCAGCTCGGTCATCCGGCCCACGGCCAGTGTGCCCTCGGGGAACAGCGCGTTGGTGCCGTCCATCGAGAACTCGCCCAGCACCTTGGAGCGGAAGCGAGGGGAATCCTCGCCCCACGCCTTCTTGCGCGCCTCGATCCAGTCCAACGTCACCAGACCGCCGCGAGCGTCCTCCGGGAAGTCCTCGCCCGTGACGTTGGGGGAGTCATAGGAGTTGATGGTCATTTTGTGCCAGGAGTCGTCGTTCGACTTCCAGATTTTGCCAAACGGGGTGTTGACATCATCCGGGTTGCCGATGGCGAGGCAGGCGTCATAGCGGCCCGTGGTGATGGCGTCCACAGCCGTGAAGATCGTCTCGGGGATACCACAAGACTCATCCAGAACTGCCAGCACACCATTGCGTCGGTGGACACCTTGGAAGGCGTGCTCGTTGGTGTTCGAGGGCTTGCGGCCAAAGGCGCGCTGGACCTTCAGGTCAGACTTCCACTCGTTGTCCAGCGAGATGTCGCCCAGCAGCTTGCCTTTGAGCTTGTGATCGCGCAGGTACTCCCAGATGATGCCCAGCTGGGGCTGCGTCGGGGCCGTCGTCACCGCGATGGAGTCAAGGTCTCGGCGGGTATCCACCCACCAGGCAATGATGATCGAGGCCGTGAAGGACTTGCCAACGCCGTGGCCGGACTTGACCGCCACGCGCTTGTGCTTCAGCAGCGCCTCGGCAATCTGGACCTGCTTGGACCACAGGGTGTAGCCGAGCTTGTCCTTTGCCCAGAGGGCGATGTCCGTCTTGTATCGCTCGTTGAGGGCTGCCTGTTCCAGCTCGGCGCTGGCAGCCCGCATGGCGTCCAGAATGCTCATGAGTCGGGCAAATCCTCGTTGAGTCGGTACATCAGGGTCTGGAAGGCGGCATTGTCTTCGTAAATTGCGTGAAGCGCGCGCAGGAGGCCAATGGTGACGTTGAAGTAGGACTCGGTGGAGCAGTGCAGCCGGGTGCGGATCGCGGCCCAGTCAGGCTCGTGGCCGTCGTTGGCATAGAAAAGGTCCAGCACGTCCGTCACGTCCGGGGTGTAGATGCCCTTGCTCATTCTTCGACTCCCTCAGTCAGGGCGCGCTGCGCCTCAGTGGTGAAAAGTTCCTGAAGGACAGGCTGGGTCAGCTGGCCCTGAATCTGCTTGATGGTCCTGCTGTTGGTCAGCACCTGCTCGATGTGCGCCTGCATCCCTGCAGAGATGGCGAACACGGCCCGGAGGATCAGCTGCGTCTGGGCCTGAGTCAGCTGGAGCAGCTTGTCCTCGGCAGCGCGCTTGCTCTCCTTGTTGATGCCCTGCAGCTTGGCGATTTCCTGCAGCAATTTGATGACCAGCTCGAAATCCTCGGCGCGGTCGGCGTATTTCAGCCGGTCATTGACCTTGGTGAGGAGGTTTTCGAGGCGCAATTCCTGAAGGACGGCCTGCTCCTCGGGCGGCATAATCGTCCGCGAGGAAATGAACTCTTTCCAGGTGGTGACAATTTGCTCAGGCTCAACGCCCAATTTGACGGCTATTTCCTCGAATGTGAAGCCCTTGGTGCGCAGCGGGACGATTTGCGCCGTCAGCGCGTCCATTGTATTCGGGGAATCTTCCATGTCAATAGCTTACTGGAAATCAATTTCGGCGCATGAAAACAGTAAGGCCCCCAAGCGGTGGAAGTCACTTGGGGGCCTAGCTGTACGTTTATCGCCCGCGTGGCGAGAGCAAGTCTTTGACCGCTTATCTCCCAAAGCAGCCTAGATTGGCTTGGACTCTCGTCGGGAGTGCAGGAATCGAACCTGCCTTGCCGAGGCGCTACCTCGTGCCCTCACATCAGATGGGCCAAACTCCCGTCACCCCTGCATCCGGCCCGTCTCAATCTCCGGCATCATCTTCGGGGCTTTCCCTCGGCTCCTACATATCGGTCACCGAGGTAGCTTTATGCGGCTGATTCTTGAAAATCAACCGAAATCTGTTGAGTGGAGAGCCAGTGTGCGTAGATGCTGCCCGCTTCCTGGATGGCCTGCTCCTTGGTCTTGCCCATCTTGCTCTCCCTGTGTGCCTTGGTGTGTATGAATGAGCGTATAGCAAGACAAAGTAGTAAGCAAGCCCCTATTGACGGCAGATTTAGAATTGGCCCATGAGCAAGCCCCGCGCCGCCTTGTACCTGCGCCAGAGCACCTACAAGGAAGAATCAATCTCACTGGAGCTTCAGGAGACCGCCTGCCGCACCTACGCCGAGCAGCAGGGCTACGAGGTGGTGGCCATTGAGAAAGACCCCGGCATCTCGGGGCGCACATGGAACCGTCCGGGCGTCCAAAAGATCATGGGCCTGCTGGAGGGCAAGGACGCCGATGTCATCGTGCTGTGGAAGTGGAGCCGGCTCTCGCGCTCCCGGCTGGACTGGGCCGTCGCCGCTGACAAGGTGGAGACCGCTGGCGGCAGGATCGAGTCCGCCACCGAGGCCATCGACGTATCAACCTCCACCGGACGCCTCGCCCGAGGGATGCTCACCGAGTTCGCCGCGTTCGAGTCCGAGCGGATCGGTGACACCTGGAAGGAGGCACACGCGAGGCGGGTCCGTAACGGACTGCCCCACACCGGGACGCCGAGGTTCGGCTATACCTACACGCGCGAGACCGGTTACGTCCTCGATCCCGAGACCGGACCCCTGCTGCGTCGGCTCTACCTCGATTACATCGCCGGGGCGGGCTTCATGCGCCTGTCCACACTGACCCGCGAGCACGGCGGACCCATCGAGGCTGCCTCGGTCAAGCGCATGATGGATTCCGGGTTCGGTGCCGGCCTCGTAAAGTCCCGTGGGGAGCACGTAGCAGGCGCTCACGAGGCCGTAATCAGCGAGGATGAGTGGAAGGCGTACAAGATGGCTCGCAGAGGCCGTGTGGGGCGTCCACGGGCCGAGGAAAGTCCTCACACCTACTCGGGAATCGTCCGGTGCGAGTGCGGAGCCTTGATGACCGGCAACGCCTACACGGCCCGGAACGGTCAGAGGACCGCCAAGTACAACTGCACCCGCTACCGGAGCGTCGGAGAGCACACCAACGCCATCGTGGCACCCCGAGTCGATGAGGCCGTGGTCTCCTTCCTGGAGAGCGTGGCCGCGAGCGTCAATGAGGTGGCCGACAAGGCAGCTGCAGGCTCCAAACCACTCAAACAGCTCGATGCACGGCCCAAAATCATGGCCGATCTGTCCAAAAACGCCTCCAGAATGGAGGGTTTGACCCTAAAATTTATCGACGGAGACGTGACCAAGGAGCTTCATGACCGTCTGATGGGCAAGCTGAAAGAGGAGAAGGATGAGCTTGAATACCGGCTTTCCTACCTCGAATCCAAGAAATCCGGCCCAGCCCCGGCCAAACTGGCCGCAGACCTGCTCTCCCACTGGGAAGCGATGCCCCCGGAGGTCAAAAGGGAGATTCTGGGCCGTCTCGTGGACCACATCGAGGTCTCGCTGGCCGGTGGAGGACGCTGGAATCCCAAGGAAATCCGCGTAATTCCGGCGTGGGAGGCTTAGTTATGGTTGGCGTACCGCTATGGGTGTGATGGTGCGCTAACCATACCCATTTTTGGGCAAAAGAAAACCAACCCCTTGGCTAGGCCAGAGGGGGCTGGTGTTATCTCTCAAGTATAGCGTTTTCCTATAGCTGACTAGATTTCGCTATCTTTCAGCTTCCAGGAAGTGCTCGGGCATCCGGGAGAGGTACAAACCGGAGCGGGTTTTGAGGAATTGCTTCATCAGGGAGTCCGGGAGGACCATGTACTCCCTCCTGACGAACTCGGGGATCAGCATGATGGTCCCGCACTCGCCGTGCTCCATCCGGTGCCACTCCCGGATGGCCCTGACACGCTCCCCCAAGCTGAAATTCAACTCCTCAGCGTGCCAGAGCCGTTCCCCACGCCTCGAATAGCGTGGTTCGAGGTCCGTGCGGTGGCCGGCGACATCTCGGGGATGCCCACCGGCATCGACCACTACCTGGACGTGGCCTTTTCTAAGTCGCTTGGTCTTCATGGACACTCCGATAGGGGTTTTCAGGCTCGTCTGGGGCGAACCACTTGGCAGCGGCGTTGCCTTGGTCATAGCCCGCCTCGTAACCCTCATCCCATGCTTTGGCCAGCCATGCTCGAAGGTCATCACCAGGCATTACGTCCCACCCATCGGGGTGGACATATCCGCGCTCATCAGTCCTACTCATGGTCTGATTTTACCGGGATTTCGGCCTCAATGACAGCCTTTAGGTCAGCGTCATCGAGGTCTTCCAAGTCCCGGATCGAGAGCACTTTGGGTGGCGGAACCATCTTCAGGATGTCTTGGAGGCTCATTTCCGCTCTCGTTTCTTCCTGCGGCATAACGCCTCAGTAAACTCCCACCGGCTCAGCCACTTATCCGGGCCACGCAACGCCGATGCATGTTGCTGAAATTCAAGGGTCTCGGCTTGCTTTGCTCGGTGTATTGAGACCCAGTACGTCCACCATGTGAACCTCACACCGTCACCGCCGTCTTGTGCTTGGTGTGGACGGGCCTGTCATCGCCCCACCAGAGTACGGGGGACTGCAGCTGGATGTACTTGGGGAGGTAGGGCTTGGCCTCCTCCTTGGCGATGGTGACGTGCGGGTTGAAGCCGAACTCAGACGGGCTCACAATGCCGTACATCTCCAGCTCGCGGACCAGCCACTCCTGCTCGATGGTCAGGGCCGGGTTCGAGATGGTCAGGACCGGAACCCTGCCGTCCTTGCCGAACAGCGCGCTCCCGGTGACCCGGCAGGCTCCAGGATCATTGCTCTGCCAACGCAGGACGCGCTCGATGTCGGTCCGCTTGAACGTGGTGGTCTCGGTGTCCCCGAGGAACAGGGCCGTGGCGTGCAGCAGCGGATCGGTGCTGCCAAGGAACCATGCCGGCCATACGATGGCGATTCCAGTGCTCATTTGCTGTTCTCCTGCTCTTTGGCAATGCGGTTGCGGATTTCGAGGCCCACTTGGAGGGGCATGGGGTCAGCGAAGTAGATGTCCTGGACGTAGAAGCCGCAGTTGTCCAGCTCGGCACGGATAGCCTGCTGGTCTTTCCACGGGAGTCCGGTCAGTTCGTAGAACTGGTCTCCGGGCGGGAGCATGACGCCCGAACCCCCGGAGTAGCCGGTGCCCTTGGGGATGGCCCGGATGAAGGTCTTGACTGGTGTGCCGATCATTTTGCGTCTCCATCTGCGTAGCTGGCCTGCGCCTTGACAGCTGCCAGCAGGTGCGGGCGTTCATCGAGGATGGCGTGCGTGGTTGTCGGGAAGTGGTGCTCGTTTTCGGTGAAGTGATGGGCACACCACAGGAGGGGGAGCGTCGTGTCCAGAGCCTCGGTGCGAGCGTAGGCTTGGGCTCCACACTGGTCACAGCGGTCAGCGTGGTTCAGTTCCCGCAGCCCGAGAGCGGTGTGAGTTGGGGGGACGTACTGCTGGCGGGTCTTGCGGAAGGCTTCTGCTGCCGGTGTGCTCATGATGGAACCTCCTGAAGTGCGTTGACTTGGGTATTGGCCTCGGATCGGACCAGCGTGTCCTGCTCGTTGTCAGATCGGCGCTGCCAGAAGCTGACGTGGCCGGCGCTGAACTGTATGTAGTGTGCCTTCACAGCGTGTCGGCGTCCCCCAAAATCGTTGTACTCGTAGGTGCGGAGCGGGGTGTCCACGGCCACCTCTTTGGTGACGTTCTCCTGGCCGTAGAAGGTCATGCTGGGTTCGCCGCCCAGATGGCTGGTGGTACAGTGCGGACAGTCCAAGGTGCTGCCGGAATGCTTGTGGTCAAGGGATGTGGGAATACTGTGCTGGATGCCAGCCAGATGTCCGGGTCTGACTCGGCCAACACTGCGTCGAAGATGGGTGTGGTGCTCATTTGCCTATCCGTCCTGTCTCTTGGAAGTGAATTCGGAGGTCGTGGTCCCAGGCGCTGGAGTGGCCGCACTTGCAGGCTGCTTGACCGCTGGGGAAGTTCACCTTGGTGATGTAATGGCGCTCGGGCCTGCTGAACAGGCGGCGCAGGAGGCCGATCACAGTTCGAGCCGTTCGAATATTTCCGCGCGCAGCTGATCCATTACTTCGAGGCCGATATTGGTAGTCCGCTGCCTGCCGGTTTTCACGTCCCAGAGGGTGATTTCTGGATTGCTCCAGAGTGCGATGAGGTTGGCGGTGCGCTGCTCGTAGGCAAGAGCGAGGGTGGCCTGAGCCTGGATGGCACCCAGAGACATTGCCTCGGTCACCTGTCCTACCTCGTGCATCGCGTTGAGGCCGTCGATGGTTTGCTTGAAGTGCGGATTGCTCATGGCGGTTCCTTTCAGGCTGCGGTGGTCTGCTTGGCTTCGATCTGCTCCAGCAGATCGGTGCGGTTGCGGTGTTTGAGGGAGCGTTTGAGGCGGGTCAGGCTGCTGTAGCCGGCGCGCTGGACGACTTCGTTGAGGGTGGCTCCGAACCGGAGCAGGTCTTCGATGTCCTCGTGCCGGTCATCGGTCAGCTGTACCTGCCGTTCGTGGGCTGCCGGGATGCCAGTGGGGGTGTACCAGCCTCGGTGACAGTCCTTGCAGACCCGGCGCAGCTTCTCGCCCCTGCCGTGCTTGCGCCATGCGGTGTTCTCGGGGGTCCGGGTGTGCCCGCTGGGGCAGACCTCGGTCACCGGGAACCGTCCACAGGCCCGAGGATGACGGTGAAGTACGAGGCTGGGGCCATCAGCCCGCAGTCACAGGTAAGTGCGAAGTTCTGCGACACGCCGTTGACCCACCGCTCACAGGCGGCGATGACCTTGGGCTCCAACCCGCAGGCGGGGCAGAAGGTCTGAACGTAGTGAGTGGCGGGTCCGTCATCGTGGCGATGGTGAGAGCCATGCTGGGAGTGCTCACAGGGCGGGGCGGGCATCTCGCCCACCAGCAGGCTCAGGTCAAGATCGAGGGCGGTGGCGCTCACTGGCCCATGTCCTCGGTCGGCTCGTTGGGGTCCAGCAGGCTGTCGATCTGCGCATTCACAGCCTCCCATGTGGGCTTGATGGCTGCGGCCTCGGCAATCAGGGCGATGATCTTGGCGGCATCGGCCTTGTAGAAGCTGAGGACATAATCCGGTTCGGTGGCTCCGGGAAAGGTCACAGTCAGGTCCAGAACGTCGGAACCGCCCACCTCCTCAGCAACCTCAAAGGTGTCCCCGTCCTGATCGGTGAAACTGTTCTCGCTCAATGTGTGCTCCCTACTAGGTTGGTGTGTAAAACCAGCCTACTACCAAAATAAATAGGAAGGAAGACTTTGGCGGCACTTTTGGACACGAAAAAGCCCCGTGGCCGGCACTCGGCACACAGGGCTTGATCGTTGGGGCTCAGGCGGGGTCGTAGGTCTTGGCAAAGATGTCCGGCTTGCAGGGGTAGAACTCGCCGTTGACGCCCTTGATGATGTAGTCACCGTACTTGGCCCACATGAACCCTTCGAGGGTCTTGACCTGGAAGGCGTGGGTGGAGTCGATGCCGCCCTGCCTCATGATGTAGGGCGAGAGGACTTCTACGTCACCGCCTCCATCGAAAATCCATGAGGTCACGTCCATCTTGCTGGCATCGGTTACCTCCATGGCCTCGACGACGACGGGCTTCTTACGGTACTTCTGCAGCTGGCTCATGCTGCTACCATGCTTCCGAGCCAGACCGTGAGGGTAATCATCAGCGCGGCCCATGCAGCCTGGAGGATCGGACCCCAGACATCATCGGTCCACCGCTTCTTGCCGGCCAGCACTACGACAAAGTGGGACAGGGAGTGGAAGCCCAGCAGTCCCGTGAAGGCGGATGCGGCGATGGCAAAGTAATTCATGATTGCTCCTTGATGGCCACGTTGCTGAGCTTCTTGTAGGTGTCCACGTAGGTTTCCTGCTTGGCCCCGTTGTAGGTGACTTCCCAGTACGCGCCGGCCCATACGTCGGTGCTGATGAGGGCCTTCCAGTTGCCAAGGGTCTTGGCGAACCAGACAACATAGAGTTCGCCGGGGATGAACTGGTAGTGGGGGTACTCCACGGTGATTACGGCGTCTTTGGCCTTGGCCAGGAACTGATCGGGATCGCTCATGCTGCTGCTCCTTCATGTGTGGGTTGGTATCGCCAGTCTACAACAACACCAGTCCATACACCCATGGGGCTTAGTGCCAACTTTATAAGGATCGGCTAAAGCGCCCTAAAGCTTGTAAGACGCAGAAAGGCCCCTCTCATGGGATCACACCATGTACCGGAGTGGAACCGGGAGGGGCCTAACGCAATGCGGCATTGGCGGGCCGGTCCTGCCCCTCAGGGGGCCTGCTTGGGCTCACTCGCCACCAGCCAATGCTGCGTGGTGGGCGCAGTTATTCCGAGTTCTGTCGTTTGAGCCTGACGTTGTTCCCGTAGGCCCCACCGGAATTAGTTTACCTGATCGCCCTATGGGCAAAAATGTGCGCGCGATTTTTTGGGATTGGGGTTTTCCAGGAGGGGCCATGGGTGGAAAACATGCGCGCCTCTCTAAGCATCGAAACCGACGCCATAGCGGCCTCCGCCGGCTCGTTGAAACTGATTCAGTCGGTGCCCTTGACAGGATTACTTTTGTCTGAAACGGAGTTCCTGGCAGTGCATGACTATGCGTAGGGGTACATGGAATTACATCCACCACAGCATGCGTATGCATGGGGATACGACACGCCGGGACTCCCCCCGCACTCGGGCGTGTCGTCGGGTGGAATGTGGTGCAAAGGGGCAGATATGTTTCAAAAGGGGGTAGTTTTCACAGCGCCTAGGTCATTTTTGGGCTGTTTTTTGGTGTCACTTCAGATACACACGTCAACGAGTGGTTTTTTAGACATAAATTAGCTAATGAGTAGTAGAAGTAGGCCTATATGCAACACATTCGCCCCTTTGTAACGCATTAGCACTAGTGACACGCCCGACTACGTGGTACGCGCTGTAGAGCCCTTGCCATGCCCCTTATCTGCCCTCGCTGCCATGCCCTATGCCCCTGCTCTGCCCCTCCCATAGGCACCATGACCAACCATGCCGCTAGGCACCATGCAAGGCTTACAGCGCCATCTATGCCCTTGCCTGTCAGCGGCCCTGCCTGCCCTGCTGTGGAGGTCTGTGGAGCTGGGACAGCGTGGCCAATGGCTTGCCCTATGCGCGGGCAGTGTGGGGGCAGGCTGCACCATGCGCGGCCCTGCTCTGTGGAGCGCTGGCACACAACACGCGCTGGGGCAAGTACCCATTAGTTTGGTCTGCGCCTGGCAGGGTGCTCTGCCGGCGCTCTACAGAGCGTAGAACTCGCCTAGATTCCGCTGTTTTCTACAGCACGTAAAAAACCCCTGACAGTGGCTGCCAGGGGAAACGGGAATTTTTGGGCGCGGACACAGTAAAAGCACCGGTAGCTAATGGGGGCGGTAGCTACCGGTGCTTGCTAATGGGGCTCTGGGGACGTGTGCCGATGCCTAGTCGCTAGGCGCTGCTTCAGCTAGGAATTTGCGGTGTTCGTCCACAGCGTCATGGAGTGAACCGCCGTAAAACTCGTTGCCCTTGCCATCGGCCAACACGTAGGGATGTACGTCATCCTCCACTTCAGTCAAACCATGCTGAGCCATGTGGGCAACGTCTACGGGGTTAGGTGTGCCCAGCCACTCGCAGCATTCCGATATGGCTTCAGGTTCTGAGTCTTCGGTAATCCGCTCAATGTCCAGTGCGTAGGGGGACATCTGCATGATGCTTATGCAATTGGCCCAAAAGTCAGCTTGATAGTGCGTACCGTCAAAAGTCATGGAAACGGCTTCCGACCGTTCATCATCGGTAGCGTCTTTCATATCTGGATCGCTCCAGACTTCAGTTTCCAGCGCGGTTGAAATTTCTTCCAAAAGCTCTTGCCTGCCTGCCTCAGTGTCAGCGTAAAAGTTTCCTTCAAATTTGTAACCATACGTTGCCATGGTTTCCTACTTCCTGTTGCGTTTCAGTGAGCTAATGAGTTGGGGAATGGCGATAGCTAAGCCAATTATGGCCAGTGCCAGAATGTAGAACTGTGGAGGGTACATTTTAGTAATCGTCTTCGTCTTCTACGTCGATATGTATGTCTTCGAGTGTTGCGTCATAATCCTCAGACTCTGCATCTTCGTAAAACTCGTTGTAAAGACCCTGGTCATTCATAACCCAAAGCTCTGCTTCGTTTTCGAGCCATTCCATGCCGCCGCGCACTAGCTGGGATGCAGCTACGTCAAGCGGGAATGTCACAGTGCGTTCGGTATCACGGACAGTAGCGGTAAAGGTAACCATGATTTTTGCCATTTTGTGTGCTCCTGGAGTTTGTGTGTTTGGTGGACTAGGGCAGGTAGATAGTGGTGTTATCTGACAGGGTAACGAATGACTGGCCTTGCCCGTTGCCACGGTGGCCGGCGTCCCAGTAGCAACCTGTGGAGTCTTCCGTCTGGCATGGGGGAATGGTTGGCACACTGGGAAGAATGGCGGCCAGTGTGATAAGTGCGAGTGAGAGAGTTTTCACGGTGTCTGCTCCGGTTAGTTGTGGTGGTTAGGATTCCATGCCCTCTCACCTAGTGGGGGCGCTAGGTGAGAGGGCAAAGCGCCCTAGTCCTTTCGTGCGTCGGTAATGGTGTCCAGGTCGATGATTATTTCTGTCCCGCTATCGAGTTTGACGGCTGCAGCTCCAGTACCAACCGCAAATAGAATCGTGCCAAGCATGGGAGTCTCGCCCAATGTGAACTTGACCTTATCTCCGATTGAAAGCTGCATCTTGGTGCCTCCTTGATTTGTTGTTTTCTTGGTAGGACTATCTAAACACACACGCGAACGTGTGTAAACCCCTGCCGGCAAACTAGCTACGCCAGGACTAGCACACGCCGGCCTGAAACGCTGTAGCCGTTAGTCCGCTTGCCTTTTGGCAGGATGGCCCATGGCTGGCCATCTTTGGGCACTAGCCGCGCGTCTTTGTACTCTGCCCATGTCTCGCCCATCTCACGAACTCGCACTAGCACTATGTGGCTGTAGCGGGTAGTAGTGTCCAGTTCTGTTAGTTCGCTGTAGCCGCTGGCCAGTAGTGCAGCTTCCTTAGCCTGCTCACGCTTCCAGCGCTCCAGTCCTTGCAACATGTAGATAGCGGAGTCTTCCGATGGCCCCTCAATTCCTGGGATATGGCCCTTGAATGAGTCATTGTAGCGATACTGTCCAGCCGCTTCCAATTCAGCGAGACGCGCCATAAACGCGGGCAGGAAATCCTCAACTTGGGCGTAATCCCGGTAATCCTTATTGAAAACAAACATTTTCCAAGCTCCCTAAGCCATAAACGGAATGCAAAACATGATGAGTGCGAAAACAACGGCGCAAATTTGCTTGAAACTGGGAAGCATTAGGCGCTCACCAATTCAGGTTTTAGAATGGCCTTTAGCGTGGCGATATCTTCAGCGTAGGCACCATTCAAGCCTTGCCCAAACTCTAGTCCGCTAAATACTGCTTCCAATTCGCCTAGACGAGCAAGCAAGGCTTTAGCTTCTGACAGGTTGTAGACTTCAGCGGGCAAGCTGCCGCCCGTTGGAATATGCGTAATGCGCCATCCATACAGCTTGCCGGAGTTATGCGCGCCATATTCACCAGCTATCCATCCTGTCACGTTTACGTATCCTGTATCGTTCGCTGTATTGGATATGGAATAAGAGCCCGCCCTAACTCTTGGATTGAGCGCTATCGAGCGGTCCCATTCAATGCGGGGCGCTATTTCGTCAATTTGCACGGCGTCAATTTTGACAGACTCCCATTGCCCTAGGGAATTGTGGCGATGAATCCACCAGTTATCTCGGCTACCTGGAGCACGGTCCAACACTTCCCAAACTCCACTAACGTCTTCAATGCGGTGGTTCCGCCAGTCACCCAACGGGCCGTCGATGTTTATCGATACTTGCATTCCGTGCTTGACTCGATTAGGCAACATTTTCGGATTCCTTTGTGAGTTCGGTGATTACTGCCACTGCTTTTGCGCGCTTCCGTCCTAGTCCGGTAGGAACGTATGTTTTGCCTAACTGTGCTGCCAGTTTGTTTGCAGCTTCAAGGCTGGAAACATGCGCGATAAACTTTGTTCCTGGAATGGTGAGCTTGTGCGTACTAACCGGAGTCGGTTGATTGAGCGTCGGTGAAATAGGATTAAACGGCGATTCCATGCCATTTGGGTATCGGTACATTGTTTTCCCCTAAAAGTTGAGTGATCCGGCGATCATAATTGCAAGTGTTGTGAGAATGGCAATTGCCCAGTCTGTGACTTGTCCTATTCGCGTTGCCGCTGGACTATTCCAGTAATCCCGCTTAGCTGCTCTGGTGGCTGGAGTGCTACGCATTTACTAGCCAACGTCCTGGAATGTCGCCTACCGTTCGCTGGACTAGCTGGAGCGCGGTTACTGCGCTGTATTCCGCCATCCATGCGGCTACGTCCTGTTGTGATCCCTTGAAATAGACAACTCCAGAGCTGGGAATCATTGCGCCATATTCCATGGCCCTTAGTTCCCTGCCTTGAAGTAGGGAGCGTATACAACGCGGTCCCGGTAGTCCGTGCGCAGCTCCGGCGTGAGCAATGCCCATCCTTCAGGAGTCATCCCCCACGCTTCAGCAATGAATCCGTCTTGAACTGTGACCGTCTGGGCCGGTGCTTCAGGCAGGCTGGCTGGCTGGCGTCCGAACATTTTGTGTACCTGTCTTTCCTGTTGTGGTGAGCTGCTGAGACCAATCTAGGGACACACGTCTACATGTGTCAACACATATTTTTCGCACAACACATACCAAAACAGGCATGTTTGCATACAAATTCAGGCAGCTGCGCCGGCCAGGTTTTATAACGATTTTTTGGTTGACGGTTCAACCTTGCCGCCGGCACGGTGAGAGCGCACTCCCACTTCGGTCCACCGCGCCAGGCCGGCGATCCAGGCCGAATCGAGCCGCCAGGCGAGACGTCCCCAGGGAGGGAAAGAACCCCTCAAACTCGGGATGGGCGGGGGCGGGGAGGGGCGGAAAAATCTGGACGAGAATATGTCCATCGAATGGAATTACAAGAATGTTGTTCTACCCCTTTGTTTTTATTTCGGGCTGTGGCAAGCTACACATACAGCAACACTCAACGATCACTATGGGGAGTCACCATGAACAATGTTGTCGATTTCAGCGCGGCCCGGAGGAAGAAGTACATCAGCCACAACGTGGAGGAGGTCCGGGAGGCGGTAAAGAACGCCATCAACCCCGCAGAACTGGACAGCGACGGCGAGGAAGCCGTTCAAGCAGTGATGCTCAAAGACCTGGACGCACTCGCGGACGACATGCTGATCCGCAGGCTCGCGCTGGTCCACGCCAAGGAGTCAGCACACCGTGGCTGGAGCGTGCAGGAAGCCGAGATGGCTGCCGAGCTGGAGGCCGCAGCCTATTTGACCTTCAGGGCTGGTGTGCCGGAGGAAGCCATCTATGACCTCAATGATGAACACCTGTCCGATGCCTTGACCTCGGCCATCCGTAAGGTGCAGAGCGCATGAGCGAGGACGTGGCAGACTTCCGGGTCTTGCGTGAGGATGCGCTACTCAACGTGGACAGGGCACACAAGGCTTTGGAGAAGATCAACGATGAGATTGATGCCGCCGTTCAGGCAGCAACGCAGCGGATCACCTCCGAATTTGCCCCCATCGACTTCGCCGCCAGGAGCGTCCTGTACGAGGCAATGTCCAAGGCAGCCGAGGCCGGCTTCACCTACCAGCAGCTGTGCGAAGTCATGGGCTGCGACCACCACTAAGAGGTACACCCCCTCTGGCGATTTGCACTCAACCGTAAAAAACCGGTTACTTACGCTCGAAACTGATTGGCGCAGGGTCTCCTAAGTAGTTACACAGATTTTCCATAGGCTAAAGTCATTGCCTTAGTGGTTAGAGCTGTGTAAGTATCTACATACAAGGTTCCAATACACCACTAGGAGCACCACCAAAAAGTAGGAGCACACACCACATGAGCACAATGTTAGAGCTACACAACAGGTGGAGGGGGTTCACCGCTGAGCGAGCCAAAGCAAGGCAAAAAGTTGACAAGCAGATCGAGGAAAACAACGCAGAGATTGAACGCCTGCGCCAAGAGAACGTCGATCTGGATACGCAGTTCGTAGCACACTGGTCCAAGACCAAGAAGGAACTGCAAGAAGCTCGGGACCGCGCCGTCATGGACATGATGGCTGGACCTGACGGCAAATCAGGCCAGTGGGTGCTCAGGGAACTGGGCTCACGCAACACGGTCTGGATTTACGACCTGCGCAAGCGACTGGCCGCTGAGGGCCGGCTGGTGGAGCCGCTGAACGAGAACAGCTCCGTCGAACGCCTGAGAATGTCAGCCCAAGCGCAGATCGAGGCGCAGCGCGAGGATGCAGACACCGATTTCCTGGACAACATCAGCTGGCTCTCACATGGCCATCAGGGCGTCGTCGGCTGGCTCATCTCCACGGACTACCGCTACATCAAGATGTACGCCACAGACGGCGACCTCGAAGGCGAGTGGTTCGTGTGCGAGGACAAGAGCTACGAGTTCGTGGCAGGCAATGAAGACCTGTTCAAGAGCACCAAGCGCAGCGAGATTGTCCGCAAGACCAACCTGCTGAAGTCCATCCTGGATGACACCTACGCCGGCAAGATCAAAGAGGTCGATAACCCTTACATCGACTGACCACCCTCAAAACCGGAAAGCCCACCGCTCCCCTGTAAGCGGTGGGCTTTCCTTTTGCCCCGGCTTACTGGATTGGTACACCCAGCTGCGGAAAATAAAGCTTGCATACCCTCGTCAACGAGTGTACTGTCAGAGCATAACCACCAACCACGGAGCAAGGAGCACAACATGAGAGGTACACCCCGCCTCTTGAAGGTCAGGCCCGGACGGGGATTTACGTTTCCAACTAATGGCCTGGTTCAGGTCACTTTTCGTACCGATGAGCCGAGCCAGACCGTCTACCTCGATGGGGTTCCGATAGGGACGCTAACGACCTTCACTCGGTTGAGGGCTGGCCGAGACTCGAATCCGCGCCGAATATGGCAAATCGCTGGTCAACCCAAGCGATACGAACAACTCCACGTCGCAGTCCGGGACGTAATAGCAGCACACCTAGAGAGCAAAGGAGCAGGCAAATGAGCAATCACTATGAGGACTGGACCGAGTGGGCCAGCGACCACCCCGCACAGGCAGCTGCCGAGTCATGGAACCGGAGCAAGGCCAAGGCCCTGAACATCAGTGCCTCCGGCATTGACTACACCGAGCCCGAGGAGTGCGAGCACGACAACCCGGACAACGACTACGAGTGCGTGGACTGTGGTGCACGCATCGAGGGCTGGGAGCCCACCGACAGCCAGATTTTCGCACACTACGGACAGACCAAGGAAGTGGCCTGAGTCAAGGAATTTACCTAATCTTGCGCCAATACTGCGGTAGTCATGTGGCAACTGGTGTATTGAAAGGTTCCTTACTAAATCCTGCGGGAAATATCCAGTCACAGACAAATTTCTTGACTGGTTTCACTATTAATTAGACGGAAGGTTCATTAATGTTGACACAGCAATTGGTTACCGCGCTCACACGGGAGCGGCAACGTCAGGGTCTCACCCAGAAAACGGTTGCGGAGCGTATGGGGGCTCACCCCAACTTCGTTCAAATCATCGAGTACAACAAGCGGGAACCAAAGATCAGCACACTTGAACGTTATGCCGCAGCTCTGGGCGTGACGATCACGGTGGGCATTGAAAGATGAGGAGAGTTCGTGAATGCTCCGTCGATGGCTGCACGGCCATCTCAGGTGTACCAGGCACCGCCCGAGGGCTATGCAATAAGCATTACACTCGGGCAAAGAGGCATGGTGACCCGCTGCACACAGAGGTATTCGCCGGCACGTCGCTGCAGGAACACTTTGATTACTACGCTACCCACAGGCCAGACGATGGATGCTGGCTATGGCAGGGGTACTTTGGGCCGTTTGGTTACGGAATTATCCACTCAGGTGGGCGCACAGTACAGGCGCATCGTGTTTCCTTTGAGGTAGCGGTTCGGCCTCTTGAAGCAGGCGAGATTGTCAGACACAGATGCGACAATCCTCCTTGTGTGAACCCGCTCCATCTGGAGGCCGGGACACATCAGGACAACTCGGATGACAAATGGAGCAGGGGGCGGGGCAATCCACCAGCAGGTGAGAGGCACCCGCAAAGCAAGCTGACAGAACGTGATGTCATCCTCATCCGTGATGTATTGGGGCAAGGCGTTTATTCGCAGACGTATTTAGCCACACTGTTTGGAGTTAGCTCACAGGCAGTGTGGGCAGTAGCAAACAACAGGACATGGCGAACCGTCGCCGGGTCCGCCAATGCCTCAAGCAGGGGGGTAGCGGCATAACACCAGTTAGATAGATCATGGGGACAGTACGTGGGGAAGCGATTCACAGTAGGTCAGTCAGTATGGGTGTCGCCTTCTGCTAGCGGCGAGCTGCTGGTAGATGATGTGGCCACAATCATGGAAGACCTGGATGACGGTTACGTAGTCCTTCAGGCAACGGAGCGGGTTCCATCCTTCGGGATGGGCCACTTTGTCCAAGACATCGAGGTCTTGGCCATGATGAACTGACCGCCGCCGAGTGAAAAAAGGGCCGGGTGCTTAGCACCACGGCCCTTTTTCATGCCCAAAGGGTCTTGCACCTGCCAACGTGTGTGTATAGAGTGGTGCTCACCAAGAAATAAACACCACACAAGCAGGAGCACCCCATGAGCACCATTGCAAGCATCAGCCGGCGAGTCCGGGAAATGACCCCCGAGGACGAACTGATCGGCTCCCTGACCCGTGATCGCGTCACCCTGCTGGTCCAGGAAGCCGGCAACCTCAGCCTCGCAGACACCATGGCAGGCAAGTGCTGGCTGGCCTACGCGCTGAACTGCGACATCCCGGCCAACGCCTTCGACCAGCTGGCAGCTGCTTTCGAGCAGGCCGAGGCCACCAAGGACTGTGACCTCGAATACTGGTACGACGTTCCGAACACCGCCGAGAACCGCGAACAGCTCCAGCGCGGCGCGGACATGATTATCGACCACTGCGTCATCCTCCTGACCAACCGCCTCTGCACGCAGCTGGGCGTGGCGGCATGAAATGTGCAGAGACCTTCATCGGACGTTGGTCAGGCAGCACCTACATCTGCGTTGAGAAGGGGGGGCACCTCTACCACAGGGGCTATGACTCGGAAGGGGACGTGATGGAGTGGGTCAACACCAAGGACTACTGCGGATCACCGTACCCAGGGACCAACCGCGTCTGCCAGCGGCCCCCCGAGCACAAGGGCAGCTGCAGAGTTACCATCCACGGCAAGCAAGTGATCTTCAAGGTGAAGCCATGAATACCCGCACCGAACGCACAGGCAACATGCGCATCGAACAGCCCGTAGGCCAGCAATGGTGGGACAACCCCACGCCTCAGCCGCTGGTACTAGTCCCCTTTGTGTCAGCCATGCAAGCCATAGCGGTGTGGGCGTCGGAGGCGGCATGATGAAATTCACACGACGCACCTACCGCAGGGCCATCACACTCTCGGAGTGTGAGGAACAACGGCTGTGGAAGCTGGGCTACCGGGATGCCTATATGAGGCAGTACATACACACCACACGGCTGATCGTTCGCCAAAGTTTGGAGACACGATGAAAGACCCACTAGTCCCACGCCCCGAGCAGGAGGATGCCATTGCGGCCATCCTCCGGGACAAGAGCCATCTGTGCCGTGGTGAGGTGGGCTCCGGCAAGACCCTTGTGGGTGTTGAGGCCGTGCTGCGCGCCAAGGCCGAGTTCACACTGGCAGTAGTCCCCATCAACACATTCAAGGGCTGGAGGGACACCTTCCTGCGCCAGTCCAGGGGCACTGTAACGCCACTGGTGATCGACGCCAGCAAGCAGGGCAAGCTCAACTTCGAGACGCTGGCCTCCAGGACGCCGGGTGTCTACTTGATCGGCTGGGAACGCTTCAGGATGTTCGACTGGGCCAACATGCCGCTCCAGTTCGTCGTCACCGATGAGGTCCACCGGCAGCAGAACCGCAAGGCCGGCACACACGCCTCGGTGATGACCACCGTGAAGGCCGAGTACAAGCTGGCCCTGTCCGCCACCCCGTGGGGCAACCACATTCAAGGCGCATGGGCTACCGTCCGCTGGCTCTGGTACCGCAACGATGCAGTCACCGGCAAGAATGACTCCTTCTGGAACTGGGTGACGGCGTACTGTACGGCTGCACTGGATAAGCACTCGGGCAAGAAGGTGGAAGGTGAGCGTGTCCCCGGCTCCATCTGGGCCTCGCTGCCGTCCAAGTCCTACTTCCCGAGCCCGTACCAGGATGAGCCGATCATCCACGAGATTGAGTGTGAGCTGACGCCGTACCAGCGGAAAATCTACAACCGCTTCGAGCAGGAGGCCATCGTATGGCTCGGGGCCGATCCTCTGGTGGCCGAGATTGCCGCCGTTGAGCGCGTCAGGCTCCGCGAGATTGCGCTGGCCATCCCCTCCATCAAGAACGAGTGGGTGAAGATACCGGACAAGGAACTTATGAGCGAGAAGTTCAACTGGGATCGCTGGGAGATGGAGGAGCGCGACAACGGCTGGTACGCCTACAAGGAAATCGTCTACTTCGAGGAGGATGCCAAGTCTGGCAAGGCGGACAGCATCATCGAGGTGCTGAACGACCTCTTTGCCGAGAAGCCTGAGCCTGTCCTAATCTTCACCCACAGCCGCAAGTTCGCCACCATGCTGACGATGCGCCTCCAGGCCAAGGGATTCCGAGCCCGCCAGTTCGTGGGCGGAATGCCCAAGGAAGAACGCGAGTGGAAGCTGGAGAACTTCGGTACCGAGTTCGACATCATGGTCTCCTCCATCGCCACTGTGGGCGAGGGAACAGACGGCCTGCAGCTCGTGTGCCGGATTGAGTTCTGGGTATCGCTGGAGGACAACCGACTCCTCAACACTCAGGCCAAGGGCAGGCTCTCCCGGCCCGGACAAACACGTCCGGTGCAGCGGTACCTGTTCCTCGCCCCCAACACCATCGAGACCAAGCAGCTGGGCAAGCTTGAAGCTGACCAAGCCCAGCTGGACGCAAGTTTTACCCCCATCGAATTAGGAGAAGCAGCATGAAACTCAACGAATATGGCACCGAGGCAATGCGCACGGCCATCTTTCCCATCGACAAGGGGCTGGACTATCTGGTCAACGGTCTGACCTCAGAGGCCGGAGAGCTGGCAGGCCACTACGCCAAGGCCATCCGTGATGAGAACGGGCACATCTCCGGCGAACGCCGGATGCTCATGCTGAAGGAGGCTGGTGACTGCCTGTGGATGCTGGCAGGACTGGCGCGCGAGCTGGGCTCGAACCTAGAGGCTGTGGGCCAGATGAACCTCAACAAACTGGCTGACCGACAAAAGCGCGGACAACTCCAAGGTTCAGGCGATAACCGTTGATGTCTGCCCAGACAAAGGCGTCTGAGCACTGGGAGACCAGCCAGCGCATCGAACGCATCAAGAGCCTCCGTGAGGTGGCAATGGACTACAGCTACCCCGCCGGCCAAGTACAGGTAGGCATCCAGCTGGCCGTGGTGGAAATCCCGTGGCTGCTGGATTACATCGAGCACCTGAAGGAACAGATCAATGACCGAGACCAAGCAGCTGCCTGAGAAGTACGTCGGGAGGCACATCATGAACCCCGAGTACGTGGCCCTGTGGGAGCCCTACCTGGATGAGGGCATGGGATACCGGCACGTTGCCGAGATGTTCGGCGTTCATGCAAACACGGTCAGCAAGTATTACCCCGGCAGGGGTTGGACCCAGCCCGAGGCGGCGGCACTGGGCACCTTCATGAAACATCACAACGAGAAGATGCGACGAAAAAGGTCTTGACACTTGTGCGCGTGGGTCTATAGGTTAGTCGTATAGCAAATCAAAAATAAACAACCACACAGACCAGGGAGCACAACATGGCAACTCTCACCCTCATCACCGGCCCGTCCCAGGGCACCACCCCCGAGGCTGCGGCTGCGGACCTCCAGCTGGAGTTTCTGGCCGAGGAAGCCCTGCAGGCCGACATCGAGGCCAAGGCAGCCGTCGCCAAGCAGGAGTCCGCCAAGAAGGCCCTGAAGGATGCACTCGCCGCAGCCGGCAAGCTCGATCAGGACACCAAGGCCGTGGGCGTCGTCCGCACCATCATCAAGCGGGTCCGCCGCTTCGATCCCAAGCTGGCCGAGCAGCTGCTGACCCCGGAGGAAATCGCCAAGTACAGCGCCATCTCCGGCGCGCTGGTCAAGGCTAATGTTGCGCCGACTGTGTATGAACTTCTCCAGTCCGATCAGGGCTTCTCGCTCGAACTCCGGGTGGACACCGGCAAGTAGTCCGGCCCACGTCTTACTCGTTATCCACTTTTTATCCACACGTTAGTAAATCAGGAGCACACCATGAGCAGTCTCACCAAAGAGAAGGCGTGGGTCATCTTCCGCGCAGACAAGCTGCAGCAGATCGAGGGCAAGGCAGCACTGGACGCACTCACCAAGGAGGAGTTCGACGCCTACGAGTGCTACGCCGAGGACTTCGACCTGGAACTGGCCAAGATCGGCATCGAGGCCCAGAACGAGGCAGCGGCCCTTACTGAGGTCAACATCGTCTTCGAGGAACTGCAGATGAAGCCTCAGCACACTTGGGTGGCAGACGATTACGCGCGACTGGTCAAGCAGTTCGAGGGCTCCAACTTCGAGCAACTGCACCTCTCGGCCATGTTCCGTGTCCCCAACGGTGAACTGCTCCTGGACCTGGTGAAGCCATGAACCCCAACGACATCTTCTGGGTGGCCCGCTACGCACACAACGCTGTTAGCCCCCTGCTGAGGGAGGGCGAACGACTGCAGCTTGTACTCGACATGGGGGGACGGTTTCCACGGGTGCAGGCGTGGGTATTCCCGCACGGGGACGGCGCGGTCGTGGCCTACGACACCAACCTCGGCAGCAAGGAACAGGTGGACAAGTTCGTGGCAACCCTGAAGCCGCTGGAAGCCGTGATCGCGGCATGAACAAGTCCAAGGAGTTCCTGCAGAAGATCGCGGACGAACCACCGCCCTGCACCAATGAAGACCCCGAACTGTTCTTCCCGGACAGCTACTCCGACCACAACGCCTTCCAGATCAAGCAAGCCAAGAAGGTGTGCCGGAACTGCCCGCTCGCGGGTGCCTGCCTGGAGTTCGCTCTAGACACCGAGGACGGACACGGAATCCTCGGGGGCACCACGCCGGCAGAACGCACCGACATCCACCAGCGGCGACTCGCCGCAGAGGAACGCACCGAGAGGCGCGTCCGCAAGTACCAGAGGTGGAACGCAGCATGACCACCACACTTGAAATCCTCACCGAGGAGCAGGCCACGGCAGCCTTCACCGAGGGCTTCACCCGCCGCTCCGAGCGCGACAAGCAGGTCAAGATCGGGCCTTCGGAAATTGGCGGCTGCGCGTACTGCGTGGGCTACACCATGGCAGCCAAGCTCGTGGACATGCCCAGCCGGGATAGTGGCTTCGGCTACGCCGCCTGGATCGGGACCATGGCACACTACTGGTTGGAAAACAACCTGGTCCTGAACCACCCGGTCACTGGCGAGGCGCTGGAGACCCTGCGGGAGCACAAGGTCCATGCCTTGGACATCCCGGACTACGGCTCGATCAGCGGCCACCTGGACATCTTCACCCCGGCCTTCGGGGAGACAGGCGACTACAAGTTCCCCGGCAAGTGGAGCTACGACAAACTCACCCTTGCACTGGCCAAGCGCCGCAAGTTCCTCGCGCAGGGCGACGTGGAGGAAGCCGCCAAGTGGGGGCCGAGCAACCAGTACCGCTACCAGCAGCAGTTCTACGCAGCCGGCCTCATCAAGCAGGGCTACCACGTAGAGCGGTGCCGGATCATCTTCCTTCCCCGCCACAGCAACGACATCCGCGATGTCATCCACTGGGTGGAGCCCTACCAGCCCGAGCTGGTGGAGCGGGCCACGGCCCGGACGGAAGTCATCTGGCAGTACGTCCAAGCAGGCCAGTTGGAGGAACTGCCCTCGGATGAGGACTGCTACACCTGCTCCACGGTTGGCCGTGGAAACCTCACCAACTACAACCAAGCACTCAACTAGGAGAACCAAAAATGAGTACCGCAACTGAAGACGCACTGGACCAGATCGAGTCCGAGGCGCAGGCTGCACTGGCCGCACTCGCAGCCGAGGCTGAAGCAGCCGAGAAGCCCAAGCTGGTCAAGAAGTCCGCCAAGATCAAGGAGGCCGAGAACCTGTTCGACCTCGGCAGCATTGGCATCAAGGTCGAACGGCCCCGTCCGATGTCCGAGAAGTTCAGCGCCATCATCTACGGCAAGAAGGGCGTCGGCAAGACCTCGCTGGCAGCCTCTGCGGCCAAGGTCCCCGAGTTGTCCCCGGTCCTCTACATGGCTATCGAAGACGGCTCCAGTGTGCTCGATAAGGACTACCACGATGACCCCAACCTGGACGTGGTGTACGTCGAAGACTGGCCCACAGGCGCGGCAGTCATCGACGCATTGGCGAACAACCAGACCAAGTACAAGACCATCATCGTGGACACCATCTCCGAGCTGCAGGAGCACATGAAGTCCCACACCACCGAAGCTGGCTATGGTCTGTGGGCCTACATCGCGGACAACTCCATCTCTGTGATGAAGATGCTGCACCGATCCAAGTTCGTCAACGTCATCTTCACCACCCACGCCGAGAAGCTGAAGGAGGAGGACTCCGGCAAGGTGCTCATGAGTCCGTATTTCCTCGGCAAGAAGACCATCGAGGAAGCCCTGAAGCCCATCGACCTCGTGCTGTACCTGGCCCTCGGTAAGGATGAGGCCGGCCAGCCGGTTCACGTTCTCCAGACCAAGGGTGACGGCAAAATCGACGCCTCAGACCGATCAGGAGAACTCCCGTTCCAGATGGGGGACCCCACATTTGCGGACATCTACCCCTATCTCGCACGCTCGGAGCAGTGATAAGCTGTTCCGTATCGCTTACTCGTAAAGTAAGCCACCAAAAATAAACAGTAAACAGTAACCAACACATCCAGTAAGGATCACCACCATGGCACGCATCGCACTCAACGTAGATCAGGAAACCCTCGACGGCGCAGGACGCCAGTTCGAGCCGGTTCCCGCTGGCCCCTACACCGTCACCATCTTCTCCATCGGTGAAGACACCGTGAAGAATGAAGGCCCCAACAAGGGCAAGCCCCGCCTGAAGTTCCAGTTCCGCATCGCTGACGGCGAAACGGCACCGGACGGCAGCAAGCAGGGCAACCGCCGCCTGTTCGCGGATGTCAACGCTTTCGAGGGCGTCAGCCAGAAGACTGGCGAGCCCACACCGCCGTTTGACCTGCTCGCCATCGCCAAGGCCATCGGCGTCAGCGCCGAGGAACTGGCCGACGCGGACACCGATGACTGGCTGGGCGAGGAGCTGCAGGTCACCGTGGCACACAAGCGGAAGCAGAAGCAGAACCCCGAAACCAAGAAGTGGGAGAACATCGAGCCCGCCGAATGGCGCGAGGAAATCAAGGGCTACCGCTCGCTGGACTCGGTAGCCGTCTCGGCAGCGGCCACCGCCGCTGTTGTCGGTAAGGCCCCGTCTGCGGCTCCCAAGGCCAAGGCAGCCGGAGCCAAGTTCAAGCTCTAGCAGTACCGCCCAGCCTGTGTAGGCACACAGCCCGCACAGGGGCAGGGTATTCGGGATTAGGCCCGCTGCATGTTCGAGTCATGCATACCTACGTGGAATTTATGGATGCATCGCTCCCGGACTCATTTTGGGCGCGGGTTCACCCGGAACCTAATACCGGATGCTGGCTGTGGAGCGGTGCTTGCAGCAAGCAGGGGTATGGCAGGTTCCGTGACCCTGCGACCAAAAAGTTGGACGCCCCATACCGACTCGTCATGAGGTGTGCGGGCGACATGCAGATTGATCACCGCTGCTTGGTCCCACAGTGCTGCAACCCAGATCACCTGGAAGAAGTAACACAGGCAGTCAATATCGCGCGTAGCTCCGCACCGGAAAAACTCGCAATAGCCAACAAAATACGACAGCAAAATCCGTCATCGCACTGTGGTAGGTGCGGCAGTGCTAGGGAAATCATGTGGGGCGCTTGGAGATGTCGCAGATGCACGAATGCACGGCGGCGAGTCAACCCAGAACTGGCCACAGCGTAACAGCGCTGAGGCACTTATGAACCAAACAGCCATTGGCTTTTAGTCGGTGGCTTTAGCTTTGGAGGGAGCAACGGGAATGCGTTACAATACGGGGCGGTCAGCATGACAGTGCAGGAAGAGTACGTCAGCTTCCTGTGGGAAGGGCTTCAGGGCAGGGCGGTCATCGCCCGCACCGACGCCACAGGCGCTCCATCCATCCAGCGGTTCTTCTCCTGGCCTGAGCAGAAGGACCAGCTGCTGAAGCTGACCGGTAAACTCACCGCCGAGGATGTTTACACCTCACCGTGCCTGTTCAAGGGCACAGCCGGCGCGCGTAAGAGTCTCGCCCGAGCCATCCAGGTGGTCCACGCGGACGCGGACACCTTCAACGTGGAGGATGCCCTGCTGCCGCCCTCTGGCATCGCGGAGACCTCGGACGGCAAGACCCACATCTACTGGCGGATCACCGACTGCCATGACCCCGCGCTCATCGAGCCTCTGGCCCACAGCGTCTCGGACAGGCACGACAAATCCACCACAGGGCTGGACAACGGCTGGGCCGTGAACAAGCTGCTCCGTGTGCCGGGCACCTCAAACACCAAGTACGCCGAGCCCTTCCTGGTCACCTTCGATGGCTCCGGCCCGGTCTACACCATGGCCGAGTTCGCCGCCGCCTACCCTCCCGTGGCGCAGAAGGTGGACCAGTTCAAGGAGATGGGCACACTGCCCTCCTACGCCGAGGCGCTGAAGTCCCTGAAGGCGTCCCCCAAACTGATGGAACTACTGAACAAGCGCACCGCAGACAATGTGGACCGCTCCGACGCACTGTTTCTCTTGGAGCAGGAACTGTTCCGCTGCGGAGCCACCGATGAAGTGGCCTTTGTGGTGTGCCAGAACCACGTCCTGAACAAGTTCAACGACAAGCACAACTCGGACGAACTGCTCTGGGCCGATGTCCTGCGCGCCCGTGCCAAGTCCGAGACCGGGGACGCCGACGCGGACCCCGGCTACGAGGTCACGGTTACCGTGGAGCCCAGCATCAAGGACAAGTCCGTAGACTTCCTGACGCAGGCCGAGAAGGACTCGCTGCCCACCACCTTCATTGACGACTACATGGCGTGGGGCATGTCCAAGACGGACGCGGCCACCGAGTACCACGTTGCCTCTGCCTTCACGATCCTCTCCACCGTGTTCTCCGACTTCGGCCACGCCTACCCCAAGTGGGGGCCAATGCCGCTCAACATGTGGTTCATGGTGCTGGGCGAGACCACCCGCTCGCGCAAGTCCACCACCAGGTCCCTGATGCTGAAGTTCATCAAGACACTCTCCGTGATCCCCGATGAGGACGTGGATACCGAGATTGAGTACAACTACGACCTCGGCTCCGACTTCACCCCTGAAGCCCTGGACAACGAACTGCTGAAGCGCCCCAACCGCTCGGCCTTGCTGCACCGTGATGAGGCGCAGGGCTGGATTCAGGAAGTGGACAAAAAGGCGTACATGGCCGGTGCGAAAGGCAAGATGACAGAGCTGTTCGACGGCCATGTCTCGGGCAAGCTGCGCGCCACGGGCGACAACAACCGGCGTGGCTCGGTCGATGTCTCGCTGACCCTGTTCATGATGGGCATTGCCTCCCAGATGGCCGAGTACCTGACGCAGGAGGACTTCCGCTCAGGCTTCCTGACCCGCTTCATCTACGTCGAAGCCGTTGCCCCGCCGCGCACCGCCAAGTCGGACTGGTTCGAGCAGGGCGACATCTACGCCATCGACAATGGTGACGCCGTGTTCACCGCCATGGTCAAGCGGATCGAGGTGGCACGGAGCCACTGGGCCAGCTTCAACGATCCCAGCGGACCCACCACTGCTGTCCCGTGTGCCGAGGACGCCTGGTTGCGGCTCATGCAGTTCGTCACCGATGTGCTGGACGCCGCCGAGGGCCACCACCGTCACGCGATCATCGAGGCTGCCTCACAGCGCATGACGCTCTCCATCCTGAAGGCAGCCACCCTGCTGGCCATGCTGGACTGCTGCGACAAAGTGCAACTGATCCACATGCTCTCGGCCATCAACTTCGCCTCCAGCTGGTTCCAGCACATGGTCAACATGGCCAACCGGATCAGCGAGTCCACCTGGATGCGCCGGCAGGGGCAGGTGGAGGAGTTCCTGCTGGAGAAGGGAGGCACCGCCAAGTGGGATGTGGTCTACCGGCACTTCCGCTCGGAACTGCGCGCCGATGAGTTCCTGAAGATCATCCAGTCGCTGCAGGAAGCCGGGATCATCCACGTCACGCCGCTGGAAAAGGGCGTCCGCTGGATCAGCCGTTTGGACATTGACGAGGAGCTTGCAGCATGACCATCCAATCGGAACTGATTTTCAGTTCAGACCTCGCGGACCCTCGGGACCACAAGCTGAAGTGCTTGATGCGCGCCAAGGAAATCTGGGTTCTCTGCGCCATGGCTGACCGCAAGGAACGCCTGGTCATGGCACACGAGCTGCATAAGTACGAGATGTTCTCCCTGAACCAGCTGGCCAAGATCACCCGCTTGCCGGTCCCCACGGTGTCCCGCCACATGAAAAAGAACGCAGTCGGCGGAAAATTCCAGCCTGATGTCTTGAACTCACTAATTTATCTCCGTAAGCTCGTGATAATAAATAACCACATACCACCGTCCTTCATTCTGGGGGCGGTCGGCACCGGAACCTCAGTGGGCGTCATCGCCCGCCTGACCGGGGCATCCGAAACCAGCCTGTACCTCAAACTCAAAACCATCAATTAGGAGCAAACCACACATGATTCCCTATGTACCGGAGACCACACCCATGACGGGCGAGGACCAGGAAGCCCTTATCGGCATCCTGCAGTACGAGGCCATCTGGAACACCCCGAGTGACCGCCTCCGCTTGGCCAATCGAATCATCCGGGCAGGCTTCCGTCGCCGTGTCCCTCAGAAGGTCTCGCGGACCCAGCTCTGGAGCTATGCCATCGAGACCATCCTGCTGGCCTACTGTGCGGCACTGGTGTTCGACACGGGCGAGTTCTTTGTCTACGGCGCGCTCTGCGCCCTGACTATCGGCTCACTGCTCACCTTCATCGGCGGGCTCACCATCAACCACGGCATCAAGACTGGAGCAGTCAAATGACTACGACAGAGAGCGAAGAAGTCCGCTCGGTCAGTTCGACCGGGGCCGAGAAGGGCACCAAGCCTGAGCGGTATGACCTGCTTCCCGCCGGGGCGCTGGCGCTGGTGGCCCGCCACTACGGTGTCGGAGCCGCCAAGTACAGCGCCCACAACTGGCGCAAGGGTTACGAGTGGTCCAAGTCCTACGCGGCCCTTCAGCGCCACGCCAACGCCTTCTGGGCTGGAGAGGACATCGACGCCGAAACCGGATCACCGCACATGGCAGCCGTCGCCTTTCACGCCCTTACGCTGCTCACGTTCATGAGCGAGCAGCCACGGATGGATGACCGCTTCACTACGGTAGGTGCGTTATGAGCACCAAGGTCCACCGCCCTGATCCTGAGCAGCCCCGCCGCTGGCAGGCTCTCTGCGAGGAGCACCAGACCGGCCTCAACAGCTCCAAGCCCTCCTGCATCAAGTGGGCCGAGGAGCACGTCAAGGAATCACACCCCGGAGAGGAAGTGAAGTACCCATGAGCGCCCGCCCATTCATCTACAACCAGAACACCAAGCCGAACCCTCTGGGCATCAAGTGGATATTCCCATGGATACTCGGAGACCGCAGCAAGCACCCGGACCTTGTAGTGGATCGTTTCCGCACTTTGCCAGAAGCCTATGAGGCCGCTGAGAAAGTGAGTATTTGATGAGGGTCTACCTGAGCAGCGCCGATGTCGTGACGCCCCAGTGCCTGGAAATCATGGCCCGCGTCAAGAATGACACCATCCCCAACATCGAGCTGGAGTTCAGCAAGATCGTGGGGGAGGAGCTTCCACCCAACGCCACCGTCTTCGCCATGGGCTCCTACGCACGTCAAGGCGATGAGCGCGTGGTGCCGGCACCGTCCGTAGCCCAGTGCCTGACCAAGCCCGATATCCTCACACGTCTGGGCACGGCCTTCCGCTTGCTGGCCACCCCGCCCGAGCTGCCCGAGTTCGAGTACACAGTCATTGATGATGTCTCGGACGCCATCGACTTCCTGAACTCGATCACGGACTACCCCAAGATCGTGGTGGACATCGAGACCTCGGGCGACATCTCGGTGGACGAGGCGGACCCCAAGCGCATCATCTCCATCGCCATCACCGCTGGAGGCATGGCCTATGTCTTCACCGAGGAGATGTGCGTAGACACGGTGTTCTACCAGGTCTTCTGCGCGTTCATGGAACGCAACGGCATGATTGCTGTCAACGGCAAGTTCGACCTGAAGTATTTCCCCGACTCCAAGGTCCGGTTCGTCCGGGACACCCAGCTGGCACACTACGCGCTGTTCCCCGCAGCAGGCCAGCATGACCTGAAGAACACCACCAAGAAGTATTTCGGCTTCGAGGACTGGGACGAGCACGCCAAGCAGTACACCCGGAAGGCGTCCTACGACACCTATGAGAAGTTCGAGGACGGCAGCTGGCACGATGCCCGTGACTACTCCTCTGGTTCTGGTTACGAGCGCATCCCGCGTGATCTGCTGTACCGCTACAACGCCTTCGACGTGTACGCCACCTGGCACTGGGATGTCCTCATGGAGGAGTACCTTGCCGATGACCCGGACTCCCAGAAGGTTCTCGATCTGCTCATGCAGCTCTCGGATATGTTCATGGGCGTGGAGAAGCGCGGCATCCGACTGGACATCCCCTACCTCGAAGAACTCTCCGGCATCCTCACACTGGAGAAGGCCGAGGCCGAGAAGCTGCTGAACGAGATTGCCGAGCAGGACATCAACCCGCGCTCACCGCTGCAGGTCAAGAAGTGGTTCTCGGATCATGGCGTCCAGCTGAAGGGCACCGCCGAGCAGGTACTGGTTGACTTTGTGGAGGCCGAGCCCGAGGAATCCCAGGAGACCAAGTTCGCCCAGCAGATTCTCGTGTGCCGGAACTACACCAAGCAGCTGGGCACCTACGTGGACGGCTACCGCAACCAGGCTGACGCCAACGGCATCGTGCGCCCCGGCTACAAGCTCACGGCGTCCACCACGGGCCGTCTGGGCGGTCAGGGTGCCTCCATGCTCACCCTGCCCCGCGACAAGCGACTGAAGAAGATGGTGCTGCCCTACACGGACCAGCACCTGGTGGTGGGCGCTGACCTCTCACAGGCAGAGTTGCGCGTCATGGCCTGTGAGTCGATGGATGAGTGGCTGATCGAGGCGTTCCAGCCCGGAGCCCCGGACTTCTTCGACAACCTGCTGACCAACGCTTACCCACGCACGGACTGGATCGACCTCCACGCCTGCGTCAACGAGCACACGGTCACGGAGGAGCAGACCAACTTCTACAACAACAAGCGCGCGTCCATGAAGGGCGTGGTGTACGGGGTGTCCTTCGGGCGTGGTGTCCCTGCCATCTCCAAGGCCCTGAAGATTCCGATCTTCGAGGCCATCCAGCTGGTGGACGCCTTTGTCCGGCCCGGTTCCATGTTCGCCCTGTGGCGCGAGGAAATCTCCGAGCGCGCTGTCAACGGTGAGTCCATCGTGACCAAGTTCGGCAGGCACTTCCAGTCGGAACTCATCACCAAGAAGAACCGGCAGAACGTCATCAACTCGGCGCTGTCCTTCACCTCGCAGTCCACGGCCAACGACATCTGCCTGACAGCTGCGCTGGAGGTCAACAAGAACCTGCCGGCCTACGGGGCACACCTCATGGGCACGATCCACGATGCTATCTACGCCTCGGCTCCCAAGCACGAGGCCGAACTGGTTGGCCCCATGCTGGTACGGGAGCTGAAGAAGGCAGGGGAGGCCGTCTACGGCAACCTTCTTCCGTTTGATGCAGACTGGGGATCGGGCAACAATCTTGCGGAAGTCTAGGAAGCTGACGGTTCAGGACAGGTTGGACCAGCGCGTTGTGGTGAATGAGTTCGGCTGCTGGATATGGACCGGCCAGAAGCAGGACTCGGGATATGGGCGGCTGGGCATTGACGGAACCACCAAAGTGGCCCACAAGTTCATCTACGAGCAGCTGGTTGGACCAGTGCCAAAGGGCATGGTGTTGGACCACCTCTGCCACACGGAGTCTGATTGTCCAGGTGGCCCGGAATGCCCTCATCGCCCCTGTGTGAATCCAGAGCACCTAGAGCCTGTAAGTCCCAAGGAGAACATTCGGCGTGGGCGTACAGGACAGCTGGAGGCGCAGAGGACTCACTGCCCTCAAAATCATGCCTACACTCCCGAGAACACTCGGATCAATGGTAAAAGCCGCCAGTGCCGAAAATGCGGGAGGGATTATGTACGTCGTAAGCGGAGCATACCGCCCGAGAACTTCAGGCAGTTCGACGCAGACTGGGGCAGCGGGGAAAATCTCGCAGCTGTCTAGCTATTGACACTCGTGCGCGAGGGTTACTAGAGTGGTGTTTACACCGCACAACTTACAGGAGCAAATAAATGAGCACTCGATTCACCGCCGTCATCAAGATCATCAAGGTGGAAGTAGTCCCCGGCACTCGTGACCGTGGCGTCAAAGACCCGGACACCTCCAAGGACACCGAGCTGGCCAACATCGTGGTCCGCAACACCCACCTCGAAAACCTGCTCGAAAAGGTCAAGGGCCACCTCGATCTGGTGGAGGAGTAGGACATGAAACCTATTGCAATCGTCAGTGGTCGAGGCTACGGCAAGAAACTGCTCATGGCGAAACTCAAAAACCCCGAAGCTCCCACAGCCGAGGAACTTGCCAACGCCATCCCGCTGGAGGGTGTCATTGACAACGGCATCTCATTTGAGGCTGGAGATGCCGTGACCACGTACCCCGCCACTAACTACTCGGCCAACCTGATCTTCCGCTCCAAAGTCTTGGTCGACTGGTACCCTCCTCGGGATGAACTCATAGATCGGCTCAACAACAGACTGCGGGGCAAGGAGCCAGCACCCGCGATCAACACCCGGTACTGGAGGGGACTCTAGTGGCAGCCACCATCACTCCCGAGCGGCTGGCGACCATCAAGCAGTGCGTGGCCGATGGCTGGCCGCTCATCCAGATCAAGCGCACCCACAAGGTGACATGGACGACCATGCGCCGCCACTTCCCGGACTACCGGGGCCTGGACAACCAGGAGGCTGCCAAGCTCGGCGCAACGGCCCGGCGCACCACACTGGCTCTGAGGAGGGCATCATGAAGGTCGAGTTCAGGATTGCAGATGGAGGATCGTTCCGCCATTTCGATATGCCCGCAGTTCCCCGAGTAGGTGATGTTGTCATAATGGGCACCAAGTCGTGGACCGTGGTGTCAGTCGGATGGAACCTCTCCGGTGTAAACCAGACTGACATCGTATGCGCCTTGAAAGAGGCTGGGGCATCGTGAGAGTTCTCGCCATCGACCCCGGAGCCAAGACCGGCATCGCCCTGTTCGACTCGGAGACCTGTAAAGCTGAGTTCCTACACATTGTCCCCAACGGGCTTACAGGCTTTCAGGAGTGGATCGAGTTCAGCTTCTTTCCCTTCGACTACGACGTGCTGGTCTGTGAGTCCTTCGAGATGGAGGAAGGCACGCACGGGATCGACCTCACTCCCATGGAGATAATCGGCTACCTGAAGGGACTTGGAGTCCCCATCGTATTCCAGCGCAGGATGCAGCGGGGCAAGGACAAGCTCATCAGTGTCCCTGTCCTGAAGCGGGCCGACCTCTACCCGCCGAGAGGGCAGGTTCGTGAGGGCCACCAGATCGCCGCCCTCCAACATGCCCTTTCGTTTCTCGTTCGACAGCGTGACATCAATACGATCAAATTGCTCCATCCAAGAGAGGAAGTAGAACCATGAGAAGGCTGCCGTGGATGTATGCGCTCTTGAAACACGACGTAATCCTTTTCGAGTGTCCGCTGTGCAAGGCGGCTGTGGCAAGCGGCAGCATTCAAGACCATACGAGCTACCACAAGGGCCGTGGAGAAGCTGATAAGGGGGAATCATGAGTAGGTCAATCAGGCAGGACTTCACCGAGTTCCTGAACCGCAAGCGCGAGGAGTTCAACGTCCCCGAGGAGAAGGTGGTTGTCCCGATCCTCAAAAAGCAGGGTGCCATCATGTTCATCTCTGATGCGGTGATCTTTGAGCAGTTGTCCTACTCCGATTCCCGCTACGAGCGCAAGGCCACCAAGACCATCGTGGCCTCAACCACCGAGGACTGGGCCAAGTACCACCTCGCCAAGCGCGCCCTGCTCACCCTGAAAGACTACGAGAACACCACAGGGGCTGAGGAAGTCGAAATCCCCTGCCCCAAGCCCAAGACCGAGTACCACTTCCTGGAGACCGTGGATGAGTGGCTTGACCGCTGCCGCGCTCTCCAAGCCGAAAGGACAGCAGCATGACCAAGCTCTACCTCGCAGGCCCCATGACCGGCATCAAGTATTTCAACGCTCCGGCCTTTGCAGATGCCGCCTTCCGCCTCCGGCTGGTCGGCTACGAGGTATTCAACCCCGCCGAGAACGACATGGCCAACGGCATCGAGCTGGGCGAGTTCGATGGCACCGAGAACCTGTCGGACCACGGCTTCTCCCTCCGGGAGGTGCTGAAGCAGGACTTGACTTGGATTTGCGACAACGCGGACGGCATCGCACTGCTCTGGGGCAGCGAGAAGTCCAAGGGTGTGGCAGCCGAGCTTGCTCTGGCTTTCGCGCTCGGCGTGCCAGTACATTCCGTACCAGAGTGGGTTCAGGAGATGGACAAGCCAGAACAGGAGGTGGAAGCAGCGTGAAAGAGAAGATCGTCTGGAAGCAGGGCGTGGGCTACGTCATCGAAGACCACGAGAAGCACGAGGACCGTTCAGAGCGTGATACGCTCTCCGAGCAACCTTGAAATAGAAAAGCAGGGTGTATCTGGGAAAGGCCCCCACCGAGAAATCGGTGAGGGCCTTTTTCTATGCCGTCAGTTACCGAGGACCGAGCCGTCCATGATTGCCCGCCCATTGCGAATGCGGTAGACCGCCGGCCAGGAATCCGTTTCGTTGTAGTAGGCCAGCCCGAAACCCTGCTGCCAGTTCTCCACCACTTTGGCGGCGGTGCCGTCAGCGCCGATGGCACCGTTCACAGAGGGCACTGCGCCGTCCACGCGGCAGAGGCAGCCGGGGTTGGCAGAGTAGGACTCAATGGCCTCACCGCGAGGCCCCAGGACGCTGTGATAGGTGATTTCGGCCCGATGCGTGTGCCCAGCCCATGTGTTCAGGTGAGGTATCTGGTGGACGTACTGGGCCGTCGTGGAGCCCTTGGAGTTGGCCTTGGTGCCGTGGATGTTCCGGGTGGTGTCGTTGTCCCAGTCCGTCGCGGCAGGGTAGGCGTCCACGTAGGTGATGCCCAGTTCATCGAGCCGGAGCAGGTAGGGGATCGACATGACCGGCCACGAGTCGGGCAGTCCTGCGCGCTTCAAGCCGAACGCGGCCAGAGCGTTGGCCTCGATGAAGTTCTGCATCCTCTTGTCGTGGTTGCCCTCAATGACGATCATCTCGGCATCGGGGCACACAGCGCGGAGGGCTGCGAGGAAGGCGTGTCCGGTGTTCAGGGATTCCTGCGTGGTGTTGGCAAACGCCGCTTCCTGAGCGAACCGTCCTTGCGAGGCGAGGTCCAGGAAGTCCCCGAGAATCTGAATCTTGTCCGGCTGTAGCCGGGTGGCTGCCTCGATGAAGACGGCCATGGCAGCTGCGTCGTGGAAAGGATCGAGGGTGCCGTCTGCGAGGCGGCGGTAGCCGATCTGGGTGTCTGCGCCTTTGAGCGCGAGCTTCATGCCCCGCACTGGCTTGACTGGTTTGTTTTTGATGGTCACTTTGACGGGAGCCGCGCGCTGGATGACCGGCCACTCCGGCACACCAGGCTCGGCGGCTGCGTTCTTGGGCCGGACGTTGTTCAGCTTGTTCCAGAAGCCGCCAGCCGGGTTGGAAGTCCAGCCCCAGGTGAAGGTTACGTCGTCCGGGTTCTGTCCCGTGGAGGCGATGAACTCGCGGTACTGGTCGTAGCCCCATGCCTCTTTGCTGAACCGGACGTAGGCCGATGAACCATCAGCGTTGTGCGTCTCTGACTCGCCTGTCCCTGAAGGCTTACCGGCTGCTTGGGCAGCCTCCAAGGATTCGCTGAGACTCACAGGCCGTTGACTTCGAGTGCAGCGTTCTTCCTGCGCCACGCATCCACTGAGCCATCCTTCAGGATGCTGTGGGTGTGGGTCTCAGCGCGGATCGCTTTGGTCAGCACTGCCGAGGTGACGCCGGGGTTGTGGAGGGCTGCCAGCAGCGCCTCACCATCTGGGGTTCCCTCCCACTGTTCGAGGAGAATGTCTACCCGGTTTCGAGGCGCAATAGAGTTGGCCGAAAGTTCGGAGATAGCGTCTGCAAGGCTCATGTGTGCTCCTCAAACAAAGAATGGGCTACAAGACTGTGTAGTCATGTAGCCCATTCTACCAAAGTAGTAAGTTAGTAAGCCTTAGCCAGCCGAATGCTTGCCGTCAGCCTGGTCAGGGGTGATGTTGGTCAGGGCCAGTCCGGTGCCCAGAACGGCTGCCCCGAGGTTCACCCAGAGCCCTGCCGTGGTGTTGTTCACGATGCCGTAGGCCACAGCCAGAGGCTGGACGGAGAGCAGGATCGAGTAAATCCAGGTGCGGGTTTTTGCTGAGAAGTTCATGGTCTAGCCTTTCATCCGTGCTGCTGCGTCGTCGTTCACTGCTTTTGCGATGGCTGCGTAGTCGATGGTTACGCCCTGTGCCACCGAGAGCTGCCGTACCAGTTCCTGCATCGTAGCCAGCTTCTGGTTCATGCCGGCCCACGCGGTATCGGACCACGCGGCGATGTCGGCCAGCGTGACCGTGGTGCGCCCGTCCGTGGGCTGCTTGCCGTCGAAGCCGAACCATGGGATGTCCTTGTGGGTGACGGCCTGAGCAATCATGTCCATCAGGGCGGGGCGTCCGTCATCGGCGCAGAGAATCCACCAGATGTCATCGAGCTTTTGCTGGTTTGTTTTTTCAGCCATGGCTATCTCCTTAGATGTTTCCGAACAGGTCCACGAGGAACTGCTGGTCTGGGTTGAGGGTGGGGGCAGTGATGATGCTGTCCACCTGAATGCTGGCTTCCTGGACCACGCGGACGGTGGAGATGTCCTCGGACCAGCCGAGGTACTGCAGTTTCAGCTGGTATTCGGGCTGAACGCGGGGGCCGTAGTACCAGATCAGGTCTGCAAGGGACGGATGGTGGTGCGGCACGTTCGAGTTGTCCGAGGTGGAGTAAACGCTGCCATCTGGCATTCGGATGACCACGTGACCTGCCGACACACCGGGGATGGCGAACCAGAGAGGGACGGCCACTCCGTCTGGGAAGTTGAAGTCCGTGTGCTTGTACTTGGCCCGGTTCCAGCCCTCGGTAGCTGTGGGCTCAACGAGCGGCGCTCCGAACGCCTGCCGGACATACTGCAGGCACATGCCAGGCTGGCAGGAGATATTGGGGTTGGGTGTGACCAACTGTTGAAAGCTCATGTGCTGGGCTCTCCTTGGGTTGTTCCCGTGTTGACTGTGATGGTGGCGCTGGTCTGGACTGGTGGGCAGGCGGCGATGTGATCGCCCAATGCCTTTTCGGTGCGGTTCACGGCGTCTGCGAGTGAGCCCCCGCCATTGGGGTGCATCTCGTGGTCCAGCTTGTCGATGATGGGGCCGTACTTTTCCATCCACAGATCGGTCCTTGTCCCGGACTCATCAATGGTCTGTAGCCGCTGCATGACTCCGGGCCGTGCAGGCACACCCTTGCGGTCAGGCTCCCCGTTCCAATCTTGAAGGAAGTGGTTCATGCCCTTAGTGGGAGGCTTCAGATACTTCCACGCAATACCAACCCCGATGATGATTAGCACGTTGAGTCCGAGCCACGGATTGATGGCAATAAGGTCGCTGATCCACTGAGGCATTTACTCTGCCACCATTCCGTATTTCATAATTCTCCCTGTAGAAAAGATGTATCTAAACACCAATTCTACAGGGAGAATAGATTTAGAGCCCTGGAATGGCCTCAGTGGGCAGTGCGTAGTGCATGGCAATGGTCAGCAGGCAGTCCTGAATGCGGATGGAGCCAACGTGATCGGTGCCCACACCTACGGTGAGCGAAATCATGTCATCCTTGGCGAGCACACGGGTGTCAGAAATCCTGCCTCCCACGAATGAGAGCGTGGAGGTCACGCCGTAGTCCGGGAGGCCGAAGACATCACCGTTGACCTTGCCGAAGAAGTCCCAGCTGTGGTCCCCACCGATTGAGGTGAAGGACGCCTGCCCGGTGATGGTGTAAAGACCAGGGGTGACGATCTTGGCGAAGTTGCCGGCAATCTCGATACCATTGGCGTGGTTGCCTGTCGCGTAGTCCGGGTCCGGCGCGCGGCTGCCAGTCGGGCCACCCACCGTGAGTGGAACCTGCAGGTAGGCATCCCCACCGCCCGTGGCTGTGACAGTGAAGGGGTCAGGCGCGGAGGCGCGCAGGCTGACCTGAGTCTCCTGCAGCTTCATGCGCTTGCCCAGACCTCCCGAGATGGAGTCGCCCATCATGGCACTCCAGACCTCCGGCTCCATGGTGTCGTCTTCATCTGGTGTCCAGATGCCGTCTGCGTTGGTGTTTCCCATGATTCAGTCCTTCCTAGACTGCCGTGCCGAGTGCGTCTGTCCATTCGGTGCCGTTCCACCAGATGGGTTTGCCTATCGTGGTGTCGTACATTGCCCCACCCGGATTTTCCCCTACGGTTTGCGGTGGGCGGGGACGAGTGGCGCTGACCCGTGCGAACTGGAACGTACCAAAGTCCACCCGGACGTTGTTGCTCTGTATAAAAAGCTGGCACTGCGCATCTGCTGATTCGCTGTAGACGTAGAGGGAGATAGTCGGATCACCGCCGTTATACATGGGGTTGACCAGAGCGTTGCTGGCCCTCTGATCGCCAGCGCCGAGCACAGATTCCTCACCACCCCAGGACTCAGCAAACCCATACGTGGTGAACCCGCCACCGGAAACCCTTGTGGAGTGGTACGCCTGATGGATAAACTCTCCACTCGTATCAATCTGGCCGACGCCCAGAGACGTATCGCCGTAGTAGGCCATTGGGATAGGGATGACCCCGCCTGACGACGTGGGCAGCGTGACCGGCAGCCACCGTTGGTCCTTCTGGCTCCAGTTGAGCACCTGCTTGTCCGCCACGTCGTAGGTCTGCACGTCCGCGAGGGAGGACAGCTTCTGGCCCACCGGGTTGGCGTTGGAGGGGATGTCCGTGCTGCCGTTGATGCCCCGTTTGGGGTTGGAGTAGTCCAGCCCAGCATTCTCACAGAGCCGACGCACCACCTCCTTCAACTGCTTGTTCTCCTCCGCGAGGGCGTCCATTTCGTTGGCCCACGCCTGTGAAGCGGGTGGCAAGTCCTTGTGCTTATTCATCGTTGCTCCTTAGCGGTTTGATGTTGGCTTGTTTGATGGTCCGGCCAGCGTGGCGGGCCTTCTCATCACGGATGGTGGCACCAGCGGCGAAGCTGGCGTTGTACGCGGCAATCGAGGTGAACGGGATCGCGTTGCCCGAGGTCTGGGAGTGGGTCTGGGCCGCGTTGGTGATCTTGTAGTTGCGCTCGTTGTCCGTGAACACCGCGCCGGCAGGGAAGGTGCCGAGGTCTGAGGGCACACCAAAGCCGTTGGAGACGTTGAAGGTGGCGTCGGCCATCGCCGCGCTGTAGAGCAGGGCCATGCGCACCGCCGTGTTGTAGGCGTCCGCCGTCGTGGCAATGAAGGGCGACTCGAACACGTTGTCAAAGCCCTCGCGCGCGTTCTTGGCACCCGTAGAGATGTGCAGTTCGGTGGGATCATTCACGATGCCAGAGCCCGAGATGTAGAGCGCCGGACGGTCCCCGGCACCCTCGGAGATGCGGTACGGAGCGCGCACGGTGTCCAGCGTCGGGGCCGTGATCTTGATGGCGATTTCGCCTTCCTTCTCGGTCATCTTCACTTCGACCTTGCCGCCGTTGTCGTTCCACCAGGCGGGGGAGACAATGTAGCCATCCGCGCCGGTCACCACGTACTGGCCGGTGCCCTGCTTGTAGGGGAACGGCTCGATGCCGCTCGCAGCCACCGGCTGGGAGAGGTTCAGGATCGAGTGGCCGGTCTGCACCGTGGTCTCGAAGACCTCGCGGGCAGCCACCTGGAACACGCTGTCGGCGCGCCAGAACACTGCGTCACCTGTGGTGACGGCCTTGGACCTCTTGTTGACCACAGCCACCTGCTTGTACTTCTCCCGGCGCTCGGAGTCAACGGTGAAGTCGGAGAACTTGACCGAGCCGGAGAAGCCGTTGGCGCGAGGCCCGAGCACGATGCGGTCACCGAGGAAGGACACGTCCAGCCGGTTGATGCTGCAGAACTCGTTGAGCAGCTTCCAGACGTTGCCGGAGAAGCCCGAGACAAAGGCCAGCGGCTTCTTGGACTGCTGGAGGTTCTTCTGCACGGCGGGCAGCGTCATGGGGTGGTACTTGGCCACCGAGAGGTAGGTGCCCCAGCGCAGCATCTCAGCCCCGGAACCACCCGTGGAGGCGTGGTCCACCGAGGTCAGCCACAGGGTTCCGGGGAGGATCGAGGGGAACGCCTTGGACGGGCTGTTGAGCAGCAGTGTGCCGGTCCCGTCCAGGTCATCGGAGTGGATGGTCAGCTTGCCCACCATCGCCGTGGCCGAGACCCGCTGGATGGAGAAGGACACCCGGTAGGTACCGGTGCCCGGAGCAGCCAGCGTGTGCGTGACGGAGCCGTTGACCGTGGCCGTGATCGTCCCATCGGACGTTGCAGTCAGCACCACCGAGTGCGTGTGCTCGGAGCCGTCGATGAAGTTGTAGGTCACCGATGCCGTGCGGCCCGTGCCACGGACTGCCACGCCGAGGCTGAAGACCATCCTGCGGTTGGCGGACACGTTCACCGGCACACGGGTCTGGGGAGCCTCGTGCTGGGCCATCACCGTGGTGGCAGCGTAGCCGAAGCTGGTCACCGTGCGCCCGTTCAGGACCGTGGTGGAGACGGAGCCGGCTGTCACCTTGTCGTAGAAGTGGGAGTCCGAGATGCCGAGCGCAAAGCCATTGGCGTGGCCGTAGCCGGAGGCGTAGACCGAGACCTCGCCGTCCACGTTGTCGAACAGCACCCCGCACTGCTGGGTCCAGTAGTCGATGGCGCGGGCAGCGGTCCACAGGCCCGGATCGGCGTCAATGAAGGGGTACAGGTGCATCTCCACGTTCGCCTTGGTCAGCGCAGTGTCAGTGGAGATGGTGGCAACATCTGACTTCTTGTTCAGGGACAGCCGGACAATCTCACCCGTGTACCGGCCCACAGCGGCGTTGTCCACGGTGAAGTCCTCGCCCAACGCAAACTCAGGGTTCTTGCCCTTGACGTAGGTGGCGTTCACCGAGGGCGTGGAACCGGAGCCCTCAGCGGGGTTCAGCGGCACCGCGTAGTTGTTCACGGTGTAGCGGATCAGCTTCCCGAGGGGCAGTTCCGCCAGCGGCTGCGGCTGGAGGACGTAGGCCAGCTCCGAGTACAGCACACCCTCGCCACCGCCGAGCACCGAGGTGAAGCGCGGGCTGTAGTGCAGTGTGGAGACCAGTGCACCGTAGCCGTAGAAGCGGGAGGTGATCTGGTTGCCGATGACCAGTACCGAGGACAGGTTGCCCTCGCTGAAAAGCACAGAGTTGATGGACGCAAAGCCGGACAACACTGAGGCCAGGCTGCCAGAACCTGAGAGGCTGGAGGCGATGTGCTGGAACGCCAGAAGCTGGGAGGACAGCGAGCCGGACCCTGAGAGCCCGGAGATGATGTAGCGGTGCAGGCTGGAGGTCAGGGTACCCGAGCCCGAGAGGCTGGAGTTGAAGTGCCAGCCGGACAGAATCGAGGTAAGCGAGCCGCTGCCCGAAAGCTGGCTGGTAATGCTCCGGTGCAGGGCAGCCGTTAGCGCACCTGAGCCGGAGAGCGCAACGGACGCCCGCTTGGTGTAAGCCAGTGATGAGCCAAGAGTGCCTGAGCCGGACAGGGCTGATGTGAAGCTGTTGCCTGTACCTAGTGCGGCGGTCTCAGTTGAAGTGGAGTTGTCAGCGGTCCCATTCCAGGCGTAAGTCTTTCCGGCTGCAGAGCTGTTGCCGTCGAAATAGCCGCCGAGTGTCGAGCCTTCTTCTATGAGGACAGCATCCCACCAGACGTTGCCGCCACCGCTGGGGGCACCGTTGTAGAACCTGATGAAGATTTCTGTCGTGCCCGAAGGTATTGTGAATGTTGTGGAAACCCGGTAAGTGCCTGCGGCGTTTGGAGCCTGCGTGGTAGCGAACTCGGTGTAGGTTGTTCCATTGTTATGGAACAACACGATCTTGCGGGAACGCGCGTGGAGTGTGCCCCCCAGAGGTGCCGTCAGGGTGATGTACCCCGACAGGGTGTAAGTCTTGCCACTGGTAAAACCAGGGTAGATTGAAGGCCCACCCTCAGTGGAGGCAAAGCTATCGTTGGTGCCGTTGGCCGTGATCTGAAGGCTCTTGAAGCCAGCAACAACGCCTGTAGTGGTGGAGGTTGACTGGCCAATATTCAAGCCACCAGGAAGGGTTGCCTCCAACGAGGGCGTCTTGAAAATGTTGGTGCGAATCTTTGTCAGGCTGGAGGTGAGCGTCCCCGAGCCTGACAGGTCAGATGCAAAGGACGGCCCAGTGTCTGTAGAGGTTGAGGAGTTGGCCGTCCCAGTCCAAGCATAGGTGTGGCCAGAGTTGACCGTAGAACCATCGAAGTAGGTGCCAGCGCCTGAAGCCTTTTCGATCAGAACAGCGTCGATGTAGATGCCAGTCCCGCCAACGACTGCGAACGACATCTTGGCGGCGCTGGAAGGAACAGTAGATGTCCGCGTGATGCGGGTCCAACCCGTTGTGGAAACAGAAACGAGTGTCCCGTTGCCATCGTCGCTGAGGAAGGTGTTAGAGGAGTTCAGCCAGATGTCGCGAATACCCACGGTGCCAGTGCTGGAGATGGCCTTGGCGTAATAGCTGATTGTCCAGGTATCGCCGGGAGTGACAGGCCATGCCGAGGACGTACCGCTGTTGGCTGCCGGATCGAAACCATAGGACACCAGAGCACTGGTGGTGGTGAGGTTTGGAAGGGACGCAGAGGCAGACCCCGCATACGCCGTCGTTGTGGTTCGGTTGATCTGCCCGCTGGAGTAGGCGGTCCAGCCGGTGTTGTTCACCTCAAAGGACGGGTTGGTGCAGAGGTTAGTGCGGACTGCCACGGTGTTGCTGCCTTCCTTGGATACGACTGTGGCGGGGCATGATTACCCCGCCACGACTAGCTCAGAAGGAAGGGCTAGGACTGGGTGTAGGTGAAGGTGACCGTCACGGTGTCCTGCGTGGAGAACGTGACAGAGGTCACCGTGTTGCCATCGAGGTACGTGCCGCCCGTGGCAGCCGAGTAGACACCCGTACCGACAACGGTGCAGGCCGGGACATCGAAGGTGGCCGATGCGGTGATGACACCACCGGAGGCTGACCCCCAAGAGAGCGCCTTGCGGGCGTAGGCGGGGGAGCCGCCCGTGACCTCGGTGCCGGCGGTGGAGCTGGGAGCCGTGGTGAACAGAGCACCGTAAGCAGCGTCAGTGCCGTACTTGGTCGCCAGTGCGTTCTTCTCGGCGGTGGTCGGGATAGCCATTTATTTCTCCTGAGCTTTATTCAACCTCAACGAGGTCAAGACTTAGCCCAATTCTATCAAACCTCTTGGTTACTATATTTCCGCTCAGAGAATTAGTAAATGACACAGCCCCTACTCCCATTCCGGGTTTGCGGGAATTGTCACCGGAAATTGTGGAGAGGTTTACGTGGTCCAGCGTCAGCGTCGAACCGGACGGGCACACCAGCTGGAGCTTGACCGCCGAGTAGGTGTTGGCCGCGCCCTCGGCAGTAGAGATGACCTCCACCTCGGAGGGCGAGCTGCCGGGGACATAGGACACCGGGCTGGTCCAGGTTCCGGTGCTGGCGTTCAGCAGCGAGACCGTCACGGCCCCGCTTCCCGTGGCCGAGCCCCACAGGTGCAGGTAGATCGGTTGACCCGGCACACAGGCAACAGTGAGGTCTTCCCCGGCGTCAGAGAACTGACCATTGTTGGTAAAGGTGACCTGTTGGCCGGCCAACGCCGTGGTGCTGGCGCTCAGCACCGGAGCGCACCAGGCACCCACGATGTGCTTCAGCATGTAGGCCGAGGCCCAGCGGGTGGGCAGGATGTTCCCGGCGCTGAAGTTGAAGTCCAGCAGGTGATACGGACCCTTGCCGTACACCCCGTTGTAGATGTCGATGAGGTTCTGCAAGTCGGCGGTGCCGCCCTTGTACTGGAGCTTGTAGCGCCGGTAGGGCACCGGAGCCTCGTAGACATGCCGCCCGCCATCGAGCAGCGCGGTCTCCTCCACATCCCGGTTGGTGTCCCAGCCCATGTCGGCCTCGGGGTAGGGGATCGGAAGCATTCTGCCGATGGGGCCGAACAGCATGGTCTTGACAGTCATTAGTGGTGCCTTTCTGCTGCGAGTTGCTTGTTGCCGGCGTTGGCCGATTCCGCGATGAGGCGGTTGTCCGTGAACAGTTTGATTTCCTGACGCATGTCCGCCAGCGCCGCGAGGGTTGCTGCGCCGAGGTCCACCACAGCCTGCGAGGCCGCGCCCCCACCGCTGCGGGTGCCGGACGGGGAGCCGCCCATGTTGAACTTGGGCAGGCTCATGGTGCGTATGGCCTCCATCATGTCCACGCCGTAGTAGTCCACAGCCTCCTGCGGCTGGATGAACTCGCGGGACCGAATCTTGATGAGCCCCTTGCCGTCCACCTGAGCCAGCTTGTTGTCAGCACGCCGGTCTGAGGGCGGTGTGCCGGGAACCATGCCGCCCGAGTACATGCCCATGATGTCCGAGACAGCACCACCCGTGTAGCCGCCAGCCAAGCTGCCGGGGCGGAAGGCTGTGAGGGACACGTCCCCACCGATGCCGTCAGTGCCACCCTTGATCTGTGCTTCGAGGGAGCGCATCTTGGCAGTAGCCGCCGAAGTGTCAAGGTCCACCGTGACGGTGGCCGTGCGGGGCACCTCCACCCTATCCAGCGCGCCGTTCAGGTCATCGAACTGCTGCTGGGCAGCGTCCGTGTTGGCGTCCACCTGCGTGGGAACCACCTGCGGGACACGGTTGATGGTGTCGATGTACCGCTGGAAGGAGCCCTGCAGGTTGTCAACGGCAGCCATGTTGAAGCCCAACTGCCCCACGTCGATCTTGTACTGGCCGGTCAGCGCCTGAGCGTAGGCCCGGACCTCCTCGGAGGAGTGGCCCAGCGTGGCGTAGGCGGCAACCATGTCGATCATCTTGGTTTCGAGCCCACGCAGCGCAGCCCGGTTGGCAATGGCCGCGTCGGAGTAGCCCGTCAGCAGGCCGATGCCGTCCTGGATGGTCTTCGCTTCCTTGCTGGAAGCGTCGATTTCCTTCTGCTTGGCAGCAGCGTTGTCCAGCGCGGTCTTGGCCTGGTTGCCGTAGTCGGCAGCCCGGTCCACCTCGCCGTACTTGATCGAGATGTTCTGCTCGATCTTGGCCTTGTTGGCGGTGATGAGTTCCTTGTCACGCTCATCGTTCAGCTGGCGAATCTTGTCCCGCAGGTCTTCGACCTGCTTGATTTCGTCCTGCCGCTTCTTGGTGATCGCGTTCAGGGCAGAGTGGTATTCATCGGTGGCCGTGGTCAGCGCGTACTGCTGGTTGTAGGCGCTCATGAGAGCCGTCTTCAGGCGGTTGCCGTAGTCCTCGGCTGCGCGCACCGAGTCCTCGATGCCGCTGGCGATGTCCTTGGCGGACTCCTTGGCCTTCTTGCCGGCCTTGTCCGCTGCGTCAGCAGCGTTCTTGTAGCCGTTGGCCACGTTGTCCAGCTGGGGCGCGAGGTCGGGCGGCAGGTCAGGGATCGCCTGCGGTTGAGCGCGTACCTGTGTCGGGGCAGTGGTCTGCGCCGGGATGATGATGCTGGCGTACTTGGACTTTGCCGCCTTGATCTTGTCTGCAGAGGCGTCAAGACCGACGCCACCCGGTCCCAGACCCTGCATGGCGTACTGCAGGTTGGCCAGTTCCTTCCGTGCGTAGGCAGAGAAATTCTGGATGTTGGTGATGGCAGCCGATGTGTCAGCATCGACGGGAGCCGTGTACGTGTGGTCCGTGATGGACTGGAGCAGTGCGTAGATTTCCTTGGACTTCTCGGATGCCGGGTTGGTCAGGGCATCAAGAACCACCTTGTAAGGCAGCTTAGTGACGGTGGCCAACCAGCCGACGAGCTTCAAAGTCTCAGACTGCGCCGCATCGGTCTTGGCGTTCACCGGGATGGTAGGGATGCCCTGAGCGAGGATGAAGTCCTGCAGCGTGGCATTGGCCTTGACGGCTGCTGCCTGTACCTGTCCGGGAACAGTGGTGACAGGCACACTGACGGGCTTCCCGCCAATAGCAGACTGGAACAGCACCGTGGTCTGCTGGGCCATCTGGTCAATGTAGGCAGTGTTGGCACCGAACTTGGTGCGGATGTCGCCCATGAGCTTTTCGGTGAAGTTGGTGTACCCCTGTGCCGCCTGCTGGGCGGTGATCTGCTGGGTGTCCATCAAGTTCTTGTAGTAGTCCCGAGCCTTGGTTAGGGCATCCTGGACGTTCTTGATGTTGGTCCGGCCAGAGTCGTTGTTGGGATTGAAGGAGTTGCCGGCGTGCAGCCCCTGACCGATCTTGACCAGGGCATCCTGAAGGTCCGACTGGGCGTTGATCGTGCCAAACGCCGTATCGTTCAGTTCCTTCAGTGCCTTGGTCATCTTGTCCACTGAGGTGGTGGCGTCGTCCATCGCACCAGCGGCGTCCTCAGCCGGAACCCCAAGGGTCTTCAGGGCATCACTGGTTGCCGTGGTGGTCTTGGCAGCGTCCTTTGTCTTGGCGCTGTATTCGGTGACCACCTTGTTGAGGAACTGCAGGTCGGCAGCTTTGCTTCCGGGGGTGGGGTTGGCGAGGGCATCGTTGAGGTCTTTGAACCCGTTTGCCTTGGCAACCTTCTCCAGCTCGGCCTTGAACGACTTCATGCCGTCCTCGCCCTTGCCAATGGCGGCAACTACCTTGTCAAAGGCAACCCCCGAACGCTCGGCAATCTGGGTGACGTTTTTGTCGATGTCCGAGAACCCAAGGGCACCGTCGAACATGGTGACCTTGCGGTTGGCCAACTGTTCCGCCACAGCGCGCAGGCCAGCATCGGCACCTTGCTTCAGGCCAGCTGCGATGGCTTTACCAGCAGCGTCAGCTTCCACTCCGGCATTGATGAGTCCGCCTGTAAGAAGCGCCAGTGCTGCGACAGCCAGCCCAATCGGACCGCCCGTCAAGCCCACCAGCGCGGAACGGAATCCACCGATCCCACCCGTTGCACGTCCGGTGGAGGTAGCCAGCACGCCGAAGGAACCGGCTGCACCTGACCTGAGCTGTTCACTCGTTGTGGCCGAGGCAATCATAAGTCCACGGAGCACACCAACCTGTTCAAGGAGAGCACGAGACTGGGCATCGGTAGCGCCCTTGGCGACCAGCATGGTCTGTGCCAGGGTGCGCAGTGTGGTGGAAAGGTTCAGTCCACCTGCCATGCCTCGCGAAGCAGCCTGCTGGAAGCCAATCATGCCGGCTGTCACAAAAGCCTGAGCGGCCTTGAACCCAAGGAACAGTGCGGTGACCGCAGCGAACCCCATAAGGGCATTGATAATCAGGCCAACAACTGGAGCCTTCTTGACCAAAGAATCCAGTCCGATGGCAATGTTCTTCAGTGTGTCCACAAAGACGCCTACCACCTGCAGGGCTGGGCCGCTGGTGGCGATGGTGTCAGCGAAGTTCTTCCAGGAGTTGGCCATCTCCATGAGCTTGGCCGAGATGGTCTCGAAGGTGACCTTAGACATTTCGTTCAAGGCAGTGCCGTCTGTGAAGCCCTTGTTGGCGCTGTCCATCGACAGTTGCAGGGTGTCGTATCCAACGGCCAGCTTGGTCAGTGCGGACACGTCTCGGGAGGCGGTGATGCCCAGCTGGTCGAACGTGGTGGTCAGCTCACCGTTCTTCTGCTGTGTGTCGTGCAGGCCCTTGATGAGGTTGTTGAAGAAGGTGGAGGAGTCGGTCTGCCAGAGCTTGCCCGCCTGATCGGCGGTCATGCCCATGAGCTTGCCGAAGGCTTCCATTTGCGGGGCACCCTCGGCCACGTCGCGGTTCAGCTGGCCGAAGACACGGGTCAGTGTGCCTCGGGCCAGTTCAGGCTGGACACGGACGGAGGCAAGGGCAGCGGCAAGGCCAGTGACGTTGGCGGCGCTCATCCCGGCAGCTGCACCCAGCGGGCCGATCTGGGCGAGCATGGCGGCGATTTCCGGGTCAGTGGCCACCGTGTCGGCACCTACACGCGCGATGGAGGAGCCCAGCCGCTCGAAGAAGTCCGGGAACTTTTGCACGTCTGCGGTGAAGGAGGTCTCCATGCGTCCGAACAGGGTGGCACCCGTGTCAGCCGAGATACCTGTGACAGCCACGAACTTGGCTGTGGTCTCGGTGAAGGCTGCCAATTCCTCATTGGCCACGCCCATCTGGGCACCGAGCTGGGCGATGCGGGAGATTTCATCAAAGCCGATGGGCATTTCCGTGCCCATTGCCTTCAGGTTCTCTTTCAGATTCTTCAGGCCAGTCTGGTCAAGACCGTCTGTGACGCGCTGAACCTGAGCGAAGTCCTTCTGGTACGAGACAGCCACAGCCGCCGTCGCTGCAGGGATGGCCATGAGGCCCGCTGCCAGCACACCATAGGTGGCTCCCACGTCGTACATGAGGTAGCGGGAGTTGGACATGCTGTCATGGAGCTGGGACTGGGACTGGGCAGCACGCTGGGCAGCTGCCGTGGACCTGTCCATGGCGATGGTGCGTCGAGTCTCAGACTCTGCGGTGCGCGCAGTAGCGAGCCCGGTCTGTGCCGATGCGCGGGCAGCCTGCGCTTCCTGGTTGGTCCGACGCGCCAGCGTTTCCTCAACCTTGGCATCGGCCACGTTGCGGATGCCAGCAGCACGGGCAGCGGCGATGTCTGCCTGCGCCATTTCCTTGGCGGCTGAGGTGGCGGCGCGCTGGGCTGCAACCAGCTGGGTGAAGGCGGCAGCAATGGTCTTCAGGTCACCATTGCTGTTCTTGATGATGGTGTTCAGGCCGGCGAGGTCTTTGCCAAGGCCGGTTACTTCCTTGCGGAGTGCGGCCAGTGCCGCCGAAGCTTCCGCTGTCGAAATGTCAACCTTGGCGTCGAATGCACCGGCCACAATTCACCACCAATTCCCTAGAGTCTGCCCCAATTCTATCAGTTTGGCTATTTACACAGTCTGGGAAAAAGAGTAAAGCACTAATCCCTACAGATGTGGGGATTAGTGCTTTACAAGGGCTCACACTTCTATTGCGGCTTCACAACAGAAGTGTGATGTTCAAACTTCTTCCCAGGAGCCTGTGGTGCGTTCGATGTGGCCCACCTTCTTGGAGTAGTGCTCGTAGTAGCGCTGCTTCAGCTCGTGCGTCAGCTGGCCCCGTGCCGCCCCGATGGTCTGGTACGGGCCGATGTAGGTGGTCTCATCGACATCCCCGTAGGTCGTGATGATGACCAGCCGGTACGCCTCCGGGAAGTCCTTGTCGGTTGCGCGGCTCATTCGATGCTCCTTTGGTGCGAGTAGGTTGACACTAATGCTTCCTCGTGGATGCATTAGTGCTTTACTTCTTACTGCTGTTGTTCGGCCCTGCGTTTCAGTTCCAGCTCGTGCTCTCGCTGGTGTTCCTTGGCTGCCCGCTCGTAGTAGTTGGCTCGGGAGGGCAGTTCTTCAAAGCCTTCCTCGGGAATCGCGTAGACCACCTGCGAGACGCCAGGCTTCTTCTCTTTGTCCTTGGTCTCGGTTTCCTTGTGCTCACAGGCGTAGCAGGTGATGTCTTTGAGCTTGAAACCGATGGCGCTGTTGGTGGAGAAGGCGTACCAGATCGGCACACCACAGGCTGGGCACTTCTCCTCCAGCAGTGTTGCCACCGCGTGGGCGAAGTTGTAATCAGCCGGGTGGTGCTTGCGCGGGTTCTTGGCCCCCCGGATGATTGCTGTGGGGGACCAGCCCCACTCCTTGGCGGTCAGAACCATCGAGACGTACTGACGGTTCTGCGGCCAAGTCAGCGCTTCGGTAAAAAATCAACGTCCTGCTCAACCGCAATCTGGAAGATGCGGTTGGCGAAGGTCAGGTTGACCACGAGGTCTTTGATCTTGTCGAACTCGGACTCCAGGTAGTTGTCGTTGATGACCTTCACGTCATCGACGGTCCACACGCTGGTGTCCTCGGCCCCGTCCGACTTGCGGACCACCTTGCGGATCGCGGAGGCAATCATGTCGTTGTTGATCGCCTCGTTGCGGGCAAGGTTCTTCTCGTAGGTGGCGAGGTCGTAGTCCTCCTCGCCTTCCTCGGTCTGCGGGAAGTTCTTCCGGGCCGGGGGCTTGATGGCCTTGCGCCACTTGGCGTCGATCAGCCGCCACTGTGCCGGCGCGAGCCCCCGGACGTGGAACGTCTTCACGGACGACAGCATTTTCTCCATCAGGGGGACCACGGCGGCTTCGAGTTCGCTGGCCTCCTTGTCGGCGGCGATGTATTCGGAGTCTTCCGTGTAGTCGAACTCGATGGAGTGGTCTTCCTTCAGGAGCCGGTTCTTGATGTTCTCGGCCACGAACCGGGCCTTGGCCGCGTCGTTGGCGGCGAGGTTTGCCTGGTGCGCTGCGTAGGCGTCGGAGAACACGTCAACGCTATCCTCCGGGTACGTGGCATCTGTGACAGCTGCGCGGGCGTCGAAGGTGGCCGGGGACTTCAGTTCCTCGGAGATTTCCTTTTGTGCTTCCAGATCAATGCTCATGAATTGCTCTCCTAGAAAAAGAGGTTGTATGCGGCTGGGGATGAGATGAGGGGAACAGTGACGCGCTTGATGACGGGCCTGTGGTTCTCTACTACAAGCTGGCCCTGCTCATCCCGGACAAATAGGTCCAAGGTGATCGAGTCCTTATCAATGCGCACCTCCTGTGCGACAGGGACGCACCGTGGCTCGATGTTGTTGGCCCTCAGCCATGCCAGAACGGGCTCGTGGCGCGGTGGGAATGGTTCGAGGTTCAGGCGGCGGCTCATGCCTGTGTCGCGTTCCGAATGAGGTTGATGATGGCTTCTGCGTCCTCGGGGCCGAAGGCGATTTGGTCAAGAACCCTGTAACCACCTTCAACTTCGACCATCACGTTGAGGTTGATGCACTGCACGCCCCCCATTTCAAACGCATGGGCCTCGAAGGTTACGCCTTCTTCATTGGTGTGGATGTTCGTGTATTTTTGCATGCTCACTCCTGTGTGGGGAAATAGAAAAGGCCCAGCATCTGTATGTTGCTAGATACTGGGCCAATCCTATCAAACTACCTAGTAAGGACTAGGCAACGGCAGTGACGTTCGGGTAAGCCTCGCCCTGCGGCAGGAAGTTGACCTCGACCAGGATGGGGCTGCCGGAGGCGGATTCCATCGTGATGGGCTGGTCGTTCTTGAAGCGGTAGGTCGAAACCTTGTCGCCTGCGGCAACCGGCACACTGGCCTTCTTGCCGTAGCGGGTGACGATCCAGCCCTCAACGTAGGGAACCTTGAACAGGTTCACAGCATCGGTGAAGACCGTGGGGTTCTCGGGAGCGTCCTGCGTGCCGGAGCCGATTTCGTCCTTGAACAGGGAAATCTTGCCCTCGTAGTTCTTCAGGGTGGGGGTGTCAACGTTGCCCTCATCCTCAACGGTCTTGGACTTGTCAACGTCCGAGTCCTTGAAGCCGATTGCGTAGCCCGTGGTCACCGCACCGGAGATGCGTGTGCCGGCGTTGATCTGGGCCGCGCTCGGGGATGAGCCGGAGGTCAGACCTGCCAGAGGGATGTACCAGATGCCCGTGTTGGGGTTCACCATTTTGTGGGAAGTCATGTCAGGGCTCCTTACGCCACTACAGTCTTGGCAAGTTCCATGCGCCCCTGCGGGTGGAACTTGGTGCTGAACTCGATCAGATCGTTGTCGATGACATCCTTGGGGAAGTCACTGATGAACTTGAAGCTGTCCACCTCGTGCCCGATGGCAACCGCCACGCTGGAGCGGTAGCCGGTGCGCCGGACAAGGTAGCCTTCCTTGCGCTCGGTGCCGAAGAACGCAAACGCGATGGCGAATGCAGAAGTCGTGTTGGCCAGATCGCCCTCACGGAAGAACGTCAGGTCACCCTCGTAGTTGTAGCGCACGGGGGTCTCAACGTTGGCATCTTCGCAGATGGACTTCTTGTTGTTGGTGTCGGACTTGGTGGGGTTCAGCTTGTAGCCGGACTCGATGGCGCACGAGATGTTCGTGGCATCGGTGAACAGCGCAGCTGACGGTGCCGCAGGATCGTAAGTGGGGTCCTCGATCCAGTCAATGCGCGTGTTGGGGGACATCATTTTGCCCATTAGTTGCCGCCTTCCGTTGCGGGAGCTTCTGCTGCCTGATCTTCTTCAGTCAGCTGTTCATCGGGCTGGGGTTCCTCAGCCTTGTGTTTTGGTGCCTGGGTAGCGTGCTCCCCAAACAATTTGCGTTCCCTGCCCCGCTGGCGCTCGGCAATCTCAGCGTCATTGAGTTCCCGAAAATCCGGGAATGCTGTCAGGAATCGGCGCGGGATTGTCTGCACGAGTTTCGTGACTCCATGCACCGCTGTAACCAGTTCACTTTCAGACATGCATAACTCCAATCCTATTTCTACCAGTTTATCAGCCCAGCAATTTTAGGCGTTTATCAGGTACTTATAGGACTGCACTGCGGAGAAACGTGTGGGCTGGCCGAGCGAGGAAATCTGGCCTACCCCTGCGAAGAATGCCGGACGAATCTCGCCGCACCCTGCCGGGACAAATCCGAGAATCTTTGCCCATGCCAGAGAATGCACTTGGCGGGAGGCATTATCGTCCGAGGCAATTCCGTGCGTGGAAAACATCTGCTGGAAGGAATCATTGGCCGCGCCGGTAATTCCATTCACCTTGGTGGGCGGGTCCACGAGGCCGGCGAAGTTGACTACGAGGTGCGGCTTGACCTTCCCACTGGGTGTCAGCGGGATGGATACACCGTCCGGGACGTTGCCCTCGAAGATCAGTATGTTCGGGATGGTGCGCAGCTCGGCAAGGATTTCCTCCTGCGAGAGGAACGGGTTGACGGTCATGTGGTTTTGAGCCCCCATCGGGTCAGAGTCTTCAACATTTCGGTGTGCCCAGCCATGAGGGCGTTCATCGGCGTGACGGTCTTACCGCTCACGTCCCCGCCGTACTCCTGAATCAGGAAGTAGAACTCCTGGTCTTTCAACCAGCCGATGCGCGCAGTGATCGTGTTGCCGTTGCGCCGCACATCTGAGTCCACGGCCTGCCGCATGTGAAAGGTCCAGTTACGGTTGTCCTTGCCCGGCGACAGGGAGGACTCGGTGGTGTCGATGATGTGGCGGACCATTTCCTCGCCCGCGATGGCTGCTTCCAGCGCCGCTTCCTGCGCGTCAGTCTTGATGCCCCGCTCGGCTGCCAGAAGCTGCTGGAACAGGCCATCAGTGATGTTCTTGTAGCCTTCCAGCCCAGCCATCAGGCACCGCCCTGCTTGGCGTCGAAGTCCGCGTGCAGGGTGTAGGCCCAGTCCTCGGTAGCGCCGAACCAGCCGCGCAGGAACAGCTTCTCGCCCTCCATCATCGGCATATCGGCACACAGCAGGATGGTCACCATGTCGTTGGACTGCCAGCGCAGATTCACCGGAGCCGGGTCAGCCTCGTTCAGGGCCGGGGACGTGGGGATCAGCAGCTGGGTGACCTGATTGTCCGCCGAGTCGGAGACGAAGGCTCCACGCCGAGGCCGTGCGATGCGGTCAATGTTGGCGCGCCCGAGGTACAGGGTCTCAGTCTCGCCGCCGTCGTAATCGCCCGTGGCGGGGTTCCAGACGCCCTCGGAGATGGTCCGGGTGATCTTTACCCGCCCGGTCATTTCGGAGTTGACTACGGGGACGTGGTGAGCCGCCCAGCCGCCCGGAAAGACGGAGGTGCCTAGTGCCACGGGAGCCCACCTCCGGGACCGGCAGCGGGGCCACCAGCGCTGATGTACTGGTAGAAATCGAAGGGGCTGATCGGGGCATCGAAGTCCACGATGACCACCTGGTTGCCGGCAGCTGCGTCGGCTTCCTCGCGGTCCAGCTTGCCCTCGGCGCGGAAGTCAGCGGCCTGCAGCCGGAGCGCGTTGGTCACGGCGGGTCCATCGGTCTGCAGATTCTCCTTGCGGATTTTCTTGGAGACCAGCGACTCGTTGGTGGCCAGCGCCATCAAAGCGTCGGCGGCAGCCAATTTCAGGTAGCCGCCATTCATGGAAATGAACCCGCCAAGGAAATCATCGGAGAAGTAGTATTCTCCGGGTGCCGTGGGGTTCATCGGATCGGTTCTCAGCTGGGAATCCGAAATCAGCAGGCGCAATTGCCCGACAGGGGATGTTGGGTCAAGTGGAGTCACGTCTGTCATGAATACAATTCTACCGGAATAGGGATTACGCAAAACGGCCCCGGCTCCTCGGGGAGCAACCGAGGAGCCGGGGCCGTCAACCACACACTACCGGAGGAGTAGCACCACATAAATAGGATACCAGCATTTGAATTTGCCCGGAAATAGCAGAAACCCCCAGTTCCTTTTGCAGGAACCGGGGGTTTCTTGGGTCAGACTATGCGATTGCGTGCCAAGGCTCGGTGTAAGCCGTGGTGCCGGTCGAAGCGTAGGCGTTCTGGCTGAACCAGAAGCCACCGGACACTACGTGGCGCACACGGTACTCGGCGTCATCGTTGCGCAGGGAGCCGGCCAGCGTCGGGACAGCCCCGCCGCCGAGGAACAGGCCACCAGCGTTGGACTGACGGAACTCCGGTGCCTCGTGGTTGCGGAGGAAGTTGACCACAATGCCCTCGCGGATACCATCGGTGCCCTTGTAGGGAACCAGGTACCAGGTGGTGGCGTTGGTGGCGGACTTGTCGATCTGGGTCAGCCAGTCGTTGACAACCAGAACCACGTCCGAGTTGGTCAGCTGGGACTTGAACCGGCGCTGATCGCCACCGGCAGTGCCGTCTCCGATCACGGATTCGATTTCCGTGATGTTGAGGATGCGCTCTGCCTGATCCTTCATGGCGGTCGGCACAACAAGGGCGAACTTCGGAACGGTGATGAAGTTGTTGTTGTACTTGCGCTGGCGGATCGTGCGCTTGGCGTACGCCAGCGAGTCCACCGAGAGCACCTTGTTGTCGGCGGCGTTCTGGTTGGCCGAGGAGAACGTTGCCGGATTCGGGCCGGTGTCGGTGGCGAGAACCTTGACGGCCTCGGTCTCCTCGGTGTTCTTGGCGTACTGGGCCATGCGTCCGGGCAGGGAGGCGATGAAGTTCCAGTTGTCGTTGATGACATCTTCCCAAGAGAAGCCGATGCGGGCACCGGACTTGTAGAGGGAAAGCGAGTTGCCGGACGTGGTGAAGCTGAACGCCGGGTACTCGGTCAGTTCCGGGACAACCGGCAGGGAGCCCGGAGCCGTGGCGTGTCCGCCGTTGTCAGCAAGCTGCTGGTCGTAGTCAAACACCAGCTGCTTCTGGAACTTCGGCTTGAAGTCCTCGAACGTGTCCCGCTGGGCGAACTCGGTCCACGTAGTGGGCAGAGTCGCGTACTGCGCCTGAAGGGCAGCGGCGTTGACGAAGGCGAAGGTCTGGGCGAGGTCGGAGCTGGAGATAGCTTCCGAGAGCTGGCCGTCAACCACGGACTTGATGATGCCGCGTGCGCGGAAGTCACCATGGAGAGCGTCACCAAATACCTTGGCGGTCTCCTCGATCTGCTTGGGGAGAATGAGTTCCATGTTCCTGATTCCTTATGCGTTCGCGGTGACTTGACCGGGCTGGAGAATCCGAACAAGCACGGGGCCTGCCGGAGCGGACTTGGCGCGGAGTGCAGCGCCCCAGAGGAAGGCACCTGTGGCCGTGGTGGTCAGTGTGCCGTCAGTCTTGATGTAGACCGGGGTTCCTGCAGTGGTAATTGCACCCGTGACGGTGACAATCCATGCACCCGTGGTCTTGACCGAGGTGTAGCCCGGTGCGTTGCCGATGCCACCCGTGGGCTGCGCAACGCCCTGGAAGACGTAGTTGGGGTTCGTTACCGAGCCCTCATCGGTCTGGGCGACGGCGTTGAGGATGCCGATGCGGAGCGGGGTACCGGACAGGGTGCCGGTAGCGACCGGGAGGGAAAGCCCTTCCGAGTCTTTGAAGACTTCATTCTTTGCCATTTTTTGGCCCTTTCATAACTAATTAAAGTATACGACACGGACAATTCTGGTGAATTGCCGTAAAAGCGTGACTAGCCTTCTACCGGCTTGATGCCGTAAATGCTTTCCAGAAGGCCGGCAGTGGATTCCTGGAGGCTCTTGGCACCCTTTTCCTCGGAATGGAATCCGCCAAAGGACTTGTCCGCTTCTTCGAGAATGGACTTCACCTTTGCGGCTTCCGCGTCAACGGTTTCCTTCAGGTCTGCACCGGCCTCAACAAGGGCGAACACCGAGGTGCGGGAAGCGGCGGGGAGCTTGGCCTCGGTCAGTGCCTTGTCGATTTCCGCGAAGGAAGCAGATTCCTTGACGGGCTTCTTTTTCTTGGTGCCGTCCGGGTTTTCCTCGGCGTCGTCAGCACCCCCGTCCTTGGCGTCCTCGGCGTCGGCCTTCTTCTTGTCGTCCTTCTTGGCGAACGGCTTCAGGGCCTCTGCCAGTTTGGCGTCGAAGTCTGCTGCCAACTCAGTTTTGAGAGTCGCCAGAGCCTCAATCATTTCTGCTTTCTCCATGAGAGATTCCTTTTCTTTTTGGGACTCTGCACCACTCTCTGGCGCAGAAGCTTTTTCGGATTCGAGCAATTTCACAAACCCGCCACCTGCGCCTGCCTCGGTCACCACGTCAATGGAGTGAACCTTGGTAAACCGCTTCAGGGTTTTGGTGCCGGATGCCTCGGTAACTTCGCCCTCGGCCCGGATCGACATTCCGATCAATCCGCGCTCTGCGAGTTCCTTTACCATTTCCTGGTACTGGGGAAGGAATGTGGCATTTGCATAAAGGTCTTTGCCGTCGTATGTGGCACCCTCGGTGAGGTAACCGGCAATATCCTGGACGCGGCGCTCAGGCTGGTTGAATTTGTCATCAGCGGAAGGGTGGTTCAGGAAAATCTTGGTGTTTTCCTTGAACAGCTGGGCACCCTCTTGCAGTGCCTCTTTGGGGTAATACGCAGAGGAGCCTTTTCGGTCGCCCTCAATTACCTTGATCTTCCACGTCTTGCCCGTCAGTTGAGTGGGTGCGAGAGCGCCTGCCTCAGTGATTTGGGTGATAGTCACAGAAAAACTCCAATCGTCTAAAGACAATCTTATCAGTTTGCTATTTTTTCCCTTTGGGATAGCAATCTAGTAAACAGTGGTCGTGACGTTTTGTTCTCTCAGCCAACCGCGCGCACGGAAATACACCTCGAAGAATCCCGGCGTCACCAGCACCGAGTCATGGCCGAACAACCTCAGCCCACCAGCCATCAGCGCGATGTCCGCCAGCTGGGAGCAATCCAGTTCCGGCCTGCGCTCCAGCCACTGCACCACCCAGCGGGGGATCGGCACACTGAACAGACGGCTCATCAGCAGGCAGAAGATGGCCGCGACGTTGTAGGGCCTGCCCACCATCGTCTTGGCCGAGGCGACAATGCGTTCCCGCTGGGCATCGGTCAGGTCAAGCCTGGAGACCTCCAGCCAGTGGAAGCTGGCGGGGTCTCGCACGATCACGAACGGCGGCTCAGCCGAGACGCACTCGGTTTCGGAGATGAACACCACGACGTGGTGGGAGG
>Ga0157369_10000379_pt1 | contig 58791 bp, 53 predicted proteins | sample C25metaG_FD_113461 | JGI IMG/M metagenome (GOLD analysis project Ga0157369, IMG submission 113461) | Corn rhizosphere microbial communities from Kellogg Biological Station, Michigan, USA - C2-5 metaG | ecosystem: Host-associated > Plants > Roots > Rhizosphere > Soil | place: USA: Michigan... | reverse complement strand
GGCGACGAAGACCTCTTCGTCGATGTCGCCGGGCCGGGAAGGAAGATATGAGCACCACGGATGCCCGCGGCACGATCGAGCGCGTTGCTCATTCAATTCACCGTCGGGGCCTCACCCATGGCCGCACCGGGAATCTCGCCGTGCGTGACGGGGATCGCGTGCTGGTCACTCCCACCGGTATCAGCCTCGCTGATATCTCCGCTGACGAATTGTCGGTCGTGACGCTCGACGGCGAGCACGTGGGAGGACCGAAGCCGACGAAAGAAGCGTTCCTCCACACGGCGATGCTCAGGGTGCGACCCGAGGCGAATGCGATCGTGCACACGCACTCGATCTACTCGGCGGCCGTCTCGTGCCTCGCTGACGTTGATCCCGACGAACCCATTCCGCCCCTCACCGCCTACTACGGGATGCGCGTGGGAAGGCTGAAAATGCTTCCCTATTACGCGCCGGGGGACCCTGCCGCAACCGCCGCGGTGGAAGAGGCGGCGCGTGTGACGAACGCCTTGCTGCTGCGCAACCACGGACCCGTCATCGCCGGTGCCGATTTGGACGCGGCACTGGATGCCGTTGAGGAGCTCGAACATACGGCACAGCTGTTCTTCGTCACCCGCGGCCTGGCAACGTCTCCCCTCTCGCCGGCGCAGTTGCATGCACTCGCCGCCCCTTCGGAAAGGATCACATGATCACGTTATACAGCGGCCTCGTCGTCAAGAAACCTCTCGTCGAGCAGGTCATCCCCGCGTTTGAGAACCTCACGGGTTCACACGTCGAGGCGACGTTTGCCCCGACGACCGTACTGCTCGAGCGCATCGCTGCAGGCGAGCGTCCAGACCTGGTGTTGGGAGTCGCCTCCTCCGTGGCTGATCTCGCGGCCAACGGGGTGCTCGATCCGTCTCACATTGCCCAGATCGCCGTGTCGTCCGTCGGGTACGCTCGGCTCCCCGACACCCCCGCACCGGTCGACGTCACAGCCGAGTCTTTTCTCGACTACCTGCTCAACGCCCGGGCCGTGGCATACACCCTCAGTGGAGCGAGTGGCCTGCACTTCATGAAGGTGCTCCGCGAACGAGGACTGCTTGAACGTATCGACGAACGCGCTGTGCGTTGCGAGGCGGGGCTGACTGCCGAGGCATTGCTCGACGGTCGGGCTGACGTCGCGATTCAGCAGGTCAGCGAGTTGCGCTCGGTTCCCGGCGCGCAGATCGTCGAACCGATACCGCACGAGCTGCAGTCGTACGGACGGTTCGCGGTTGGTGCCCGTCCGGGTGCCGGTGATGACGCTAAGCAATTCGTCACAGCATTGACCGAAGAGTCGGCCCAAGACGCGTTCGCCGCGTTCGGACTGACCCGTCCCTGATTCGCACGAGGAGAGTGCTCATGAAAAAGGTAATTGTTGACACCGATACCGGAGTGGACGACGCCTTGGCTCTGATGCTGCTGGCCGCCGATCCCGAGGTCGAGATCCTCGCGGCAATCAGCGTCTTCGGCAACACCACCAGCGAGCGGGCGGCCGACAATGCCCGCTACGTCCTGGACACCTGCGGGCGCTCCGATGTCCCGGTCTACCGGGGAGCGGATGCACCGCTCGCCCAGGAGCTGCGTCTGAACCCGGGCATCCACGGTGAGGACGGCTTTGGTAACACCGGTCTGCGCCCAGCCCGGCCGGTTCCGCCCGAGCCGCGCGGGGTTCCGGTGTTGCTCGACCTGATCGACGCGCACGAGGGGGAGATCGACTACATCGCGCTCGGCCCGCAGACCAACCTGGCCGCCGCGCTCGAGATGGAGCCGCGCCTGCTGGAGCGACTTCGGTCAACCACGATCGTCGGCACGCTCGGTCCGGCGCTGTACCACGACACGGCGCCATGGGAGGACCGGCGATTCCGCGTCTCACGTGATCCGAACGTGTCTTTTGACATCGACGCTGCTCGCATCGTCGCCGAGCACGAGGGCGACGTGACCTGGTGTGGCCCGTATGTCACACGACAGGCCCTCGTTCCCGAGGACTTCTTCCTTGACGTCGCCTCTGCGACCAATTCCGCGCCGGCGAAGCTGATCACCGAAATCAGCCGGGACTACGCAGGCTTCTACTCGCGCTCATACCCTCAACCTGACGGCCGACGAGTCATGGGGATCAACGACAGCATGGCTGTGGTCAGCCTGCTGCACCCCGAGCTCGTGACCGGGGCAGTCATGCGTCCCCTCGAGACCTTCCTCGACCCTGAGACCGGCGATCGTTACCTTGCCGGTGTGCATGCGCGTAAGAACGAGACCCGGCCGATCCATCGCGTCATCTTCGATATGGACTTCGACGGTGTGGTCGAAAAGATCGGTGAGGTGCTGCGTCGGCCGCTGCCGTGGCGCTGACGGCCTGACACCGGCGGCAACGGATGCGGGTCCGCAACGGCAACGTACGCGGACCCGCATCGACGCGGAGGCATCCGTTTACTCGTAAGAGCGAGTTACTCGTAAGAGCGAGCGCGGACCCACGGCATCGGCAGCAGGTCATGCGCGGCAACGCGCACGGTGCGGCCGTCGTCGTCAACGAGGGTGGAGATTCCGGGCGCGATCACGGGCACGACCTCTCGGCACACTCCGCAGGGATTGACGACTACTGCGGTGCCGTCAGCACGAAGGCCGACAGAGACGATCGTTTCGATGGTCTGCTCGCCTGCGATCCTGGCGTTGGCGAGTGCCGAGCTCTCGGCACACACGTTCACGCGGGGAGTGCGCAGGCTGAGGCCCAGGAAGATCTCGCCGGAGGCGCCGCGTGCTGCGGCGGCCACGCGATGGAACTCGGCGTCATGTGTGCGCACGAGGAGTTCGGACGCCGCCGTGATGAGACGTTCGTCGGCGTCGTTCAGCGAGGACGTCATAATCTCGCTCCTTCTGTCATTAGCGATCCAACAAATCCTGCTATAGTATAGCGCAAGGGATTTGCCAGCGGACCCTCATGCACCCGTGCTGAACGGCGTGAAGTGACTGAGGCAAGCAGGGCTGATCCCCGAGACACAGTTTTGATGACCTCCACCTCGGAGGCAGAGCAAGGGGGCTCCATGAGCGTTCAAGAAGAAGTAGAAGCCGCGCCGCCGCAGTTGACGGGAAAGCCGGCACGATCCGAGCGCCGGAACCTCCGCGCGTTGAGCTGGGGACATGCCCTCGAGTGGTACGACTGGGCAGTCTTCGGTTTGCTCTCCGTCTATCTCGGGGCTGCGTTCTTCCCCTCCGACAGCTCCCTCGCGTCGACGCTGAACGCGTTGGCCGTCTTCGCCGTCGGGTTCGTCGCGCGTCCGCTCGGTGGCGTTGTATTCGGCTTCGTGGCTGACCGCTTCGGCCGCAAGAAGATCATGATGTTCGCGATCGGGGCAGTGGCGCTGTGCAGCTTCATCATCGGAGTGCTCCCCGACTACAGCGCCATCGGCGTGGCCGCGCCGGTCATCGTCGTCATCGCGCGCGTCGTGCAGGGCCTCTCCGCTGGAGTCGAGGCGCCCCTGGGGACGGCATACGCCCTCGAGCTGGTTCCCAACCGTCCGGGTTACGTCGCCGGCTTCTTCGCGTTCTTCAATAACCTGGGCAACCTGCTCGCACCGCTGTCCATCTTCTTCATCAGTCTCCTCCTCGGGTCGCACGCTTTGGGCGCCTACGGTTGGCGGATCCCGTTCATTCTGGGCGGACTGTTCGGTCTGATGGTGCTGTGGCTTCGACGCACCTTGCCCGAGACGCTTGACACTGAGGCGATCCGCCTCGTGGGCGGCGTCCCCGCCAAGAACAACTCGGTGTGGCGCGACGTTCGCAAGTACTGGTTGAGCGTGCTCGCAACCGTGTTCATCGTGGGCGCTATCCAGGCGTACAACTACACGTGGATTGCCGGTCTGCCGAACCTCGCAAACGGGACATTCGGGGAGAACCCGACGGCCGTCTTCGCGATTACGACCGGTATGGGCATCTTCCTGACGCTCGGGGCTTTGGTACTGAGCCGTATTCTCGACCGGTTCCCCATGTCGCGGTGGTTCGTGGTCGCCCGGATCCTGGCTATTCCGACGATCTTCCTGGCCCTGGTCTATTCGCAGCCCGGGATCGGACGGCTGGCCGGTGTCATGTTCGGCGGGGCGATCGTTCTTCTGCTCAACATGACCATCTTCGTCGTCGTGTCCAATTCGCTTCTGCCGCAGCACATCCGCGGCACCGGCCTCGGGCTTGGGTACGGTCTCGGCGTGGCCATCTTCGGTGGCACCGCCTCCTATCTGCTGCTCTGGCTGCAGAGCCAGGGCCTGATGTGGGTACTGCCGATCTACATCGCCGCGCTCTGTGCGATCAGTGTCGTCCTGTACGTCCTGGCGAAGCGCCGCAACGGCCTCTTCGTGGGCAAGTAGCGACCAGACCGAGCCCGTCAGGACTCACCGGAGAAGCGCGGAATCGCGCCCGTCCCCGACATCACCAATCAGCGCAGGCTAAATGGAAAGCCCGCATAGAAAGCGTGGAGACATGGAACGACTGATCATTGACACCGACCCGGGAATCGACGACGCAGGGGCGCTGTTCTGGGCTCTCGCCACGGACGCCTTCCAGATCGAAGCGCTGACGACCGTCTTCGGCAACGTCGACGTGGCGACCGCTACCGCCAATGCCCGGAAGATCGCCGCCATCGCGGGGCGTCCGGAGTTGCCGATCTGGCGGGGCGCGAGCCGCCCGCTGGTTGGGGAGCCCAACTACGCCGAGCACATCCATCGGCCCGGCGGTGTGGGCTACTGGGAGTATCCGGATCCCGACCCCGACGCGAACGGCACATCCGAGGCGGTTCGCCGGATGATCGACACGGTCATGTCGGCTCCTGGTGAGATCACCATCATGGCTTTGGCGCCGCTGACCAATGTCGCCCTGGCGATCAAGATGGAGCCCGAGTTCGCCCGCTCGGTGCGGCGCATCATCTACATGGGTGGCGCGGCGCTCACGTGGGGAAACGTGACTCCCGTCGCTAGCGCGAACATCTACAACGATCCGGAAGCGGCGGAAATCGTCGTCAAGTCGGGCGCGCCGCTCACCCAGGTCGGCCTCGATGTATCGCGGAAGTTCGCGCTCACACCTGATCACCTCGCGGCCCTCTGGGAGTCGCAGTCCCCGATGGGACGGGCGCTCTGCGAGATGATCGGGTATCCGGATCGACAAGACGACCGCAACGAGATGCCCGAGTGGAAAACCGAGGGGATGCACCTCAATGACGTTCCGTGCGTCGCGTATGCGCTGAACCCGGAGTGGTTCGAGGTGCGCCGGCTCCACGTGGATGTGGAGCTCCGGGGCGAATACACGCGCGGGCAGACAGTCGTTCACATGACCGATCGGTGGCAGGGTGAGCCGAACGTCGACGTCCTCCTCGACATCGACGGCGGGGCAGTCGCCGACGCTCTTACCGCCGCCGTCAGCTCATTCGGCACCGGTCGCTAGGCGGCGTTGCTCCTGACGAGATCACCAGTGCTCTAACGAGCGCCACAGCCACATCCTCACTGTCCAGGCATCCGACTTCGGAACCGACCTGTGCGGTGAGGATGTGGCCTGTTGGCGTCTGTGCCGCGTGGCAGGCTGAGAGAAAAAGAAAACCCCCGGCAAAAACCGGGGGTTTTTTGGTGGCTCCGACCGGCATCGATCCGGTGACCTTTCGATTTTCAGTCGAACGCTCTACCAACTGAGCTACAGAGCCAGAAACGCCGCATTGCGGCTTTCTAAGACAAAAGCCCTTCCTCAGAAGGGCTTTTCGCCTGCGACCCTGACCGGACTTGAACCGGCGACCTCCGCCGTGACAGGGCGGCGCGCTAACCAACTGCGCTACAGGGCCAAATGTGAAACATTTGCTGCATATTCAATTATAGGCGTGACCCCAACGGGATTCGAACCCGTGTTAACGCCGTGAAAGGGCGCCGTCCTAGGCCGCTAAACGATGGGGCCGGGCAGGTCACAAACCGCATGACTTCCGACGCATAAGCATAAGGGGCAAATGCCGCATTGCCAAAATCGAGCGGATGCCGCGGCTGAACGCCCGCGCCACCCGGCATCCGCTCACTCTGCACGACGCCCGCATCCCGCGCTCTCGTGGCGCCCGAAAATGCGTCGCGGCGCGCGCAATTGCGGGTGCCGCGACGCACGTTCGGGCCCTCTGACCCGCCGGAAAGGTCGCAGCGCCCCGCTCACGCCCGAAATTGACCCGTTGCCGTGCCATTTTCACCCCGAAATGGGGTGAAAACGTACCCAAGTCAGGGGGCATCGGCGGGCCGGGACTCGCCCTCCGCGCGCTGGCTTGTTACCGTGAACAGTCGCTATTGCGGCAACCAGACATCGAAGACGACTCAATGGGCGCCCGATCGGGGAAGTATGCATCGCACCGGAATCGCGACGAATCGCGGAGCGTGGGCAGGCCTGCGCGCTTTTCGAACTCGACGCGAGGAGCGCGGGCCGCGTGTCTCGAGGGGCGCGATCGCTGCGGTGATCGCGCTCGTGATCGCACTCGCCGGCCCCGCTCACGCTGCCTGGGCGAAGGACTACCCCACCTGGGATGAACTCCAGCAGGCGAAGTCCAACACGTCGCAGGCGGCCGCCAAGGTGACCGAGATCAAGGCCGCGATCGTCGACCTGAACAACCAGGTCACGGCAACCGCCGCCGACGCTGAGGCGAAGGGTGTGGCGCTGCAGGAAGCGCAAGATGCCTTCGACGCCGCCAGCCGCCGTGCCGCCGACCTGGCCGCGCAGGCGAAAGAGAGCGCGAAGACGGCGGATGCCGCAACTCGGCAGGCGGGACAACTGGCTTCCCAGCTCTACCGCACCGGCGGCACCGACCTGAGCGTGAATCTCCTGCTGCAGGGCAACGGGAACGGCGACGGGGCGGAGGCGCTGCTGTCGAAGCTCGGCAGCATGTCGAAGCTCGTGGAGCGCAGTACCGAGATCTATGAGAACGCCCAGGCAGCAGAGAACAACGCCCGGTCGCTCGGCGACCAGGCGGAGGCGGCCAAGACCGAGCGCGAGAAGTTGCGAGTCGAGGCCGAAGGAGCCATGGCGGAAGCCCAGGCGGCAGCGGATGCCGCGGCGGCGGCCCTCGCGGAATCACAGGCCAAGAGCATCGAGCTCGAGCAGCAGCTCGCGTTCCTCCAGGACACCGAGGCGAAGACGGCCACCGCGTATAAGGAGGGCGTCGCCGAGCGGGCGCGTATCGCGGCCGAGAAGGCAGCCGCTGAGGAAGCGGCTCGCCAGGCCGCCGCTGCAGCGGCTGCGGCGGCTGCCGCTGAGAGTGGCGGTTCTGGTTCCGGCGCAGGGCTTGGCGGCGGGTATGTGGGCAGCCACGGCTGGGCCGTGCCGGCGAGTGGGCGGATCACCGATGTGTTCGGACCGCGTGCAGTCATTTGCGGCAGCGACGGCTGCAGCAAGGGATACCACTCAGGCACCGACATCGGTGCCGGCTGCGGCTCCAACATCTATGCAGCGCACTCCGGCACGGTGATCTACGCCGGCCCGAACGGCACCTACGGCAACTTCGTCCTGCTCGACAACGGCGGCGGGGTGTCCACGGGCTACGCCCACATCGTCGACGGAGGCATCCACGTCGGCTGGGGCGAGCGCGTCGATGCGGGCGAGGTCATCGCGAGCGTCGGCATGACAGGGGCAGCCGACGGATGCCATCTGCACTTTGAGGTTCGTATCGACGGCGAGAAGATTGACGCTCAGCCGTTCATGGCTCGCAAGGGGGCTCCACTTGGCTGACACCACCATCGATAAGGCGACCGTCGAGAAGCCGAGGGGATTCTTCTCCCGGCTGCGACCACGCGCTCTGCTGTCGGTCGTGGCCGTGGGCGCGACCGGCGCGGTCGCGGCATCCGCTGGCGTTGCCATGCCCGCCGCCTTCGCCGACCAGAACTACCCGAGCTGGGACGACGTGCAGAAGGCCAAGCAGAACGAGGCGAGCACCAAGGCCGAGATCGACCGCATCGGCTCCCTGCTGACCGGACTGCAGCTCGCGGCCGAGGAGGCGTCTGTGCGGTCACAGAAGGCCGCGGAGTCGTATCGGGTCTCACTGGATGACCTCGACGCGGCGAAGGCACGCGAGGAGAGCCTCGTGACGCAGGCCGCTGCCGCGAAGAAGAAGGCAGAAACGTCGAAGATGCGGGCGGGGCTGATCGCCGCGCACATGGCGAAGACCGGCGCGCAGGACCTCTCGCTCAACCTGTTCTTGAACGGCAACGGCGCCAAAGACCTGCTGCACCAGCTGGGCACCGCTACCAAGCTGAGTGAGCAGTCCGAGATGATTTATCGCGAGGCGCTGCAGGACCAGAACACGGCCGAGGCGCTGGGCCAGCAGGCGGCATCCGCAAAGGCCGAGCGCGAGCGGCTCACCGAGGAATCGAAGCAGAGGTACAACGAGGCGAGTACCGCCGCGCAGGACGCCGAGGCCGCCTACACCACGCAGCAGGTGAAGTCGGATCAGCTGTTCGAGCAACTGGCCGTGCTGAAGAACACCACCGCCGAGACGGAGCGCAACTACCGGGCCGGCGTCGAAGCGGCTGCGGCGGCGAAAGCGCTGGCCGAGGCGCAGGCGGCAGCGGCCGCCAAGGCGAAGGCTGAGGCCGATGCGCGCGCAGCGAAGGACGCCGCCGACAAGGCGGCCGCCGAGGCGGCGAAGCCGAAGCCGAGCGTGCCGAAGCCGAGCGTGCCGAAGCCCAGTGTTCCGAAGCCGAGTGTGCCGAAGCCGCCGGCGAGCGGTGGCTCCAGTGGCGGGTCCAGCGGTGGCTCGAGTGGCGGCTCCAGTGGCGGCTCGACCGGCGGCTCTTCAGGAGGGTCCGGAAGCAGCGGCGGCTCGAGTGGTTCCGGAAGCTCTGGCAGCGGCTCCGGCTCCGTCGGCGCCCCGAACGCGAGCGCAGTGCAGACGGCGATCTCCTTCGCGCAGGCCCAGCTCGGCAAGCGGTACGAGCTCGGCGGATCCGGCCCCGACGTCTGGGACTGCTCGGGCCTCACCAAGGCCGCGTATGCTGCCGCCGGCCTCTACGTCGGCACGCACTCCGCGACCAACCAGTACTACACCATGGCAGACAAGGGTCTTCTCGTGCCCTTCAGCGACGTGCGCGTGGGCGACCTGGTCTTCTGGTCGAGCGGCTACGACTACTACCACGTCGCCATCTACATGGGCGATGGCCAGATCCTCGAGGCGCCGGACGTCGGCAAGCCGGTGCGCATCCACCCCATCTGGGGCTGGGCCGATGTCGCGTCGTACGTAGGCCGCCCCTCCGCCTGACCCGCGTGGCGCCGCCGCGCCGCCCCGCATCGCCCTCCGCCCCCGCATCCCTGCTGAGTTGCGGACATTGTGCCTTCGTTGGGGCCGGGAAGGCGCGTTCTCCGCAACTCACGGAAGAAGACCGGCCTCGGGCGGAAAACGGCCCCGCCGATCGAGTCGACGGGGCCGTTTCAGCGCGCGGGGGCCGCCGCTAGTGGCCTTCCTCAGCGAGCTTCCGGATGCCGTCGCGCACGATCTGGTCTGCCTCCGCGGCGTCGCCCCAGCCCTCGGTCTTGACCCACTTGCCCGGCTCGAGGTCCTTGTAGTGCTCGAAGAAGTGCTCGATCTCCTTGCGCGTGTACTCGGGGATGTCGTTCACGTCCTGGATGTGGTTCCAGCGGGGGTCACCGGCGGGAACGGCGATCACCTTGGCGTCTGAGCCGCCGTCATCCGTCATGTTGAAGACGCCGACCGGGCGCACCGAAACGCCGACGCCCGGGAACAGCGGGTAGTCGAGCAGCACGAGCACGTCGACCGGGTCACCGTCGAGGCCGAGGGTGTTCTCGAAGTAGCCGTAGTCGGTGGGGTAGACGAACGAGGTGTACAGCACGCGGTCGAGGTAGACCCGGCCGGTCTCGTGGTCGACCTCGAACTTGTTGCGGCTTCCCCGCGGAATCTCGATGACGGCGTCGTATTCGCCCATGGTTTCTCTCCCTTTTTCAAGCCTTCGCGTGGGGGTCCGGGCACCACATGTGCCGGTTCCCCGCCTGCCGATAACGTTACTGGATGCACTCCGATCCGAGGCCCCGACTGACGCCGGCCATCGCCGACACGCGCCGGGCCGTGCGCGAGGCGCTCACCCGCTCATTCGACGGAGAATTAGCGTCGGGGCGACAACCGGGCCCGGAATCACGCGGCAGAGTTTCTGCAGAGCCGAAATTCTCCGTCGAACGGGATGGGGCCGGGGGTGGGGGACTCGTGCTGGTCGCACTCAGCGGCGGCGCCGATTCGCTCGCGCTCGCCGCCGCGACAGCGTTCGAGGCACCGCGCAGCGGGCTCCGCGCGGGTGCCGTGATCGTCGACCATGGCTTGCAGGCCGGGTCAGCGGATGCCGCGGCGGCGGCCGCCGAGACGGCGCGCGCGCTGGGCCTCGCCCCGGTTCTCATCACCCGCGTGAGCGTGCAGGACGACGGATCCGGCCCCGAGGCCGCCGCCCGCTCGGCCCGCTACCAGGCCTTCGAGCAGGCGATGCGGGAGACGGGAGCGGGCCGCGTGCTGCTCGGCCACACGCTTGACGACCAGGCGGAGACGGTGCTGCTCGGGCTGGCCCGGGGATCCGGGCCGGCGAGCCTGCAGGGCATGGCGGCGGAAACCGGACCGTATCTGCGGCCGCTGCTCGGCATCCGTCGTGCGCTCACCCGCCAGTTCTGTGCTGATGCCGGGCTGTCGCCCTGGGCGGACCCGCAGAACCACGACCCCCGCTACGCGCGCGTGCGGGTGCGCGACCGCGTGCTGCCCGTGCTGGAGCAGGAGCTGGGGCCCGGGATCGCCGGCGCCCTCGCCCGCACCGCGGAGCAGCTGCGGGAGGACGCGGACGCCCTGGACGCCATGGTGCTCGAAGTGATCGAGGAGATCTGCGAACCGGCCGAGGGCGGCATCGCCGTATCGGTGGCGGCGCTTGCGGCGAACCCGCCGGCGCTCCGGCACCGCGTCATCCGTTTCGTGGTCGAAAGCGAGTTCGGCGTGACGCTCAGCCGCACGCAGACCCTCGCCGCCGCCCGGCTGGTCACCCACTGGCACGGCCAGAAAGGGGTCGACCTGCCAGGCGTTAGAGTGGAACGTCAGAACGGCCTGCTGGTCTTCCGCGTGACCAGGGCCGCTGCTGCAGACCAGTGAGCGCTGCCACCCGACACGCTCCGCAGACACGAGCCGAAGGATTCGTCAGCCTCCATGGAACCGCGCGACATCGACAGCGACCTCACCGAGATCCTCATCGAGGAGGAGGAGATCCGCGTCAAGCTCGCGGAGCTCGCCCGCCGCATCGAGGCCGACTATGCCGGCAAGGACGTGCTGCTCGTGGGCGTGCTGAAGGGCGCGGTCATGGTCATGGCCGACCTGGCGCGTGAGCTGAAGCTCCCCGCGACCATGGACTGGATGGCCGTCAGCTCCTACGGCAACGGCACCGAATCCAGCGGCGTGGTGCGCATTCTCAAGGACCTCGACACCGACCTCACCGGCCGCCACGTGCTCATCGTCGAGGACATCATCGACTCGGGACTCACCCTGTCGTGGCTGCTCGCGAACCTCAATTCCCGCGGGCCGGCGTCGATCGAGATCTGCGCGCTGTTGCGCAAGCCCGACGCCGCCCGCGTCGACATCGACGTGAAGTACGTCGGGTTCGAGATCCCGAACCAGTTCGTGGTCGGGTACGGCCTCGACTACGCCGAGAAGTACCGGAACCTCCGCTCCATCGGGGTGCTCGCGCCTCACGTCTATTCCTGACCGGCGACCGTTGCTCGGGGCAGGCGAACACCCATTCCCCCTGCGGCGAACACACGGCGTTCCCCCAGTGCGCAGGCGGTAGCCTGTGAGGACCATGAACGTGAAGAAGCTTCTGCGCGGCCCGATTCCTTACATCCTGCTGGCCGTCATCGTCGTCTGGGTGGGGTCCGCCCTCATCACCATGTCCGGCGGATACCGTCAGATTTCGACGCAGCAGGGACTCGAGTTCCTGAAGCAAGACAAGGTCGCCGAGGCGACCATCGTCGACGGCGAGCAGCGCGTCGACCTCACGCTCTCTTCTGCCGACAAAGACCTCGGCAAGCGCGTGCAGTTCTACTACGTCGCCCCGCGCGGTGAAGAAGTGGTGCAGGCCGTGACGGATGCCCACCCCAGCGACGGCTTCACCGACCAGGTTCCGAAGCCCAACTGGTTCACCTCCATGCTGGGCTTCCTCATTCCGCTGCTGCTGCTGGGCGGCTTCTTCTGGCTGATGCTCTCGGGCATGCAGGGCGGCGGCAACAAGGTCATGCAGTTCGGCAAGTCCAAGGCGAAGCTCGTCTCCAAGGAGAGCCCGCAGGTGACGTTCGCCGACGTGGCCGGTGCCGACGAGGCCATCGAAGAGCTGCAGGAGATCAAGGACTTCCTCAAGGAGCCGGCGAAGTTCCAGGCCGTCGGTGCCCGCATCCCCAAGGGCGTGCTGCTGTACGGCCCTCCCGGAACCGGCAAGACCCTCCTCGCCCGCGCGGTCGCCGGCGAGGCCGGGGTGCCCTTCTACTCCATCTCGGGTTCTGACTTCGTCGAGATGTTCGTGGGTGTCGGCGCCAGCCGTGTGCGCGACCTGTTCCAGCAGGCCAAGGAGAACTCCCCGGCCATCATCTTCGTCGATGAGATCGACGCTGTCGGCCGCCACCGTGGCGCCGGCATGGGCGGCGGCCACGACGAGCGCGAGCAGACCCTCAACCAGTTGCTGGTCGAGATGGACGGCTTCGACGTGAAGACCAACGTCATCCTGATCGCCGCGACCAACCGCCCCGACATCCTCGACCCGGCGTTGCTGCGTCCCGGCCGCTTCGACCGGCAGATCGGCGTCGACGCTCCCGACATGCTGGGGCGCAAGAAAATCCTCGAGGTGCACGCCAAGGGCAAGCCCATGGCGCGCGGCGTCGACCTCGAGGTGCTCGCCCGCAAGACCCCCGGCTTCACCGGCGCCGACCTCGCCAACGTGCTCAACGAGGCGGCGCTGCTCACCGCGCGCTCGAACGCCCAGCTGATCGACAACCGCGCCCTCGACGAGGCCGTCGACCGGGTGATGGCCGGCCCCCAGCGGCGCACGCGGGTGATGCGCGACCAGGAGAAGCTCATCACCGCCTACCACGAGGGCGGTCACGCGCTCGTGGCGACCGCGATGCGCAACACCGACCCGGTGACGAAGATCACGATCCTTCCGCGCGGCCGCGCCCTCGGTTACACGATGGTCATGCCGCTGGAGGACCGCTACTCCGTCTCGCGCAATGAGCTCCTCGACCAGCTCGCCTATGCGATGGGCGGCCGCGTCGCCGAAGAGATCGTCTTCCACGACCCCACCACGGGCGCCTCGAACGACATCGAGAAGGCCACCGGCACCGCGCGCAAGATGGTCACCGAGTTCGGCATGAGCTCTGAGGTCGGACCACTGAAGCTGGGCCAGGCGTCCGGCGAGATGTTCCTCGGGCGCGACATGGGCCACCAGCGTGACTACTCCGAGCGGCTCGCCGAACGCGTCGACGCGGAGGTGCGCGAGCTCCTCGAGAACGCGCACGATGAGGCCTACGAGGTGCTGACGACCAACCGCGCCATCCTCGACAACCTCGCGGCAGCGCTGCTTGAGCACGAGACGCTCGACCAGCACGCCCTCGCCGAGATCTTCAAGGACGTGCAGAAGCTGCCGCCCCGCCCGCAGTGGCTCTCCAGCGACAAGCGCCCGGTCTCCGACCTGCCGCCCATCGCGCTGCCGACGCCCAAGGCGCCCATCGACGAGGGCGCGGTCGACGGCGGCATCTCGAGCGGCGGCAGCGCGGCCGACAAGCCCAAGCGACTTCCCGGCATCAACCCGCGTCCCGCCACCGCCTAAGCCGTCGTGGCCGTCGACAGGGCTCGAATCCAGGCCGCCGTCACCGAGATCCTCGCCGCCATCGGTGAGGATCCCGCGCGGAGCGGGCTGGCGACCACCCCTGCCCGGGTGGCCGAGGCCTACGACGAGTTCTTCGCCGGTCTCGGCCGCGACCCCGTCGCCCACCTGCGCGACAGCGTGCCGGTCGGACCGGAAACAGGGGAGCTCGTGCTCCTGCGCGGCATCGCTTTCCGTTCCGTGTGCGAGCACCACCTGCTGCCGTTCACCGGCACCGTCCACATCGCCTACCTCCCGGGCGACCGCGTGGTCGGCCTCGGCCGCCTGCCCGCCGTGGTCGAGACGGTCGCGTCGCGCCCGCAGATGCAGGAGCGCCTCACCGAGGAGATCGCCGACGCGCTGCAGCAGGGCCTCGACCCCCGGGGGGTGCTCGTCGTTCTCGACGCGGTGCACGGCTGCGTCACCGCGCGCGGTTCCCGGCAGACCGGCAGCTCCACGGTGACCCTTGCCACTCGCGGCGCCTTCGAGGACCCCGTGCGGCGGGCCGAGGTGATGGCCCTGATCGGTGCTCCATCGTGACCAAGATCATGGGCATCCTGAACGTCACGCCCGACTCGTTCAGTGACGGCGGCCGCTGGGCGTCAACGGATGCCGCGATCGCCCGCGGCGTGGAGCTCGCGTCCCAGGGTGCCGAAATCATCGACGTCGGCGGCGAGTCCACCCGCCCGGGTGCCCTGCCCGTTTCCGGCGAGGCCGAGCAGTCCCGGGTCATCCCGGTGATCCGGGAGCTCGCCGGCGCAGGCCTGGTCGTGAGCGTGGACACGCTGCACGCCGACACCGCCCGAGCGGCCATTGAAGCGGGTGCAGCCATCATCAACGATGTCTCGGGCGGTCTCGCCGACCCGGCCATGGCATCCGTTGCTGCCGACACCGGCAGCCCCTACATCGCGATGCACTGGCGGGGCCACGCGCAGGAGATGGACCGGCGGGCGGAGTACGCCGACGTGGTGCAGGACGTGCGGCGGGAGCTGGAAGCGCGGGTCGAGGCGCTGCAGGCTGCAGGGGTGACGCCGGGGCAGCTCATTCTCGACCCCGGGCTCGGGTTCTCGAAGCACGGCACCGACAATTGGGCGCTGCTCGCCCACCTCGACGTGCTCCAGGGGCTCGGCTTCCCGGTCATGGTCGGCGCCAGCCGCAAGCGGTTTCTCGCCGAGCTGCTGCCCGCGGGCGCGCCGGTCACCGACCGCGACCTGCCTACCTCCGTCATCAGCGCGCTCGCGGCGCGAGCCGGGGCGTGGGCGGTGCGGGTGCACGATGTGGAGTCGACCCGGACGGCGCTCGCTGTGCTCGGGCGCCTGGACTCCGACAGAATGGACGCATGAGCACCGACTCGATCACTCTCACCGGGCTGCGCGTGAACGCGCACCACGGCCTGTATGACTTCGAGCGCGAGAACGGCCAGGACTTCATCGTCGACGTGACCGTGTGGCTCGACCTGTCGGCCGCGGCATCGGGGGACAGCATCGACCGCACGATCAACTACGGCGAGCTCGCGGTCGAGGTGACCGAGGCGGTCGCGAATGACCCGGTCGACCTCATCGAGACGGTCGCCGAACGGGTCGCCGCTGTCGTGCTCGCCCACGGGGCGGCCGAGCGGGTGCAGGTGACGGTGCACAAGCCGCAGGCGCCGATCCCGGTTCCCTTCACGGATGTCGCGGTGAGCGTCACGCGCAGCCGCCCGGCTCGAGTGAGCGCATGAGTCCGCTGCCGCGCCCGAACATCCGGATGGGCCGCGCGCCCGCGCCTGCGGGCACGCCGGTGGTGCTCGCGATCGGCAGCAACCTCGGCGACCGAGCCGCGATCCTCCAGGCCGCCGTGCGGGAGATCGCTGACGTCGCCGGGTTCGAGCTGACCGCCGTGTCGCCGCTCGTGGAATCGGCGGCGGTGAAGCCGGACGGCGTCGACGCCGGCGCGCCGCGCTATCTGAACGGGGTCGTGCTCGGACGATACGGCGGGGAACCGCACCAGCTGCTCGAGGCGGTGAACCGCATCGAGTCCGACCACGGGCGGGTGCGAGCCGAGCGGTGGGGCGACCGCACCCTCGACATTGACATCGTCGTCTTCGGCGACCTGCAGCTGCACGACGAGCGCCTCGACCTCCCGCACCCGCGGGCGTCGGAGCGGGATTTCGTGCTGGCGCCGTGGGCGGCTGTCGACCCAGAGGCGGTGCTGCCGGGGCGCGGGCCGGTGCGTGAGCTGCTGGCCGGCATCCCGAACACTGTGCAGCCGTACCGGGGAGGTGCCGAGTGAGGCGAACCACGCCGACCCCGGTGATCGCGCTGTTCGTGATCGGCCTCGCCATCGGGTTCCTCGCTGAGATCTCTGCGGCCGCCTCCGGTCTGCCGGTCTTCGTCGCCCCGCTGTCGCTGCCGATCACGCTCGTGGCGGTCGCGGCGGGGGTGCTTGCGCTGGCCTGGCCGATTCGCAAGGCCACGAACGGTCCCTCCCGGCCGGTCAACCCCTTCGTCGCGATGCGTGTGGCCGTGCTGGCCAAGTCCGCGAGTCTCAGCGGTTCGCTGCTCTTCGGAGCCGGCACCGGCATCCTGCTGTACCTGCTGACCCGGGCGGTCATGCCGGCAACGCAATCGCTCTGGCTCACGGTGGTCGCCGCGCTCGGCGGAGCGGTGCTCCTGATCGCCGGGCTCATCGCCGAATTCTTCTGCACCCTTCCCCCCGATGATCATGAGCATGAGCCAGGAGGAGAACATGTCTGAGCCCCACATTGTCGTGGGTGACGGACCGGCGGAGGCCCGACCGGCGCACGAGCCGGTCGTGGACGGCGCGTTCACCGAGGTGGATGCTGTCGCGGAGGCGCCGCGGCTTGAGCTGCCCGGGGTCGGGGAGTGGAAGCGCGTGTCGCCGAAGTACGTCGTCGTCGAGGTCGTCAGCACGCTGCTCTTCGGTCTGGTCGCGTGCGGCCTGGCCGTGTTCCTGTGGCTGGTCGCCGACGCCCAGTGGGCGATCTACCCGGGCGGCGCGGTCGCCCTCGTGGTGATCGTGCTGGTCATTCTCGAGCCCCGCCGGGTGCGATCGATCGGTTACCAGCTGCGCGACGACGACCTGCTCTTTCGCCGCGGCATCATGTTCCAACGCTTCGTGGCGGTTCCCTACGGGCGGATGCAGCTGGTCGACATCACGCGTGGCCCCGTCGCGAGGTGGCTGGGCCTGGCCGACCTCAAGTTCGTGACCGCGGCGGCCGCGACCGGCGTCGCCATCCCCGGCCTGCCGGTGGAGGACGCCGACCTGCTGCGCGACCGCCTGGTCGAACTGGCCGAGAGCCGCCGGGCGGGACTGTGACCTCGCCGGCCGAGGGCACCGAGACGTCGCTCGCCGACGGCGCCTGGCATCGGCTGCACCCGGCGACGCCGCTGTTCCGCGGCGGCATCTTCATGGTCGCTGTGTTGGGTTTCATCCTCGCCAACCTCCGTGAGCGGCTGGTCGATTTCTTCTTCCGTGTGCCCTCCTACGGCGACGACCCCATCGACGAGATTTTTCGGCGGGGTGCCGTGGGCTGGGCGCTGCTCGCGATCGCGGTGGTGCTCATCGTCATCCTCGTGGTGTTCTACCTGTCGTGGCGCATGCACACCTTCCGCGTCGACGAGGAGTCGGTTGAGGTGCGCAGCGGCGTGGTGCTCCGCAGCAACCGGCGGGCCCGGCTTGACCGCATCCAGGGCGTCAACATCTCCCGGCCGCTGGTGCCGCGCCTGTTCGGGGCCGCGAAGGTCGAGGTGAGCGTGGCCGGGCAGGACGCCACCGTGCAGCTGGCCTACCTCGGGTCGTCGGTTGCCGACGGGCTGCGCCGCGACATCCTCCGGCTCGCATCCGGAGCCAGGCAGGCGGCCGCACCGGCAGTCGGCGGGCCGTCCGCGCCCGGCGTGCCCGCGGCATCCGCTGTGCCGACGGATGCCGCGCATGCGACGGGCGAGACGGCGCCGCCCTTCGGGGCCACGCCCGCACCCGGCGTCGTGAGCCGCGGGTTCGAGGAGGCGAGCCGGTTCGCGGCCGCCCGGGTGCAGGAGTTTCTCGCCCCCGAGCTCGACCCCGACCAGGCACCGCCCGAGTCGGTGGTGCGCATTCCGCCGCTCCGGCTGGCCGGTTCCATTGCGCTCAGCACGTCGACGCTCGTGCTCGTCGCGCTCGCCGTCGTGATGGGGGTGAGCGCGGGGACCGGCAACCCCGACTGGCTGTTCGGGGCGATCGTGCCCGTGCTCGGCGGGCTCGGCTACACGTTCTCCCGATTCACCAAGTCGCTGCGCTACAGCATCGCCGGCACCCCCGACGGGGTTCGCGTGGGCTACGGACTGCTCTCCACGAGCAACGAGACACTGCCGCCCGGGCGCATCCACGCCATCCACGTCTTCCAGCCGTTGTTGTGGCGCCCATTCGGTTGGTGGCAGGTGCGCATCAACAAGGCCGAGCGCTCCACGAACCGCGGCGCGGCCGGCCAGGCCAGCACCACCACCCTGCCGGTGGGCACCCTCGCCGACGTCAGGAAGGTGCTCGGGCTGATTGTGCCCGGGTATGACGGCGACCGGGCGCACGCCTTGGTCACTCACGGGCTTCTCGGCACCGGCCGCGCCGCTGACGGCTTCACCAACGCACCCTCTCGCGCCGCGTGGCGCCGCCCGTTCTCCTGGCGTCGCACCGGTTTCGCCGTCGACGACGGCGTCGTGCTCTTCCGGCGCGGTGTGATCACCCGCGACCTCATGCTCGTGCCGCTCGCCCGGCTGCAAAGCGTCGGCATCAGCCAGGGTCCCCTGCAACGGATGCAACGGCTCGCCTCCGCGAAACTGCACACGGTCGCCGGTCCGGTCACCGCCTCTCTCCCCGTCATGGCGCAGTCGCAGGCACTCCGGTTGTTCCAGACGCTCGCCGCCGGTGCCGTCGCATCCGCTGAGGCCGACACGAGCCACCGCTGGGGGAGCCGGACTGCCGCTGCCGCGGTGGCTCACGCCGCGGGCGACGCCGCCGCGGACGGCGACGCTGCGGGCCGCGACGCTGCGGGCCGCGACGCTGCGGGCGGAGACGCCGCGAGCCGCGATGCTGCGGGCGGTGACCCTGTGGACGGCGACGCCGCGGGCCGGGATGCGCCGGTGCCCGAGACAGCCGCCGCGGTCGTCGCTCCCGGCGCAGACGGAGCGCGGTCATGAGCTCGCGGCCGGGCCGGCTCGGTGTGGGCATCATCGGGGCGGGGCATGTGGGTCCGATCCTCGGCGCCGCCTTGGCCGGCGCCGGGCATGCCATTGTCGGCATCTCCGCCATCTCGCAGGCCAGCCGCGACCGGGCCGAGGCAATCCTGCCCGCCGTGCCCGTGCTCACGGTGCCCGAGGTGGTCGAGCGCAGCGAACTGGTGATCATCGCCGTGCCCGATGACCAGCTGGAGAGCCTCGTCGGCGGCTTGGCCGCCACCAAGACCTGGCAGCCGGGCCAACTCGTGCTGCACACCGCGCCCGGGTTCGGCACGTCCGTGCTCGCCCCCGCGCTCGCCGGTGGTGCCATCCCGCTCGCCGTGCACCCCGCCATGACGTTCACGGGCACGAGCATCGACATCCCGCGGCTGGCCGACTGCTACTTCGCCGTCACCGCGCCGACGCCGGTGCTCCCGATCGGGCAGGCGCTCGTGGTGGAGATGGGCGGGGAGCCGGTGATCGTGGCCGAGGCCGACCGGGCGACCTACGCGGAGGCTGTGGAGACGGCGACCGCGTTCTCCACCTCGATCGTCGAGCAGGCCACCGCCCTGCTGGCTTCCGTCGGCATCGAGCAGCCCGGTGCGGTCATCGCGCCGCTGGTGCGGTCGGCAATCGAGAACGCCCTGGCCCGCACCGCACCGCCGACGCTCGACCTGTCGGACCTGCCGCCATTCCGGAACGACGAACGCGAGGAGGACGACGAGTGAACGCATCCGTTGCCGGGAACACCGGCCCCGAGGTGATCGGTGACATCGCGGGCCTGCGCCGGCGGCTCGCGGCCGCCCGAAAAGAGGCTGAGCGGGCTGGAGGCTCGTCACGGGTCGTGCTGGTGCCCACGATGGGCGCGTTGCACGACGGCCACCTCAGCCTCGTTCGTCGGGCTCTCGAGATCGGCGACATCGTCGTGGTCTCCATCTTCGTGAACCCGCTGCAGTTCGGCGCGGGCGAAGACCTCGACCGCTACCCGCGCACCCTCGACGCCGACGTGGCGCGCCTGGCCGAGGCGGGGGTGCCGTTCGTGTTCGCGCCGACCGCTCGTGAGATGTACCCCGACGGGGCCCCGGGCACCCGCGTCACAGCGGGCGAGGTCGGTGCGCTGTACGAGGGCGCGGCCCGGCCCGGGCATTTCGACGGCATGCTCACCGTCGTGGCCAAACTGTTCAACATCGTCGGACCCGACGTGGCGGTCTTCGGCCAGAAGGACGCGCAGCAGGTGTTCCTCGTCGAGCGGATGGTCGCGGACCTCAACCTGCCGCTTCGCATCGACGTGGTGCCCATCGTGCGCGAGCCGAGCGGGTTGGCGCTCTCCAGCCGCAACCGCTACCTCGACGCGCAGCAGCGGGCGGGCGCCGACGTCTTGTCGCGCGCGCTGGCGGCCGCGGCATCCGTTGCCCGGCAGGCCGACGCGACCGCCGGCGACACCCTCGCGGCAGCCCGCGAGGTGATCGACGCCGTACCAATGGTTAAGCTGGACTATCTCGTTGTCGTGCATCCGCAGACCTTCCTCCCGGTGGGCGACGACTACCGCGGACCGGCCCGGATGCTGGTCGCCGCGCTGGTCGGGACCACGAGGCTCATCGACAACACCGCACTCGACCTCGACACGGGCGCAGGCAGCAACCGCTGACCGCGCCGATGGAGAACCGCATGACCGAGAAGACCACCGCCCCCGCCGACGCTGAGGCGACTGCCGCCGCCACCGCGCCTGCGTCTGCTGACGCCACTGCTCCCTCGCCCGCCGACGCCACTGCGCTTGCTGACGCCACTGCGCCTGCCGACGCCCCTGCGCCCTCGCCCGCCGACGCCACTGCGTCTGCCGACGCTGAGGCGATCGCCGCCGCCGAGATGAACGAGCAGAAAGCCGTTCGCATGGCCAAGCGTGAGCGACTGAACGCCGCGGCCTCCGCCCCGGGCGGTGGCGCCTACCCGGTGTCGGTGCCGGTCACCGACACCATCCCCGCCGTGCGCGCGCGCTTCGAAGGCCTCGAACCCGATGCCCGCACCGGCGAGACCGTCGGCGTTGCCGGCCGGGTGGTGCACCTGCGCAACACGGGCAAGCTGTGCTTCGCGAGCCTGCAGGCCGGCGACGGCAGCCGCTTCCAGGCGATGGTCTCGCTCGCCGAGGTGGGCGAGGAGTCCCTGGCCGCCTGGAAGGACCTGGTCGACCTCGGCGACCACCTCTTCGTCGCCGGCGAGGTCATCTCGTCCCGTCGCGGGGAGCTGTCGATCATGGCCACGTCGTGGCAGATCGCCACCAAGGCGCTGCTGCCGCTGCCGAACCTGCACACCGAGCTCAGCGAGGAGACCCGGGTACGCAACCGCTACCTCGACCTCATCGCCCGTGAGCAGGCGCGCCGGAACGTCATCTCACGCTCCACCACGGTGGCGAGCCTGCGGTCGACGTTCACGTCGCTCGGGTTCATCGAAATCGAGACGCCGATGCTGCAGACCATGCACGGCGGCGCATCCGCTCGCCCGTTCAGCACCCACAGCAACGCCTTCGACACTGAGCTGTACCTGCGCATCGCGCCGGAGCTGTTCCTGAAGCGCGCCGTCGTCGGCGGCATCGACCGGGTCTACGAGATCAACCGCAACTTCCGCAACGAAGGAGCGGACTCCACGCACTCGCCGGAGTTCGCGATGCTTGAGGCGTACGAGGCGTACGGGGATTACAACTCCATCGCCGACCTCACCCAGAAGCTGATTCAGGATGCCGCGATGGCCGTTGCCGGCTCGCACCGCGTGACGTGGGCGGACGGCACCGAATACGACCTGGGCGGCGAGTGGGACCGGATCAGCATGTACGACAGTCTGTCGGCAGCCGCCGACACTGAGATCACCCCGGCGACGCCGGTCGCCGAGTTGAAGGCGCTCGCCGAGCGCGAGGGCCTCGAGGTCGACCACCCCACCCACGGCAAGTACGTGGAGGAGTTGTGGGAGCACTTCGTGAAGGGCGACCTCGTGCGGCCCACGTTCGTCATGGACTTCCCGGTCGACACCAGCCCGCTCGTTCGCGGCCACCGGTCGATCGAAGGTGTCGTCGAGAAGTGGGACCTCTACATCCGCGGCTTCGAACTCGCCACCGGATACTCCGAGCTCGTCGACCCGGTGATCCAGCGCGAGCGCTTCGTGGAGCAGGCGCGCTTGGCGGCGGGGGGCGACCCCGAGGCGATGCGTCTTGATGAGGAGTTCCTGCGGGCTCTCGAGTACGGCATGCCGCCGTCGGGCGGCATGGGCATGGGCATCGACCGGTTGCTGATGGCCCTCACCGGCCTCGGCATCCGCGAGACCATCCTGTTCCCCCTGGTGAAGTGATGAGCTTTCTCTCCAGCAACGAGCCGGAGCCCGGCGACAAGAAGGGCCCCTCCACCAACCGCATCGTGCTGTGGATCGTGGTGGGCGGCATCGCCGTCTACTTCATCGCCTCCGGCCTGATCGGCATCCTCGCCCACTAGCTCCGAGCCGAGCCCGAGCCCGCGCACCCGGGCCGAGCCCGACGCATCCGCTGCCTTCGACCTGAGGGGTCGCATATCGACCTTCCCAGCGTCCCGGAAGGTCGATTCGCGACCCCTCACGTGACGTGGGTCGTGAGCGAACGCCTCGGGAGACGGGTGGCGCCCGTGAGGGGTCGAACTTCGACCTTCCCGGCGCTCCGGAAGGTCGATTCGCGACCCCTCACGTGACGTGGGTCGTGAGCGAACGCCTCGGGCGACGGGTGGCGCCGGTGAGGGGTCGAACTTCGGCCCTTCCCAGCGTCCCGGAAGGTCGATTCGCGACCCCTCACGTGACGTGGGTCGTGAGCGAACGCCTCGCGAGACGGGTGGCGCCCCTGAGGGGTCGAACTTCGACCTTCCCAGCGTCCCGGAAGGTCGATTGGCGACCCCTCACGTGAAGTGGGTGGCGAGCGAACGCCTCGCGAGCCGGGTGGCGCCCGTGAGGGGTCAAACTTCGACCTTCCCAGCGGCCCGGAAGGTCGATTCGCGACCCCTCACGTGTCGGGTGCGAGCGCGAGAACGTCGCGCCCCACCCCTCAGGCGTCGGGTGCGAGCACGAGGGCCACTCGCCCCGCGACGTGAGGGGTATCCTAGAAGGACTATGGACAGTTACTGGGTGAATGCGCTCTACTCGCTGGCGCCCACCGTTGTCGTCGGGTTGATCTTCTGGCTCGTGATGCGGGCCATCTTCCACGCAGACCGCACCGAGCGGAAGGTCTACGCCCGCATCGAGGCCGAAGAGCGCGCGAAGCTGGGCCTCGACAAGCCCGCCTCGTAGAGGTGGAGTTCAATCTCACGACGATCATTGTCCTGATCGCCCTGCTGGTCGACTTTGTCATCCGTGTCATCGCCATCGTGGTCGTTCCACGCAACCGCCGCCCCACCTCGGGCATGGCCTGGTTGCTCACCATCTTCTTCATCCCCTACCTCGGCGGCCTGCTCTTTCTGCTGATCGGCACCCGCACGCTGCCCAAGAAGCGGCTGGCCATCCAGGAGGAGATCAACGAGTTCATCCTCAACAGCACCGAGGGCATGGAGCGCGTGCGGCGCGACCACCCGTGGCCGGGGTGGCTGGAATCCATCGTTCAACTCAACCGCAACCTCGGCGCCATGCCTCTGGTCGGCGACAACACGGCCAGCCTGCAGAGTGATTACGCCGGGTCGCTGGCGGCGATGACGGATGCGATCAACAACGCCCGCAAGTACGTGCACGTCGAGTTCTACATCCTCTCGCTCGACCCCACCACGGAGCCGTTCTTCGATGCGATGACGAATGCGGTGAAGCGGGGCGTCACCGTGCGGGTGCTGATGGACCACATCCAGTCGATGCGCAAGCCCGGGTACCGAAAGACGAAACGACGGATGACGCGCGACGGCATCGAGTGGAAGCTCATGCTCCCGCTCCAGCCGTTCAAGGGCCAGTGGCAGCGGCCCGACCTGCGCAACCACCGCAAGCTCCTAATCGTCGACGGCGAGGTCGGCTTCATGGGGTCGCAGAACATCATCGACCGCAGTTACAACGAGCGCCGCAACATCCGCCGCGGGTTGAAGTGGAAGGACCTGATGATCCGCCTGCAGGGGCCGATCGTCGCGGGGCTGAACGCCATCTTCATCACCGACTGGTACAGCGAGACCGGCGAGCTGCTCACCCGCGACATCGAGCCGGTGCACCTGGTGCACGTGCCGGAGCCGCTGGATTGCCAGGTGGTGCCGAGCGGTCCCGGGTTCGAGGGCGAGAACAACCTGCGGCTGTTCCTCGCGCTGCTCTACAACGCGCAGGAACGCATCATCATCACGAGTCCGTACTTCGTTCCCGACGAATCGATCATGTACGCGGTGACCACGGCCGTGCAGCGCGGCGTGCGCGTGGAACTGTTCGTCTCGGAGATCGGCGACCAGCCGCTGGTCTACCACGCGCAGCGCTCGTACTACGAGGAGCTGCTGAAGAGCGGCGTCATCATCTACATGTACAAGGCGCCGTACATCCTGCACGCCAAGCACTTCACCATCGACGACGAGGTGGCGGTGATCGGTTCGAGCAACATGGACATGCGCTCGTTCACCCTCAACATGGAGGTGTCGCTGATGGTGCACGGCAGCTCGTTCGTGCGGGAGCTGCGAGCGATCGAGAACGGATACCGCCTCGATAGCCGCGAGCTGACGCTCGAGGAGTGGGAGCGGCAGCCGCTGCGCTCCACCGTGCTCGACAACCTCGCCCGGCTGACCTCCGCCGTGCAGTAGCGGTCGAGCGGATGCGCCGGCAAGCCGGCACGCGGCATCCGTTCGTCGAAACCGCCCCTTCCGGTCGAATCCGACCGGCGCAGCGGACCGCTGGGACCGCAGCGGACGGTCTCGGGGAAGGGGCCCCGCGGTGCCGTCACGCTGGGGGCGAACACAGGCCCGATTTCAGGGATAGCTCGTTACTCTCGTTGTAGCGGCGCCATAACTGCCCTGGTGCCAAGGGGAGCAATCACATGTTTGAGAGATTCACCGACCGAGCTCGTCGCGTCGTCGTCCTGGCCCAAGAAGAGGCCAAGATGCTCAACCACAACTACATCGGCACCGAGCACATCCTGCTCGGCCTGATTCACGAGGGTGAGGGCGTCGCCGCGAAGGCGCTGGAGAGCCTCGGCATCTCCCTCGACGCCGTGCGCGAGCAGGTGCAGGACATCATCGGCCAGGGCCAGCAGCAGCCCACCGGCCACATCCCGTTCACCCCGCGCGCCAAGAAGGTGCTGGAGCTGAGCCTGCGCGAGGCGCTGCAGCTCGGCCACAACTACATCGGCACCGAGCACATCCTGCTCGGCCTGATCCGCGAGGGCGAGGGCGTCGCTGCCCAGGTGCTCGTGAAGCTCGGCGCCGACCTCAACCGCGTGCGCCAGCAGGTCATCCAGCTCCTCTCCGGCTACCAGGGGAAGGAGCAGGTGCAGGTCGGCGCGAACGAGCAGACGGGCGCCCAGGCGGGCAGCCAGGTTCTCGACCAGTTCGGCCGCAACCTCACCCAGGCCGCGCGCGACAGCAAGCTCGACCCCGTGATCGGCCGCGAGAAGGAGATCGAGCGGGTCATGCAGATCCTCTCCCGCCGCTCCAAGAACAACCCCGTGCTGATCGGTGAGCCCGGCGTCGGCAAGACCGCTGTCGTCGAGGGGCTCGCCCAGGCGATCGTCAAGGGCGACGTGCCCGAGACGCTGAAGGACAAGCAGCTCTACTCGCTCGACCTCGGCTCGCTTATCGCCGGCAGCCGCTACCGCGGTGACTTCGAGGAGCGCCTCAAGAAGGTGACCAAGGAGATCCGCACCCGCGGCGACATCATCGTCTTCATCGACGAGATCCACACCCTCGTCGGAGCCGGCGCGGCCGAGGGCGCGATCGACGCGGCCAGCATCCTGAAGCCGCTGCTGGCGCGCGGCGAACTGCAGACGATCGGCGCCACCACGCTCGACGAGTACCGCAAGCACTTCGAGAAGGATGCGGCGCTCGAGCGCCGCTTCCAGCCCATCCAGGTGAACGAGCCGTCGCTGCCGCACACCATCAACATCCTCAAGGGACTGCGCGACCGTTACGAGGCGCACCACAAGGTGTCGATCACGGATGGCGCGCTCGTTGCCGCCGCGAATCTCGCCGACCGCTACGTGGCCGACCGGTTCCTGCCCGACAAGGCCATCGACCTGATCGACGAGGCCGGCGCCCGCCTGCGCCTGTCGATCCTGTCGTCGCCGCCGGAGCTCCGCGAGTTCGACGAGAAGATCGCCGTCGTGCGAGCCGCCAAGGAGACGGCGATCGAGGACCAGGACTTCGAGAAGGCCGCGAGCCTCCGCGACGAGGAGAAGAACCTCCTCGGCGAGCGACTGCGCCTTGAGAAGCAGTGGAAGTCCGGCGACGTGAAGTCCACCGCGGTCGTCGACGAGGGGCTGATTGCCGAGGTGCTGGCGCAAGCGACCGGCATCCCCGTGTTCAAGCTCACCGAGGAGGAGTCCAGCCGGCTCGTCTTCATGGAGAAGGCGCTGCACCAGCGCGTCATCGGCCAGGAAGAGGCGATCTCCGCGATCTCCAAGAGCATCCGCCGCACGCGCGCCGGCCTGAAAGACCCGAAGCGCCCCTCCGGCTCGTTCATCTTCGCCGGCCCGACCGGCGTCGGCAAGACCGAGCTGGCCAAGGCGCTGGCCGAGTTCCTGTTCGACGACGAGGCCGCGATGATCTCGCTCGACATGAGCGAGTACGGCGAGAAGCACACCGTCTCCCGGCTGTTCGGTGCCCCTCCCGGCTTCGTCGGCTTCGAAGAGGGTGGCCAGCTCACCGAGAAGGTGCGCCGCAAGCCGTTCAGCGTGGTGCTGTTCGACGAGATCGAGAAGGCCCACCCCGACATCTTCAACTCGCTCCTTCAGATTCTGGAAGAGGGCCGGCTGACGGATGGCCAGGGCCGGGTCGTCGACTTCAAGAACACCGTGATCATCATGACCACCAACCTCGGCACCAAGGACATCAGCGGCGGACCGGTCGGCTTCCAGATCGAGGGCGACACCTCGACCGGGTACGACCGCATGCGCGGCAAGGTGAACGAGGAGCTGAAGAAGCACTTCAAGCCCGAGTTCCTCAACCGTGTCGATGAGATCATCGTCTTCCCGCAGTTGACCAAGGTGGAGCTGCTGCAGATCGTCGATCTGTTCATCAAGCACCTCACCGACCGGATGCTGGACCGCGACATGACGGTCGAGCTCACCCAGGCGGCCAAGGAACGCCTCATCGACGTGGGCTTCGACCCGGCGCTCGGCGCCCGGCCGCTGCGCCGTGCGGTGCAGCGCGAGGTGGAGGACCGCCTGTCTGAGAAGATCCTGCACGGCGAGCTCGACGCGGGCGACCACGTGCACGTGGACTTCAAGGACGGCGAGTTCGTGTTCACCACGAGCACCCGCGAGCACCCGGTGTCGGTGGGCGCGAACGCGACCGCCGCGCTCGGCACCGGCCCCGGCACGCCCGACCTCGCGGTGACCAGCGACTGACGCGAGCCAGCGCGAAAGGGCCCGGCGGAAGCATCCGCCGGGCCCTTTCGCTGTCTGCCCGGCCCTTCGCCGTCCGCCGCGCCCTCGGCTGTCCGCCGCGCCCTCGGCTGTCGGCCGCGCCGCCCGCTTCCTCGACCGGCCCCCACCGAATTCAGGCCGGGAGGTGTGTCGCGGTCCCGATGCCCGCACTCCTGGCACCCAGCTCCGGCGCGCCTCCTGAATTCTGCACAGCGGACGCCGGCGGTTGGCGCTCCCGGGTCAGGTTCGGCCCGCTGCAGCTCGACCGGCCCCCACCGAATTCAGGCCGGGAGGTGTGTCTCGGTGCCGATGCCCGCACTCCTGGTGCCCAGCTCCGGCGCGCCTCCTGAATTCTGCACTGCGGATGCCGGCGGTCGGCGCTCGCGGCCCAGGTTCAGTCCCGCTGCAGCTCGGCCGGCCCCTGGCTCGGCCCGCCCTCCTCCTGTGCCCGTTCGCACCCTGCCCCCGCCGTTAACTCCGGAGATCTGGCTCGGGGCGCCCCGGCCCCCGCGGGATCACGCGGCGCGAATCCGTAGACTGAATAAGTTTCCGGAGTTGGCGACGGGCGGGAGGCCGGATGAGCGAGCAGGTGGGCGAGCAGGGGTACACGGTGCGCCGTGCGCGCACCTCGGACGTGCGGCAGATCAAGGAACTCGTCGAGCCGTTCGTGCAGCAGCGCATCCTGCTCGGCAAGGAGACCGTGGTGTTTTACGAGGCGGTGCAGGAGTTCCGAGTGGCAGAGGATGCCGCCGGTCGGCTGATCGGTTGTGGCGCCCTGCACGTCATCTGGGAAGACCTCGGCGAGGTGCGCACCCTCGCCGTGGCGCCTGAGTGGCTGGGCCGCGGCGTCGGCCACGCGCTTCTCGACCGGCTGGAGGACGACGCGCGCGAGCTCGGGCTCAGTCGGCTGTTCTGCCTCACGTTCGAGGTCGGCTTCTTCGGCCGGCACGGATTCACCGACATGGGAACTGAAACGGTGGACCCCGCCGTGTACCACGAGCTGGTGCGCTCGCCCGACGAGGGCGTCGCCGAGTTTCTCGACCTGGCCCGGGTGAAGCCCAACACGCTCGGCAATACGCGGATGGTCAAACGCTTGGCTTAGCGCCGTTTCAGCCGTCGGAGCAGCAGTTTCTCCTGGCTTTCCCGGGGGACGTGGGCGGGGGAGTAGACCGGGAGACTACGCCCCGAACCGGCGTCACCTCTTTCGGCGCCACTCATCCGGGGGATGCTCATATGAGCAAAGTTGGTCGGAACGGGGTTTTTCCATTCCGTCCTGCTGCGAGCACTGGCTAGGCTCCGAACATTGCCGTCAACGATGACTGTCGATGAGGAGAACCACATGTCACATCCCCCACTGGGCGGAAGACTCAAGCTCACACTCGCATCCGGGCTCGGGCTCGCCATGGTCGCAGCGCCGATCATGGCCATCCCGGCTCATGCCAGCTCCAGTGGCACCGGGGTGGTGATCAATGAGGCCTATCTCAACGGCGGAAGCGCCGGGGCGGTGTACCACCACAAGTTCGTCGAGCTCTACAACCCGACGGATGCCGCGATCGACGTGAGCGGGATGTCGCTGCAGTACCGCTCCGCAAGCGGGACCAGCAATCCCACAGCAGTAGAGGCGTTGAGCGGCACGATACCGGCGAAGGGCTATTACCTGATCCAGGGCAGCGCGAACGCGGACAACGGAATCGAACTGCCGACGCCCGACGCCTCGATGGGCGCTTCCTTCTCCGGCAGCGCAGGAACCCTTTTCCTCGCAAGCCAGACAACCGCGCTCACCGCACCACCGACGGGATCCGTCGTCGGTGCTGCGGGCATCGTCGACCTGCTCGGGTACGGAACCTCGAACACCTTCGAGACGGCCCCGAGCACGGCAGCGTCGGTCAAGACCTCCCTCAACCGCACCGGCTTCGCCGACACCGATAACAACGCGGCCGACTTCACGACCGCTGCCCCCACCCCCATGAATTCCGGCCTGACGGGCGAACCTGGCTCCGGCACGGTCGAGTCAGCGGGCGAGCACACCATCGCCGAGATCCAGGGAACGACCGACACCAGCCCGTACGCGGGCAAGTCGGTCGTCACGCGCGGTGTTGTCACTGCCGCGTACCCGACCGGCGGCTTCAACGGCTATTACATCCAGACCCCCGGCACAGGTGGTGCCATCGATCTCGGCGTCCACACGGCATCCGACGGCATTTTCGTCTTCTCCTCGAGCACGGCTGGCAACGTCAGCATCGGCGACTACGTCGAGGTCACCGGAACGGTCACCGAGTTCTACGGCATGACCGAGTTGAACGTTGCTTCTGACGGGCTGAAGAAGCTCGACGAGACGGTTGCCGCGCCCACTCCCGCGACGGTCGGTCTTCCGGCCGGCGCCGCAGAGCGTGAGTCGTTGGAGGGCATGCTCGTCGCGCCCCAGGGCGACTTCACCGTCACGGACAACTACGCGACCAACCAGTACGGCGAGATCGTGCTGGCCGCCGGCGACGCCCCGCTCATCCAGCCGACGGTCGTCGCGCATGTCGGAACCACCGAGTACAACCGCGTTGTCACAACCAACAAGACGCTGGCTGTCTCCCTCGACGACGGTTCCTCGCTGAACTTCAACAGCGCGGCCAACCAGTCCATCCCGGTTCCGTATCTCTCCACCACCGCGCCGGTCCGCATCGGGGCAGCCGTGGACTTCACCGGTCCGGTGATCTTCGACTACCGCAACGACACCTGGAAGTACCAGCCGCTGACCCAGCTCACGCCTGACAACGCGAAGACGGTGCAGCCGGCAACGTTCGAGAACACGCGGACCAGCGCTCCCCGGAACGTGGGCGGCGACATCCGTTTGGCGACCTTCAACGTGCTGAACTACTTCGCGACCACCGGAGACAGCATCAAGGGCTGCACGTACTACACCGATCGCGGCGGAGAGCCGACGACCGTCAAGGGCGGATGCGACGCGCGCGGTGCGGCGAACGCTGATGACCTCGAACGACAGCAGGCCAAGATCGTCACCGCGATCAACGCACTGGACGCCGACGTCGTCTCCCTTGAGGAGATCGAGAACTCGGCGGTGTTCGGCAAGAACCGCGACTACGCCCTCTCCACGCTGGTAAAGGCGCTGAACGCGAACGCCGGCGACGAAGTCTGGGCGTTCGTGCCGTCACCGGCATCCGTTCCCGCCTCTGAGGACGTCATTCGCACGGCCTTCATCTACAAGCCGGCCGCGGTGGAAACCGTGGGCGAGTCCACCATCCTGATCGGCGCCAAGGCGTTCGACAACGCCCGTCAGCCGCTCGCGCAGGAGTTCAAGCTCGCGGGCGCGCCAGACAGCACAGGGTTCCTGGTGATCGTCAACCACTTCAAGTCGAAGGGGTCGGGCGTCGGACCGGGCAACGAAACGGATGAGGGGCAGGGCATGTCGAACGCCTCTCGTGTCGCTCAGGCACACGCTCTGGTCGACTTCGCGGATGCCATGAAGGCGGCCAGCGGAACGGACCGGGTGTTCCTCTCGGGTGACTTCAACGCCTATCTGATGGAAGACCCCATCCAGGTGCTCACCGACGCCGGTTACATCGACCTCGGTACCCGCACGGGAGAGCAGACCTATGCCTACGACGGAATGATCGGATCGCTCGACCACGTTCTGGCCTCGCCGGCAGCCGAAAAGGCGGTCAACGACGTCGACGTGTGGAACATCAACTCCGTCGAATCCGTTGCCCTCGAGTACAGCCGGTACAACAGCAACGTCACCGACTTCTACGTCGCCGACATGTACCGTTCGTCGGACCACGACCCGATGCTCGTCGGTTTGAACCTCGCGGCGGCCCCCGACCCCAACGCGACGGTGAACCTGAACCTGCTGAACATCAACGATTTCCACGGACGCATCGACGGCAACACCGTCAAGTTCGCGGGGACCATCGAGCAGCTCCGGGCCGCCGGTGGCGAGGCGAACACTCTCCTCGGCTCCGCCGGCGACAACATCGGTGCCTCGCTGTTCGCCTCGTCCTCACAGCAGGACGTGCCGACCATCGACGTGCTGAACGCGTTGGGGCTGGAGTCGTCCGTGGGTAACCACGAGTTCGACACCGGGTACCCTGACCTCACCGGCCGGATCGCCGACCTGACGGACTGGGACTACCTGGGTGCCAACGTGTACCTGAAGGGCACGAAAACGCCCGCCCTGCCCGAATACGCGATCTTCAACGTCGCTGGCGTTGACGTAGGCGTCATCGGCGCGGTCACCCGGGAGACTCCCTCGCTCGTTCGGCCGAGCGGCATTGACATGCTCGACTTCGGTGACCCTGTGGACGCCGTGAACCGTGTCGCCGCGCAGCTCACCGATGGCGACCCGGCCAACGGCGAAGCGGATGTCATCGTCGCCGAGTACCACGAGGGGGCCAGCCAAGGCACGGCGAACGGTGCGACGCTCGAAAACCAGGTGGCCATGGGAGGCGCGTTCGCCAAGATTGTGAACGAAACCTCCGCTGCAGTGGACGCCATCTTCACGGGCCACACCCACAAGGCCTACGCGTGGGACGGCCCCGTCCCGGGCGCAGCAGGCCAGACCCGGCCGATCCTGCAGACCGGCAGCTACGGCGAGAACATCGGCCAGATCGTGCTGACCTACCAGCCGTCAACGGATGCCGTGCTCAGCTACACGGAACGGAACGTCCCGCGCACCACAACGGACGACGCCGACCTTGTCGCCGCGTACCCCCGGGTCGCCAAAGTGAAGACCATCGTTGACGCGGCCCTCACCAAGGCGGCGGAGATCGGCGATCAGAAGGTGGGTTCGGTTTCGGCTGACATCACCACTGCGTTCGCTGGAGATCCGGCGAAACGGGACGACCGAGGCTCCGAGTCCACGCTTGGCAACCTCGTGGCAAACGCGCTCGTTTCGAGTCTGAAGGACCCGGCTCTCGGCGGTGCTGAAATCGGTGTGGTCAACCCGGGTGGGCTTCGCGCAGACCTGCTCAAGGGCGATGACGGCGTTATCACCTACGCGGAAGCGAACGCCGTGCTGCCGTTCCTGAACAATCTCGGGACGACGACCCTCACCGGATCCCAGTTCAAGACCGTTCTTGAGCAGCAGTGGCAGCGGAAAGAGGACGGCAGCACGGGCGGATTGTCGCGCCCGTTCCTCAACCTGGGGCTCTCGGACAACGTCAGCTACACGTATGACCCGGCGGCCACCATGAACAACCACATCACCAGCATCACGGTGAACGGTGCACCGATCGACATGGCCAAGAGCTACCGGATCGGTTCGTTCAGCTTCCTCCTCGAAGGTGGCGACAACTTCTGGGAGTTCGCGAACGGAGTCGACACGCGTGACTCGGGTCTGGTCGACCGTGACGCGTGGATCGACTACATTGGCGCAAACAGCCCGCTCTCGCCATCGTTCGCACGGCGCGGGGTGGCAGTCGAGGGTTACACCACGGCACCGGTTGCTCCCGGAGACTCCGTCACCCTGAAGGTCTCAAAACTGGACCTCACGTCCCTCGGCAGCCCGGCCAACACCCAACTGTCGATGAGCTGGAACGGCACTGTCCTTGGCAGCGTGCCCGTGACCGCGGGAGCGGCAACGGTGACCTTCACGGTCCCCGCCGATGCTGCCGGATCGGGCGAGCTGGTGCTGACGGCTGATCCGTCGGGCACGACGGTGCGCCTTCCGTTCACCGTCACTGCGCCGGTCGGCGACACGTGCACACCGCTCGGAAACGGTAACGGCCAGGGCAAAGCGAAGGGCCACGACAAGCCGAACCCCGGCAAAGCGAAGGGGCATGAGCAGTGCGCCGGAGTGGGGGTCGGCGCCGGGAAGTAACCACCGCGCCCTGATCTGACGGCGGCGCCGATGCGCGAGCAACTCCTCGAGTAGCTCAAGCATCGGCGCCGTCGCCGCGCGCGAGCCCACGTCCATCGCGAATCCCCTTCGACACGCCTCTTGTTACCTCTGAGGCAGGCAAGCGGTGGTTAGCCTGAGGGCATGTCGACGTTCAAGCACCCGTCCGGTCGGCCCTCCGAGGCGGTCTACCGCCGCCGGCGCCTCCTGGCCGCACTCGCGCTGGTCGCCATCGTCGTCGCAATCGTGCTCATCGTGGTGAAGCCGGGCTCCAGCAACGCCGACCCGAAGAAGCCGGCCGCGCAGCCCGCAGCGACGAGCGCCAGCGTGGCGACCTCGGCACCGCCGACGAAACCGGGCGCGACGCCCGGGGCACCCTGCACGGCAGCGACCGTCATGGTGGAGGCCATCACGGACGCCACCCACTACCTGCAGGGCAAGCACCCGCAGCTCTCGCTGCGGGTGACGAACACGGGGCCGGTCGACTGCACGTTGAACGCCGGCACCTCGAAGCAAGTTTTCACGATCACCAGCGGCTCCGATGTCTACTGGAAATCGACCGACTGCCAGGTCGACGCGGGCGACGCAATCGTCACCTTGAAGCCGGGCAAGCCGATCAGCTCAGCCACGCCCATCAGCTGGCAGCGGGTGCGCTCGGCACCCGACACCTGCGACAGCGACGGGCGTCCTGCGGCCCCGGCCGGCGGCGCCGCCTACAACCTCAGCGTCTCCATCGGTGGATTCTCGTCGTCGGCCCCCAAGCAGTTCATCCTCGACTGACTCACTGACTCACTGACTCACTGACTCACCGGCCGGCTGGCTGCCTGCCTGCCTGCGCCGCACGAGCGCACTTTCGACCCCGGCGGAGGTCGATGATTGAATAGATCGATGACCGACTCCACGCCGCCGACCCGTTCCGAAGCCCTCGCCTCCGCGCTCGCCCGGCAGGACGTCGCCGCGGTCGCCTACGCGCTGCGAAACGACGTGGTCATCGTGCCGCAGCTGGTGGTCAACGGGCAGGCGGAGCAGGTGCGCGTGTTCGGTCGTGAAGACTCCGAGAAGCGGATGCTGCTGCTCTTCTCCTCCGCGGAGAATTACGCCCGCATGGTGCCCGACGAGGTCGACCGGCAGGTGATGGTCGGCGATGCGCAGTGGCTGCGTGAGTTCCTCACGGTGCACAGCAGCGTGTTGGAGATGGTGTTCTTCGACATCGCCGGCCCGCACGTCATGCAGGCGGCACCGTCGGAACTCCTCAAGGCGCTTGGACCGATTCCCGACGGCGAGTAGCGCCGGGCGACGTGACCGCGTGGTTGCGGTTGGGAGGGCGAGTAGCGCCCGACACGACGCCGATGGCACCCGTCCGGTTCAGGCACCCGGCCGGCACGGCGGCCGGCGCGGCCCGCCTGGGAACACGCCATGATGCCCCGCGTCAGAAGGCGGCGTCGAGCTCGGCCTCCCGTGGGCTGACTCCGGTGCCGAGCGCGCGAGCGACCGCGGCGCGCAGCGAGCCGCTGGACGCGTCGATCCGGGTGCGGAACCCGAGCCGGGCTCCCTCGGCCGTGCGCTGCTTGGCCGAGCTGACCGGCCGGATCTCTCCCGCCAGGCTGATCTCCCCGAACGCGGCCACGGTGTGGGCGATGGGCTCGTCGCTGGCGGCGGAGGCGATGGCGAGTGCGATCGCGAGGTCGGACGCCGGCTCGGTCAGCCGTACCCCGCCGACGGTGGAGACGTAGACGTCCTGGTCGCCGATGCGGATGCCGACCCGCTTCTCCAGCACCGCCAGCAGCATGGCGACACGCGAGGCGTCCACCCCATTCGTGACGCGTCGCGGATTGGGGGCGGTGCTCGGCACGACGAGCGCCTGCACCTCCACGGGCAGGGCGCGCCGGCCCTCGAGGGCGACGGTGACACAGGTGCCTGACACCGGGATCTTGCCGCGGCTGAGGAACAGGCCGCTCGGGTCGGGAACCTCGGCGATGCCGTCGCCGGTCATCTCGAAGCAGCCCACTTCATCGGTGGGGCCGAACCGGTTCTTGAGAGCGCGCACGAAACGGAGGGCCGTCTGTCGGTCGCCCTCGAACTGGCACACGACGTCGACGATGTGCTCAAGCAGGCGGGGACCGGCGATCGTGCCGTCTTTCGTGACGTGGCCGACGAGGAGGATCGGCAGGTCGCGATCCTTGGCGATGCGGATGAGGGTCGAGGCGACCTCCCGAACCTGGCTGGGCTGGCCGGCCAGGCCGTCGGACAGCGCGCTGGAGATGGTCTGCACCGAGTCGATGATGACGAGGTCGGGCGCGACAGCGTCGATCTGCCCCAGGATGGTGGCGAGATCGGTCTCTGCCGCGAGGTAGAGCTCGGGTTGGAGAGCGCAGGTGCGCTCGGCGCGCAGGCGCACCTGGCTCACCGACTCCTCGCCGCTGACGTACAGCACGCGCGACTTGGCCGCTGCCGCCTTCGAAGCGACCTCGAGCAGCAGCGTCGACTTGCCGACGCCCGGCTCGCCGCTCAGCAGAATCACCGCGCCGGGCACGATGCCGCCGCCGAGCACCCGGTCGAACTCGTCGATTCCGCTCGGCCAGTGCTCCACAGCGGATGTCTCGACGTGCGTGATCGGGCGCGCCACCCCCGCTCCGCTCACGAGCGCGGGCTTGACCGCGCGCACCGAGACAGGCTTCTCTGCCGCGTCGGCCACCGTGCCCCACTGCTGGCACTCACCACAGCGGCCGGCCCACTTCACCGTGGTCCAGCCGCATTCGGTGCAACGGAAATTCGATACGGGCTTGGGCATGCAGCGAGCCTAGCTCGCGGCGCCGACACTCCCGCCGGAGACCGCGGGCTCCTGTTGAGTCTTTCCGGCATCCGTTGCCTGTGGAAAGCGGCGACGCAGGTCAGCGTCGAGAGCGGGAGCGAAGGCATCCGCCCAGATGCGGTACCCGCGGTCGTTCGGGTGGAACATGTCGTTGGCGACCTGGCCGAGCGCCCGCCGGATGCCCTGCCGCTTCGTCACCGCGTGCAGCGGCGCGACCGTGAGGCCGTTCTCGGCGGCCACGCGGCGCACGATGCGGTTCGCCTCCGCCACCTTGTGCTCGTTGTGCGGCAGGTGGAAGCACGGCAGGTCGGCGACGATCGCGTGCGCGGGCAGGGCGCCGTAGAGCTGACGGATGCCGGCCTCGAACGCCACCGGATCCCAGAGGGCGATGTCGTTGGCGCCGATCGCGACCGTGACGATGTCGGGCTGCCGCACCCTCATGAACCGCGGCAGTTGGTCGCGCACGGCAAGGCCCACGGTCGCGCCCGAAACGCTGAGGTTGAGCACGCGAACCGTGCGCCCGGTGGTCTCGCGAATCTGCCGGGCGAGGAGGCCGACATAGCCGCGGCCCGGCGCGCTGGCGCCGATGCCCTGCGCGGCGCTGTCGCCGATCGCGACGTAGAGCAGGTCGCCCTTCTTCTTGGCGAGATCACGCCACCACTTCGAGTTGATCGGGAGGGTTTCATTGAGCACGACGGCGTTGGCGGCGATGCGGCGGCGGAAGCGCAGGTAGGCACCCCGGCCAGCGGCTGCGAGGCCGGCCGCCCCGCCCACAGCGGCGAGCGAGGTCAGCGCGATGCGCAGGCGGTTGCGGGTGTCGTTCACAGAGCTCACGTCCTCGACGCTACAACGGTCGAAACGGATGCGGCATGTCGCCTTTACCGATTCGCGCCGTCGCGTGCCGTCAACTACAATCGACCCCGGTACCGTGTCCGAGCGGCCGAAGGTGCAACTCTCGAAAAGTTGTGTGGGGGAGACTCCACCGTGGGTTCAAATCCCACCGGTACCGCCATCGAAAACCCCCGCGATCTAGTTCTGACAAGGGATCCGGGGTCTTTCGCTTTCCCGGAAAAGGCCATCTGCCCACAATTTGCCCACACCTCCACGATCCCGGAGGCGGCCGTCCTAGTCGGCGTGACAGGTCGAGTGTCTGCCGGTGGGTGTGCACGACGGGAATCTCCACGCCCGCATCCGCCCGACTGCAGGATCGAGATCTGCCGCAGCGCGCTGGTTCGGCTAAAGTCCAGCGTGAAAGCGCGGGTGCCGTGCGGGAGCGCGAGGAGATATGCCCTTTACGGCGATTCTCATGGATGGCAACGGCGTCTATGACCAAGTTACCCACCAGCCGATGGCGACGAGCCACCCAAGCACTTGCGCCGTGCCGTCGTGATGGACGCGAGGCCGGAGTGGGCGCACTACGGGCTCGCTGGCGCAACGCCCCCACGTTCGAGTGCACCCCCTCACCCATTACACCGATCGGGAAGCCGACAGCGCGGCGTAGAGAGTGGCGGGCGTCAATTCGCCGCTAGCGCCGCATCGAGTTAGTCGGATTGATAACTCCAACCCAGAGCATAGGCCAGGACTCGACACCTGACTGGAGCTTCTCCACGAGCACGACAGCCCGCGTCGACGCGAGTAAACTTGCACTGCGAAGGCAGCAGGCTCCGCCAGCGTACGCACGCGGGGACCTTTCCACGTGGTCGCCCTGCGCTGGCCGTCGAACTACTTCTCCACGAGGACACCGCCAGGCCGCGAGTATGCCCGCCAAGTCGCTGGGTTCACTAGAACGTCAGCTGAGATGGCACAGGGTCAGACCCTTCCTCCGCGGACCCGCGCGGCGCTTTGGGGCCCGGTAAGGGTCGTCACAGTGGCTGTATCGTCGTCCCGGATGCCGGCGAGTTTGCGCAATGTCGTGTCCACGATGTTCGCGAACTGTGGTGCGGCAGCGTCGCGGAGCGCCTCGGAGAGGCCCTTCGGGGCCGACTTGCCTTTAGCTGCGCGCTGCTTCTTGATCCCGTCCCAATAGTCGAGTTGTCGCATCGCGACCCCCTCAACGGCTGAAGGGTCGTTGTGCGCGACTAACATGAACAACTCGTCGGCAGAGTAGAGATCGAAAGGCAGGGTGTCGGCAATCGGCTCGAAGTCCTTCATATTCTCGGTTACGAGGATCTTCGCGCCCGCATAGACCGCTGCATTTACTACATGCCAGTCCTTCTCATCGGGCATGCCCGGAACTTCACTCCCGGGCCAGTCCCTGATGACGTCGTGAAGAGTGTTTTCGATTGATGTCCCGATTTGCCGGATTACACCACCGTCGGCTGAGGGATTGTTCTCACGAATGTTGGCCAGCGCCTCGATGATGCAGTCCAGGGAAGTCACGACGGCAAAACGGTTGCAGTGCTCGCTCAACATGAGCGTCCAGTCCCGCAGTGTCTTGCTGTACAGGATGTTCGCATCGACGAAGACCAGATCCATATGCACGAGAATAGCCCCCGGGGGTGGACACACCGGAGGCTATGCGATTACCTCGGACGCTGCCCGCAAAGATCAATCGACATCGAGGTCCATCTCGATCTGGCGCAATTTCTCGAACGCGGCACGGCGGGCCTGTTCGCGGTTTTCCTTCAGTGCGAGCACGTCGTTGACGTTAAGTCGGTGGTGGCTACCGACCTTGGTTGCGGGCAGCTCTCCGGATCCGATCAGCTTCATCAGCGTAGGGCGGGAAACCCCCAGGATGCCAGCTGCCGTCGAGGTCGTCAGTTCTTCAGGCATGGCACGCATCGAGACATTGCCTTGCGTCATGCCCTTGATGGCGAAGATCAATGCCCGCGAGAGCTCAGGGGGAAGCGAGATGGACTCGCCGTCTTCGAGCTCAAGGGCGAGGCTGACCAGTTTGCGATCGTGCGCTTTGGCGACGACCTCGCGAGCTTCTTCCTGGACTTGCTCGTCGATCAAGACCTTTTCGGTGGGTGCATCGGTGCGTGCGAGAAGCGTGGCATTCATGGTGTGCTCTCTGGATATCTGTATGGTTGCGTAATGGCTGCGATGCTGCTGCTGAGCATGTTGCACTTATAACTGCGATCTCATCCTGACCTGAAGATACGGCCTTGCGGATATAAATGCAACCCTAGTCTTATCTGTTGTGCAGACGCTGAGTCAGTCGGTCGGGCTTCTCTCACGACAAATACGAACCGCGCGGCTCGGTTTGGATCCAAGTGTCACCGATGTCCTCAGGCAGATGTGTCACCGATGTCCTGACACAGCCATACGCCGCGCTGCGATGTATCAGGGGCATTTCTGACAATTCTGCGTCAGCACATCTCCGAGGAAACATTGTGACCGGCTCCGTGCGGACGTCACGTGGGCGGGGGCAGTGGAAGATATGCGCCTTGGCCCCCTGTGGACGGGAGTGCCCGAAACCCGTAGCGCCCATAAAGTTGCGCGAGCTCCGCGGTCATCGCGTGGGCGAGCACGGCCTTGGCCGACGTGGCTGGCGCTGCCGCCATGGCCCGCCGCAGCGCATCCCGGAGTAGCGCGACGTCGACGGCCTCCCCACGAAAGTCGCGGTCGACCGCCAGGTGCCCGAGGAGGATGACGGGCACGGGCGGCTCCGCGTGCGCCCCGCTGCCCCCGGTCGGAATCCGGCCGACGAAATGGGGGGAGAGCCAGTAGTAGCCGGCGATCCGCCTGGACTCCTCCTCCCGCATCACGAACGTGCGGGACGGCGCGACGACGCGGGCGCGCTCCAAACGGATCTGTGACCAGGCATCCACTTCGGGCACCTCGCCATGGACAGCGCCGAGATCGTCGTCGACGGTGGCGGGGCGTGGTGTCGAGAACCCCCTCATCGCTCGTCCTCCGCCGATGCCCCCGGATCCGAAAGGAGGAGGCGCGTTGCAGCCGCGAGTTCAGGCTGCTCGTCGACGGCTCGCACAAACTCCTCCCAGGCAGCTGCGGGGAGGATCACGATCTGCGCACGATAGACGGTCTCCGCAGCGCGCTCGGTGAGTGTGGTGACCGCGAACCCTGCAGCTGTCGTGCCTTCGATTGCGGCGGCCTGTTCGATCAGGGTCTTTTGCTCGGGCGTCAGCCGAAGGTCCAAGCGCGCTGTCTTCCCCATAGTCGGATTGTACGGTGATTTGCCGCCACCGATCCTCGTGGGTGAAACCGCCGCGCCTAGCGTGAGAAGACGCCCGATTCGCACCTCGCGGGCCGGGACGATTCAACGACGAAGGAGAACCACTATGGTCTGGCCGACAGATGAAGCCGCATTCGTGACGGGTGCCGCATCAGGGATGGGCTTGGGAACGGCCCGAGCTCTGGTGGCCGCGGGCGCGCGGGTGGCCCTGGCGGACATCGACGCCGGCCGCCTCGAAGAGGTTGCGAGCGAGCTGCGCGAGCAGGGCGGAACGGTCACGGTCGTCCCGCTCGACGTCACAGACCCCGAGGCCTGGGCCGCCGCGGCGGACCGTGCAGAGGAGGAGCTTGGGCCGATCTCGATCCTCGCCCAGTTTGCGGGAGTCAGCGGTGCAGCACCGATCGACAGCCTCCGGCTCGAGGTGTGGCGGTGGGTCCACCGCATCAACGTCGAGGCGCAGTTCATCGGCGTCTCGACCTTCCTGCCACGTTTCAAGTCGCGCGGCGGGCGCGCGCACATCCTCAACACGGCGTCGATGGCCGGCATCGTGCCGATGCAGCACGTGAGCGCCTACTCCTCCTCGAAGTTCGCCAGCGTCGGCTTCACCATGGTGCTCCGCGACGAGCTGCAGGGCACGGGGATCGGCGTCTCGCTGCTCTGCCCGGGCACAGTGGCGACACGGCTGAACCAGACGGCCGAGGAACTGCAGGCCAAGCTGGAGGATCGCGCACCCGATGAGCGCGTGATCGAGGGCAATGGAGCGGCGCTGTCCCGCGGCGCCGACCCGGACCGGGTCGGAGAGCAGGTGGTGGAGGCCATGCGAGACGGCCAGTTCCTCATCATCACCCACTACGAATGGCTCCCGCTGGTCCAGCGCGTGCACAAGGAGATCGAGGAGACGTTCGAGAACTTCGACCGACGGCACGGCGTGGACGAGACCGCTGTCTTCCTCAGCGGCGGCGGCAACCCCATCACCTCCTAGCGCCAGGGCGGGCGACGGCGGCCACGCTGCCGTCGCCCATCACCACGCTGATCGCCGCGAAGCTGGGTGGTGACGGGCCGCGGGGCTGAGTCCGGGGCCCGCCACCGTTGAGGGCGTTGCGACGGCAAGTGACAACGCCGTGCCAGGAGTCTATTAAGGTCGAGGAGCGCGCGGCAGCCCCCTGTTCTAGGGGAGACGTGGCGCAGGGGTTCGTGCCGCGATCGGAACACTAGTGGCGGGAATATACCCGCCGGGGGTATCGTTTGAGGTGAGCAGGCGGCTGGAGCGCCCGCACCGAGAGGAGAGAACCCGATGATTTCGAACGAGTACCAGGTGACCGGGATGACGTGTGCGCACTGCGAGACGTCGGTGCGCGAGGAAGTCGGTGAGGTCGCCGGCGTGGAGGACATCCAGGTCAGTGCGCAGACAGGCCGCCTGGTCGTCACCTCGTCCGACCAGATCGACGACGCGAAGGTGCTGGCGGCGGTCAAGGAAGCGGGCTACGCGGCGGTTCGGGTCTAATGAGCGCGTCGGTGCCGACGGCCGGCGGCGCGAGCATCGAACTCGAGCTTGGCGGAATGACCTGCGCCTCGTGTGCGAACCGCATCGAACGCAAGCTGAACAAGCTCGACGGCGTCGAGGCCACGGTGAACTACGCCACAGAGAAGGCCCGGGTGAGCGTTCCGGCCGGGTACGACCCGGCGCTGCTGATCGCAGAGGTGGAGAAGACGGGGTACACGGCCACGCTGCCCGCGCCGCCGACCCGAGCCGACGCCCCGGCTGACGGGGGCGCAAGCGACGCCGATCCTGAACTTACGGCACTGCGCCAGCGGTTCATCGGTTCCATCGTCCTCAGCGTTCCGGTGATCGCGTCGGCGATGATCCCGGCCTTGCAGTTCACCTATTGGCAGTGGGCGTCGCTGGCGCTTGCGGCGCCCGTCGTCGTGTGGGCCGCGTGGCCGTTCCACAAGGCGGCCTGGATGAACCTGCGGCACGGGACCGCGACGATGGACACCCTCATCTCGATGGGCACGGGCGCAGCCTTCGTCTGGTCGCTCTACGCCCTGTTCTTCGGAACCGCGGGCATGCCCGGGATGACGCACCCGTTCGAATTCACGATCGCGCCCTCGGACGGTGCCGGCAACATCTACCTCGAAGTCGCCGCCGGCGTGACCATGTTCATTCTCGCCGGGCGATACTTCGAGAAGCGATCGAAGCGGCAGGCCGGCGCCGCCTTGCGTGCTCTGCTCGAACTGGGCGCAAAGGAGGTCTCCGTTCTGCGGGACGGCGTCGAAGTCACAATCCCTGTCGCCGACCTGATCGTCGGTGACGAGTTCCTTGCCCGGCCCGGGGAGAAGATCGCGACGGATGGCGTCGTCACCGCCGGCACGTCGGCCGTCGACGCATCCATGCTGACCGGCGAGTCTGTGCCCGTCGAAGTGGGCCCGGGCGATGCGGTCACCGGCGCCACCGTCAATTCGGGCGGACGCCTCGTCATCCGGGCCACCCGGGTGGGCTCAGACACGCAACTCGCGCAGATGGCCAGACTCGTCGAAGACGCGCAGACCGGCAAGGCCGAGGTGCAGCGCCTCGCCGACCGCATCTCCGGGGTGTTCGTGCCGATCGTGATCCTGATCGCCGTCGCCACGCTCGGCGCCTGGCTGCTCGCCGGGTTCCCGGCTGCTGCCGCCTTCACGGCAGCGGTCGCGGTGCTAGTCATCGCGTGCCCCTGCGCCCTGGGCCTGGCCACTCCCACCGCCCTGCTCGTGGGGACCGGCCGCGGCGCGCAGCTGGGCATTCTCATCAAGGGGCCCGAAGTCCTGGAGTCGACGCGCACCGTGGACACGGTCGTGCTCGACAAGACCGGCACCGTCACCAGCGGAAAAATGACACTCGTCGACGTCATTCTCGAACCCGGAGTCGATCGCACCGAGTTTCTGCGCCTCGCCGGAGCTCTCGAAGACGCGTCGGAGCACCCGATCGCCCAGGCCATTGCCACCGGCGCCACCCAGGAGACCGGCACCCTGCCCGGGGTCGGGGAGTTCACCAACCTGGAGGGCACCGGTGTTCAGGGAGTGGTCGAGGGCCACGCCGTGCTCGTCGGCCGGGAGTCTCTTCTCGCCGAATGGTCGCTCTCGCTCAGCCCCGACGTCGCATCCGCGAAGGAGCGCGCCGAAGGCGAGGGCAAGACCGTCGTGGCGGTCGGCTGGGACGGGCACGCCCGCGGCATCCTGGTGGTGGCCGACACCGTCAAGCCCACGAGTGCCGAGGCGATCGCCCAACTCAAGCGGCTCGGCCTCACCCCGATCCTGCTCACCGGCGACAACGACGCGGTCGCCCGCCGCGTCGCCGCCGAGGTGGGGATCGGCGACGTCATCGCCGAGGTTCTGCCCCGCGAGAAAGTGGATGTCATCGCTCGCCTCCAGAAGGAGGGCAAGACGGTCGCCATGGTCGGCGACGGCGTGAACGACGCCGCGGCACTCGTTCAGGCGGATCTGGGCCTGGCCATGGGCACCGGCACCGACGTGGCGATCGAGGCTGCCGATATCGCCCTCGTTCGGGGCGACCTGCTGAGCGCCGTCGACGCCATCCGCCTCTCCCGCAAGACCCTCGGAACGATCAAGGTGAACCTGTTCTGGGCCTTCGCGTACAACGTGGCCGCCATCCCGATCGCCGCGCTCGGCATGCTCAACCCCATGCTCGCCGGCGCCGCGATGGCGTTCTCCAGCGTCTTCGTCGTCGGCAACAGCCTGCGCCTGCGCGGCTTCAGGAGCGTCGCCGTCGGCTCAGGCCTCGGCGGTGATGCGGGTCAGGGTTCGGTCGGCGCCGTCGGCCCGGGTCGTGACGTCGACCACGCCGAGTGACCGGCCGCGATAGACAAGAGCAGACGACACATGCACCCGGGAGCCGGTGAGCGTCGGCCGAGGGTAATTGATGCGCAGTGACGTGATCCGGAGCGGCTCGTCCGCCTCATGAAGCGCCTCCTCGGCCACCGCGGCGGCCGCGGCGATCGACGTGCCCCCGTGCACGACGCCCATGTTGTTGCCGGTCGCCCGGTCGGTGCGCAGCAGGTAGACGTCGCCCACGGATGCCGGCTCCCGCACCACATCCGCGAACGTCGCGTCGGCGGGTGGCCGGGGAACGGCATCCCATTCGAGCAGTGGATCGCGCAAGCCCTCGAGCGAGACCCAGCGGCCGCGCTGTGAGGTGCGGGCCAGCAGGCGGCCGTGCTCATCCAGCACGCTGCCCTCGGCGACGGCCCCCGCGTCGTCCGCACCGGCCAGGGTCGCCTCCGCCCAGAGCACGGCGCCGGGCCCCGGCAGTTCGGCGATGAGGTCGAGGGTGATCTCGATGCTCACCGACCAGCTGCCGGCCGGCGCGTGCGCGACGATCGCGTAACCGAGGGTGTCGTCGGCGAGCACGCCAAGGGCGCCGAGCGAGGTGCGACCGGTCATGCTCGTGGACCAGGGTCCGAGCAGCATCCTGCCGGTCGCGCGAGTCGGCTCGCAGACGAGATCCGTCACCCGGAACAGTGCCTCGGGGCCGCCGTGAACCGTCTGCATCAGGCGCGCGCCAGCACGAGCGAGACGTTGTGGCCGCCGAAGCCGAACGCGTTGACCAGCGCTGCCCGCGCATCCACAGTGCGCGGTGAGCCAGTGACAACGTCGAGCGGGATTGCCGGATCCACGGTGTGGGTGGTCGCGATGTGCGGCACCCGCCCCGCCTGGAGCGCTTGCGCGGCCACGACCGCACCGAGCGCGCCGGCCGCCCCCAGCAGGTGGCCGGCCCCGCCCTTGGTCGACGTGACCGGAACGTCGCCGCCGAAGACAGCGGCGATCGCTCCGCCCTCGTTGACGTCGCCGACGGGCGTCGAGGTCGCGTGCGCGTGCACGAAGCCGACGTCCCCCGGCTCCACCCCGGCCGCCCGCAGCGCGAGCCGCATCGTGCGCTCCTGATTGGCCGGGTCGGCGTTCACGATATCGAGCGCGTCAGAGGTGAGGGCGGCCCCGAGCACCTCGGCAATCGGCACGGCACCGCGTGCTTCGGCGTGTTCCTGGCTTTCGAGCACGAGGATCGCCGCGCCCTCGCCGAGCACGAAGCCGTCGCGGTCCGCGTCAAACGGGCGGGATGCCGTGGCGGGGTCGTCGTCGCGCTTCGACAGCGCACGCGTCTGGGCGAGGGCGCCCAGGGTGAGGCCGGTCACGCAGGCTTCCGTTCCGCCGGCGAGCACGACATCCGCTGAGCCGGCACGGATCATCTCCCAGCCCATCATGATGGCCTCCGAACCGGAGGCGCAGGCACTCACCGGCGTACGCGCCCCGGCCTTCGCGCCGAGCTCGATGGCCAGCCACGCCGCCGCGCCGTTGGCCATCATCATGGTGACGGTGTGCGGGGAGACGCGGCGCGGGTTCTCCAGAAGCTGCGCCTGCTGGGCGAGGGTGGTGGTGAGGCCGCCGATCGCCGAGCCCACCACGACGGCAAACCGCTCCGGATCGACCTCGGGCGCACCGGCGTCCTGCCAGGCCTCGCGGCCGGCGACCATCGCGAACTGCTCGGCGCGGTCGAGGCGGCGCGTCTGCGGCACGGTCAGGTGGGTTCCGAGGTCGGTGCGCACCAGTCCGGCGATCCGCACGGGCAGTTCTTCGGCCCAGTCCTCCTCGACGCGCACCACCCCGGAGCGGCCGCCCAGCAGTGCCTCCCACGTCGAGTCGGCATCATCTCCCAGGGGCGTCAACGCCCCGATTCCGGTCACCAGCACGCGTCGGCTTTCGTTCATACTCCGATACTCTCACCGGTAAGGTTTTGTGCATGCGCGCCCTCGTCGTCCCCTCGCTCGACGGGCCGAGCGCGGCGCACCTGGTCGATGACGCGCCGGAACCGAGCGAGCCGCACCACCGGGCCCGCGGCCAGCGGGTGCTCGTGGAGGTGCGCGCGGCCGGTCTTTCCGTCATCGACGCGTTGCAGGCATCCGGTGCGTACCAGTACGGAGCGCCGGTGCCCTACGTCGCGGGGAGCGAGATCGCCGGCGTCGTACTCGAGGCGGACCCCGCCTCGGGTTTCGCCCCCGGGGACCGGGTGGGCAGCATCGTGTTCTGGGGCGGCCTCGCCGAGCGCGCGGTGGTGGCGCCGGAGTACACGATCGCGTTGCCGGACGACGTGGATGACGTGCACGGCGCATCCGTTTACCTGAACTACTCGACGGCCTGGTATGCCTACGAGCGGGCGCGCGTGCAGGCGGGCCAGGCCGTGATCGTGCACGGGGCTGCCGGAGGAGTGGGCACGGCGGCCCTCGACCTCGCCGCCGTGTTCGGCGTGCGCGCGATCGCAGTGGTCTCCTCCGCTGAGAAGGAGCAGGTCGCCCGGGCGGCCGGTGCCGCCGACGTCGTCCGCTCCGACGGCCCCTGGCGTCAGCAGGTGCTCGAGCTCACCGGCGGCCGCGGCGTCGACATCGTGCTCGACCCCGTCGGCGGCGACCGCTTCACCGACTCGCTGCGCGCCCTCCGCGTCGGCGGCACCCTCGTCGTGATCGGGTTCGCCGGCGGTTCGATCCCCCAGGTCAAGGTCAACCGCCTGCTGCTGCGCAACCTCACCGTCACCGGCGTCTCGATGGACACCATGGACGCCGAGCATCCCGGCACCCTGCGGCGCGTGCGTGACGCCGTGCAGGGACTGCTGGCCGACGGGCGCCTTCACCCGCTCGTCGGCGCCACCTACCCGTTCAGGCAGGCGGCGGCGGCCCTTGTCGCATCGGGCGAGGGCCGCACGGCCGGCAAGATCGTGGTGCGGGTCAGCGACTGACGGATGCCTCCTGCTCGGCTCGCAGGATGGCCGCGATCTGCTCGCGGAGCACGTTCTTGCGAACCTTGCCGACCGCCGTCATGGGAAGGGCGTCGACGATCTCGATCCGCTCGGGCAGTTTCTGCGTCGCGATCTTGTGCTCGACGAGGTAGGCGGTGACGTCGGGGAGGGTCAGCGTGTCGGCGGAGGCGTCGAGCACCAGGAACGCACACGACTTCTCACCGAGCCGGGGATCGGGCATCGCGACCACGGCAACGGCGCGGATCGCGGGGTGGCCCGACAGCAGGTCCTCGACCTCCCGGCTGGAGATATTCAGGCCGCCGCGGATGATGATGTCTTTCACCCGGCCGCTCACCCGCACGAAGCCCTGTTCGTCCATGATTCCGAGGTCGCCCGACTTGGAGAAGCCGGCGGCCGTGTAGAGCTCCGCGGTCTGCTGGGGGTCGCGGTAGTACTCGAGCATGTGGGAGGGGCCGTGATACGCCACGTCGCCCTCGGTTCCGGTGGGGAGCGGGGTTCCCTCGACCGGGTCGACGATGGCCACCTCGGCGGCGGGCAGGGCGTGCCCGTCGGAGGTGACGGAGCGCTCGGGGGAGTCGTCGGGCCCGCACATGGTGGTGGTCATGTTCTCGCTGCGGCCGTAGAGGCTGAGCACCGCGCAGCCGCCGAACCGCGACCGGGCCGCCTGCACGATGGCGCCGGGGATGGGGGCTCCCGCGCAGACCCAGTAACGCATGGAGCTCATGTCGTGCTCGCCCTCGACGTACGCCTGCATGAGGGTGGAGATGAAAGTGGTGGCCGTGTAGGTGACGGTGCAGCGGTACTCGGCGATGCGGCGCAGGCCATCGGCCGGGTCCCACGACGGCTGGAAGTGCGTGGCGGCGCCGGCGAGGATCGGCATCAGCAGGCCGGTGACCAGCCCGGTCGAGTGTGCGACCGGGGACGGGTTGAAGAACACGTCGCTGTCATTGATTCCGAGCCGCGTGATCATCGCGAAGGCCGACGCGTGGATCGTGTTGAAGGTGTGCAGGCAGCCCTTCGGGCGGGAGGTGGTGCCCGAGGTGTAGACGATCAGGCACGGGTCGTCGGGGCCGGCCGGGTCGCCGAGGGCCGCGTCGAGTTCGGCAAGGTCGCCCTTGGCGTAGAGGCTCTCGAGGCCGGATTCGCCGTCCTCGTCGGTGCGCTCCCCGCGAACGATCACGCTGTGCCGGAGCGCGGGAGTCGCCGCCCGCACCTCACGGAACATCTCGCGGTAGTCGTGCTTGTGGAAGAACTCCGGGCTGATCGACACCACGGCCCCGGAATGGCCCACCATGTAGTTGACCTCGTCGAAGCGGAAGATCGGCATGATGGGAACGAGCACGGCGCCGAGGCGGGAGATGGCGGTGACCACCACGGCGAATTCGGCCCAGTTCGGCATCTGCACGGCGACCCGGTCGCCGCGCCCGACGCCGAGGCCGGCGAGACTCGTGGCGAGCCGCACCGCCTTCTCGTACAGCTGACCGTAGGTGAACGACGTGTCCCCGTCGGTCACGAAGACCCGGTCACCCCGCTCGGCAGCGTGCCGCTGCACGATCTGGGCGAGAACCAGCTCCTGCCAGTCCTCGTGCTGGTAATAGCGGTCGATGTCCTCGGGAGTGTGCGGTCCGAGCTGTGTGGTGGTCGTTGCGGCCATGACTTCCTCTCGCATCAATAACGAATGGAAGATGGTCGGGCTCGCTCGCGTCCTTCATAGACCGAGTCCGGCACGTCTTCGGTGAGTGTTACGTTAGCAGTGGCCGGGTGGTCCCGGGGAAGGGGTCAGCGCGTGGTCAGTCCCTTCCGCCCCGAGCTCCTGAACGAACACCGCATCGTCGTCACGGGCGCAGGCAGCGGCCTCGGCCGTGAGATCTCGAAGGCGCTCGCCGCCCATGGCGCGACCGTGCACCTCTGGGGGCGACGCGAGTCGGCGCTGGCCGAGACGGCCGCACTGCTCGAGGAGATCCGCCCGGGAAGCGCCGTGGCCCAGCCGGTCGACGTGCGTGACGCCGAGGCGGTGGAGGCAGCGATGGATGCGGCCGGCGCTGTGACGGGGCTGGTGAACGGGGCGGCGGCGAACTTCGTGGCGCCGACGGCGGGCCTCAGCCCCCGCGCCTACCGGGCCGTCGCCTCGACGGTCATGGACGGCTCGTACTACGCCACGCACGCGGCGGGCACGCGCTGGATCGCGGCGGGGCGCCCGGGCGCGGTCGTCTCCCTGCTGACGACGTGGGTGGGAACGGGGTCGGCGTACGTCGTGCCCGCCGCCATGGCCAAGGCGGCGGTGCATGCCATGACGATGTCACTGGCCGTCGAGTGGGCGCGCCACGGCATCCGTCTGAACGCGGTCGCGCCGGGCCCGGTGCACACCGACTACGCCTGGCAGGTGCTCGACCCCGGCCGTGACGACATCGTGGGGGCGACCGACCCGCGCGGGGTGCCCCTGGGGCGTCTCGGCACGGCCGAGGAGGTCGCTAACCTCGTGGTCTTTCTGCTTTCGGATGCCTGCGACTACCTCACGGGCGAGACGGTGACGATGGATGGCGGACAGCGGCTCGCCGGCCCCGCCACCTTCGCGTCGCTCGGCGCCCTCACCGACGACGACTGGGCGCGCCTGCGCGAACGGGCGCGGGCGGCCTCCGCGGCGAGCCGGGCCGAGCGCGACCCGTCGCCGGGCGGAACGACGTAGCCAGGCAGCGAGCGGATGCCCGCGGTGCGGTGCGCTACGCCCGTTCGGCCCAGCGCCGCGCCGCGTCCAGGAACTCCGTGACCTGCGCCGGGTCCGCGTAGTACGGGTCGCCGACGCCGGCCTCCACGCGCCGGCGGTTGTACTCCCAGAGCACCGCGAGCTTCCACTCCGCCAGCGCCACGTACCAGGCGAGACCGCCGACGTCGCGCCCCGACGCGGCCGCGTACGCGTCGACGAGGTCAGCCCGGGTCGGGAATCCGGCCGCAGCCGTGGCCGACCCCAGCCGCTCGATCGGCGTCTCCGGCTCGCGCCCCGGCTCCGCCCAGGCGGCGACCAGGTAGCCGAGGTCGACCAGCGGGTCGCCGACCGACGCGAGCTCCCAGTCGAGCACCGCGGCCACCCGCGTCCCGGTCGGGTCGAGCACCAGGTTGCCGAGGCGAAAGTCGTTGTGCAGGAGCGCCGCACCGCTCTCAGCCGGAGCGTTCTCGATGAGCCAGGCGTCGACATCCGCGAACGCCGGCGGCGGTGCCCCCGCGTCGTCGGCGACCAGGCGTGCGATCCGCGAGCGGTGCCGCAGGTTCGATCCCTCCGCATGGCCACGGATGCCGCCGGCCGCCCAGTCGACGGCGTGCAGGTCGGCGAGCACACGCGTCATGCCGGCCGCCAGCGCGGCGCCCCCGATCCCGGCGGGCGCCGGGCCGGACGCCACGATGGGACCGGCGATGAACTCCATGACGAAGAACGGCACGTCGAAGACCTCGCCGCTCGCACCGGTGGCGAGCACCCGCGGCACGGGAACGCGCGTGCCGCGCAATGAGTGCAGAATGGCCGCCTCCCGCAGCACGTCGTTCGCACCCGGCGGGAGCGGCGGCGGAGGCGGCCGGCGCACCACTACTTCGCGCTCACCGTTGCCGACCACGTAGGTGAGGTTGGAATGACCGTCTCCGGCGAGACGGGCCGTGAGGGTGCCTCCCCCGAGGATGCCGCGGGTGCGAAGCCACGCGCCCAGCCGGTCGAGGCTCGCAGGCGGCAGGGCGCCGCCGGGGGTGAGCGGCCCGCCGGTCATGCGGTGAGGTGCCGCAGGTAGTCGATCGGCCACTCGCACTCGAGCTGGCCGGCCCCGTCGACGCCGTCGATGCGGGCGACGCACGCCGCTTCGCGCACCTCGCTCCCGCTCCGCTCGTCGGGTAGGCGGAGCACGCCGAACGATTCGAGTTCGACGTGGGTGCGGCATCCGTCGACGTCGATCACGGTGGCGTCGAGGCCCTGCTGGTCGTAGGCGTCGTCGAAGCGGATGCGGTGCTCGATGCGTTCGACCGGTGTGACGCGCTCGCCGTCGGCGACGTAGCCGGCGAAACCCCAGGTGCCGGCTGCGATCCAGATCCAGCCGTTGACGCTGCGGTTCCCGGCGTACGCGATGAACCAGGTCCAGTGCTGCGGCATCCGCCAGTCGCGAGAGCCCCAGGAGTGGTCGCGGTGGGCGGTGGTGTCCAGCTCCAGTTCCCGGTCGTCGATGCGGAGTCGCCCGATGAGGTGACCGGTCTGCTCGAACCGGTCGGTGGCGAACCAGGCCGGCAGCCCACCCGGGCAGTCGTGGTAGCTGAGGGCCGGGTGCCGCCCGGTGAATTCAGCGTCGAGGGCGATCCGATCGGTCTCGGCGCTGAGGCGCACGCTGCGGAGCGGCTCACCGTGACGGATGCGGAGGCCCCCGACGGTGAGGTCGGCGAGGTCGGCGCCGGGTGGCAGCTCGGCCGAACCGAGCTCGAGCACGGTTTCGGGCAGGCCCTCGCCCCAGGCGGCGAGGTTCCAGCCGGCGCGCGTGCGGCCGATGGGCAGGTAGAGCTGCGCGCCGATGCGCTCGCCGGGGAGCGTGACCTGCCAGAACAGGCTGTCACGCGGTCGTGCGCCCGGTGCGGGCGCGTGGCGCCGGTCGGCGTCGGCGGTCAGCGTCATGAGCGGACCGTTCGGGTGAGGAGCGCCGATTCGAACGACGCGAGTTCGCCGTCGACCAGTGCGTCGCGCTTGGAGATGCGCTGCGGATCACTCTCGGCGAGGGTGCGGGCCAGAGTGAGCGCGGCGTCGGCGAGGGCGTCCGGCGCGGTCAGGCGCTCGACGAGGCCGATGCGGTGCGCCTCCGCCGCGTCGACGCGGCGTGCGGTGAAGCTCAGTTCGGCGGCGATCCCCGGCCCCACCAGCCGGGTCAGCATCCACGAGGTGCCGAGCTCGCCGACCGAGAAGCCGACGCGGGCGAACGCGGCGCTGAACGTCGCATCCGTTGACGCCAGGCGGATGTCGGCGGCCAGGGCGAGCGAGAGGCCGCCGCCCGCGGCCGCGCCGTTCACCGCCGCGAGCACGGGGAAGGGGAGGCGGTGCAGGGCCCCGATAGCACCGCTGGCGAGGTCTTCGAGGTCGAGGAACTCCGGCACGGTCAGCGCGCGGAGCGCGGGGAGGGCCGCGAGGTCGAAGCCCGCGCAGAAGACGGAGCCGGCGCCGGTGATGACAAGGGCGCGCGTGCCGTCGCGGCGCACTGTCGCCGCCGCGTCCCGCAGGTCGCGGAACACGCCGGCGTCCATGGCGTTGCCCTTGCCCGAGAGGGTGAGCACACTCACGCCGTCGCCCGCGGCGTCCAGCCGCACCTCGGTCATCGGTTCTGGAACCGGGCGGGTCGCTTCTCGAGGAACGCCTGCAGCGCCTCGCCCATGTCGTCGGTGCGGGTCAGGAGCGTCTGCCCCCGGTTCTCGAGTTCGAGCGCGGCGGAGTAGGACGCGACCTCGAGATTCGCCTGCAGGGCGCGCTTGGAGAGTCGCACGCCGGCGGGGGAGTTGCGGGCGATCGACCGTGCCAGGTCGACGCATGCCTCCACCACGTCGTCCGCGATGCGGTTCACCAGCCGCAGCCGGTAGGCATCCGTCGCGTCGAGGGTGCCGCCCGTGAACGCGAGCTCGGCCGCGGCGGCCGGACCGATGATGCGGGGGAGCAGCCACGACGCGCCGAGGTCGCCGATCGACAGGCCGATGCGCGTGAAGGCGGCGGTGAAGCGTGCCGTGGGCGCCGCCAGGCGGATGTCGGCGGCGAGTACCAGGGACAGCCCGCCGCCGGCCGCGGGGCCGTTGACCGCCGCGATCACGGGCACCCGCAGGTCGCGGAGCCCGACGAGGGCGCGCATCGCGAGCTCCTGCCGGTCGAGCATCTCGGTGGCGCTGAGACCGGGCAGTTGCTCCGCCTCGGCGAGGTCGTAGCCGGCGCAGAAGCCGCGCCCGGCGCCGGTGAGCACGACGACGCGCACGTCGGTGGCGGCGGTGACATCCGCGGCAAGCCGCTCGAGCTCCGTGAACATCTCGAGCGTGATGGCGTTGAGTTTCTCCGGCCGGTTCAGCGTGACGACGAGCACACCCTCGCTGAGGAGCTCGGTCGCCAGGGTGGAGTACGGGCCCATCAGACGTGCACCTCCGCTCCGACCGCCGCGGGAAGCTCGACGACCTGCGCGGCGTAGCAGAGCCCGGCACCGAACCCGAATTGCAGGGCGATCTGCCCGCCCTGCGCCTGCCCCTCGCGCAGCAGCCGCTCGGTCGCCAGGGGCACGGACGCCCCCGAGGTGTTCCCGGTCTCGATGATGTCGCGGGCGATGACCACGTCGTCGCGCAGCCCGATGCGGTGCACCAGGCTCTCGACGATGCGCAGGTTGGCCTGGTGCGGAATGAACACCTCGATGTCCTGCGGCGTGAGACCGGCGGCTTCGATCGCCCGGGCGGCGAACTGCGGCACGACGGATGTCGCCCAGCGGAACACGGACGGCCCCTCCTGCCGTGCCGTCGGCCAGTCGACCTTCTCCCCGGGTTTCGCGTTCCGGTAATCCAGCCAGCTGTGGGTCATCGTGATCGCGTCCGCGTGGCTTCCGTCGGAGCCCCAGATGGTGGGGCCGATGCCGGGGGTGTCGCTCGGCCCGAGCACCGCGGCCCCCGCCCCGTCGCCGATGATGAACGAGATGGTGCGGTCGGTCGGGTCGCCGTAGTCCGAGAGCTTCTCGGCGCCGATCACGAGCACGTGGCGGGCCAGACCCGAGCGGATCATCGCGTCAGCCTGGCCGATTCCGTAGCAGTACCCGGCGCATCCGGCATTGACGTCGTACGCGGCGGCGCTCGGTGACACGCCGAGCCGGGCGGCGACCACGGGCGCCATGCCCGGTGTCGGCTGCATCCACGACACGGTCGAGATGATCACGACGTCGATCTCCGCCGGTGCGAGACCGGATGCCGCGATCGCCTCGCGTCCGGCCGCCTCGGCCATGTCCTGCACGAGCACGTCGCGCGGTGCCCGCGCCCGGGTCTCGATGCCGGTCCGGCGCCGGATCCACTCGTCAGAGCTGTCGATCGGCCCCGCCAGCTCGTCATTCGTGACCCGCTGTGATCCGCGGGTGCCGGCCACGGCGAGCATCCTCGAGTGTGCGATCGGCTGCGCGCTGCGCAAGTTCGTCACTATCTGACCTCCTACCTCCCCCGATCGTACTCGCGCGCCGGAAACCACCCCGTGCGGCCCTGTCGGCCCGCGAAACCGGGTCCGGTCTCCCTAGCTCTCCCTAGCGCGACGCCGGCAAGCGGACCGTGACGACGGCGCCACCGGTTCCCGGCGCGTTGGTGGCGCTGACGCGGGCGTTGTGCCGTGCGGCGACGTCGGCGACGAGAGCGAGGCCGAGTCCGTAGTGCCGGGCGACGGACGCGTTCGCCTGCGCTTGACGAGACGTTGTGAAGCGTTCGAACGCATGCTGCTCCACCCCGTCGGAGAACCCGGGGCCGTCGTCGCTCACGGTGAGGACGACGTCGTGGCCGGCAGCGGAGACGTCGACCCGGATGTGTGAGGCCGCGTGGTCGAGGGCGTTGTCGACGAGCGCGACGATCATCCGGCGAAGCGACACCGGCGCGCCGGTGATCACGGCCTCGGGCGCGGCGCTCGTCTCGATGGTGAGGCCCCGCTCCTGGGCGCGGCCGGCAGCGGAGCGGGCGACCGCGGCGGCCAGCTCTCCGATATCGACAGCCTCCCTCTCTGCCGACTGGCGCGGGTCCGCCGCGATGAGGAGGTCTTCCACGATCTCGGTCAGCGCTCGGCTGTCGTCGACGATCTCGTCGAGCCCCGACCGCACGGCGTCCTCGGAGTTCGCGTCGCCGCGCTGCACCTGCCGGCGCAGGAGCTGAGCGCGGGTGCTCAGCAACGTGAGCGGCGTGCGCAACTCGTGCCCGGCATCCGCGACGAAGCGCCGTTGCAGGGCAAGGGCCTCGGCCATGGGACGCAGCGACCGCCGGGCCAGCATCAGTCCGATCGCTGCCGCTGCGATCACGGCGATGATCCCCGAGAGCAGCAGGGCGATGACGAGGCGTCCCAGCTCCTCCTCCTGCTCGCCGAGACCGTAGGAGATTTGAACGACTCGGCCCCGTCGCAGGTTCGTCTCGGTGAGGTAGCGCTGCCCGCCCGCGGTGATCGTCTCCGTGAGCGATCCGCCGTTCCGGGCCACCTGCCGGAGCGCCTGCTCATCGGGCAGTCCGTCGGGGAGGCGGGGCGAACTCTCGCGGCCCATCGGCGTCATGACCGTGACGAGCAGGTTGCGCGGCGCGTCGTGCACCGAGTCGACCGTCGACGCGTCGGAGAGCACACGCCGGGCCGCCTCCGCCTGTCCGGCTGAGACGACGCTGTAGACCACTGCCCCCAACGCGACGAACAGGGCGACGATGACGAGCGCGAACTGCGCGGCCAGCCGCAGCGCAGCGGACCGGAGCTCGCGTTCCTCCGCGGTTCTCACGAGTGGGATCCCAGGCGATAGCCGAGACCCCGCACGGTCTCGATCAGGCCGCGCCCGAACTTCTTGCGCAGGTGGTGCACGTAGGTGTCAACGACGCCGGGGTCGTCGGCGTCGGCGAAGACCTCGTCGAGCAGGACCGCGCGGGAGAACACCTGGTCGGGCCGCCGGGCGAGCAGTTCCAGCAGGGCGCTCTCGCGTTCGGAGAGAAGCATCCTGTTCCCGTCGTCCAGCATGACCGTGCGGTTTCCCGCGTCAAGCCGGCCACCGGGGAAGCGGATCGTGGACCCCGTTGACGCGCCGCGCCGGGTCAGCGAACGCAGCCGGGCCAGCAGTTCATCGATGTCGAACGGCTTCGCGAGGTAATCCTCTGCGCCGGCATTCAGGCCGTCGACGCGGTCGGGCGCGGTGCCGAGCGCCGAGAGGATGAGGATCGGCGTGGTCACACCGTTGCCGCGCAGTCCGCGCAGCACTCCGAGCCCGTCGACCACCGGAAGACCGCGGTCGAGCACGGCGACGTCGAAGGCGGTGGTGAGGCCGAGGTGCAGGGCCCGCTGCCCGTCACCGGCGACCTCCACCTGGTATCCCTCCGACTCGAGCAGGCTCGACAGCATCTCGGCAAGGCGGCGGTCGTCCTCGGCGACGAGCACGCGGAGCCGGTCGGTCATGCCGGAAGTATAGGGCGGGCCCGGTGTTTCACCCTCAGCCGCTGGGGCAGCGGTCATTGCGCGCGTGCGACGCCGGCGAACGACAGCTCGCCCGCCCCGAGCAGTTGGTCGTTCTCGTCGACGGCGAGGACGCCACGCGCGCCGTGCGCCAGCGCCCAGCCGACGCCCTCTCGGCCCAGGGCGAAGACAGCCGTCGCGAGCACGTCGGCCGTGGTCAGGTCGGCGCCCACGACCGTGGCGGAGCGAAGACCGGTCGCGGCCTGCTCGGTGCGCCCGTCGACGATGTGCGCGCCCCGCTCGTAGGCGCCGGACGTCGCAATCGCGGCGTCCGTCACGGCCAGCACCGCGAGCATCCGCTGCGGCGAGTCTGGCGAACGGATGCCGACGTGCCAGGCCTCCGCGCCGTCCGGGCTTCCCGAGACGACGACATCTCCGCCGGCGTTCAGGCAGAAGTCGGTGAAGCCCGTCCCTGCCAGCTCCCGCGCCGCCTGCGCGGCCGCCCAGCCCTTCACGACACCGTCCAGGTCCCAGCTGCCGTCGGGTCGACGGACGCGGAATGCCCCGCCCGTCGCGTTGGCCATCGCCTGCCCGATCGTCACGACCTCGCGGATTTCAGCGCTCGCGGTGCCCAGGCTGCCGCCGGCGCGGTTGATCCGGCTGACCTCGCTGTCGGGCCGGTAGGTGCTGAAGCGCAGGTCGGCGTCGTGCAGCACGCGGAACGCGCGGCGGGCGGCACCCGTCGCATCCGTTTCGCTGCGCACGTCGATCGACATCGGGATGCCCATGACGGTCTCGAGGAACCTCATCGCTGGTCGATTGCCGACTGCACGGACTGCCGGTAGCCCTCGGAGGTGTAGGTGGCGCCGGAGACGGTGTCGATGTTCGCTGATTGCGAGGCGAGCACCTCCTGGGTGAGGATCGGCAGCGCCCGCCGGTTGATCTCGATGTCGCGGCGCTCGCGGTCCGGCGCCTGCATGACGTCGACCCCGGTGATCGTGCTGCCGGAGAAGGTGACCTTCACCTGCACCGCACCGTAGCGCGTGTCGACGGCGGCGCCGGTGACCGCATCCGTCGCCCCGCTCGGCGCTGACGGCTGGGCTGGCGCCGTATCGCCTCGCGCGGTCGAGCCGGACGTGTCGGAACCGGAGGCCGCTCCCGACGGCGTCGAGTGCGCGAACGTCTGCGCGCTCGTCCCCTCCTCACCGAGGCCGTACAGTTTGAGACCGACGGTGCCGCCCATGACCACCAGGATCACCGCGAACAGGATCGTGCCGCGCCAGGATCGGTTGTTCATGACATGCTCAGTTCTTCTCGGTGGATGAAGCGCCTCGGCATCCCCAGCTGGCGTAACGAGGATTCGGCTCGCTCGGCCATGCCGGTCGGGCCGCAGATGAACGCCTCCCAGTTGTGGAGGTCGGGGATGATGTGGCTGAGGGGAGCGGCTGCGAGCGGGTCGTAGCCGAGTTCGGACCGCCGGCCAACCAGCGGTACGACAGTCAGGCCCGGCATGGCCTGCAATTCGCCGAGCAGAGCGAGCTGACCCGGCGTGCTCACCCGGTAGAGCACGACGGGCCGCGCGCCGCGGGCGAGCAGGTCTTCGGCGAGAGCACGGATCGGGCCGATGCCGGCGCCGCCGGCGACCAGGAGGATGCGCTCCCGACGAGCCCGGTCGGCGGTGAAGTGACCGAAGGGCCCCTCGGCGAAGACGAGAGTGCCCGGGCGCAGCTCGGCCAGGCGGCTGGAGTGGTCCCCCAACGCGCCGACGGTGATCCGCAGGCGGCCGTCGGACGCGAGCCGCGACGCCGAGTACGGGTGCGCCGAGCCGAGGTGACCCCAGGCGAGAAAGCGGAAGAGCAGGAAGGTGCCGCCGCGGATGCCCAGTTCGTGCACCCGGGGGCCGCTCAGCCACACACTGCAGACGCCGTCGGCCTCGGGCACGATCGCGTCCACGCGCATCCGTCGCCGCCAGGCGTCGAGCGAGGGCAGGATGAACCGCCAGGTAAGCACCGCGGCTGCGGTGCCGAGGTACAGGAAGATCCAGGCGATGCGGTTCAACGGGTTGCCGACGAAATGCGCGCCGCCGCTCAGTTGGTGGAAGAAGGTGAGGAAGATCGCCACATAGGTGGTCAGGTGCAGCCAATACCAGACCTCAAACGAGAGCGTTGCGCGGAGGAGACGGGCGCTTGAGAGCCCGACGGCGAGGAACGCGATCGTGCCGACCAGGGCGGTCAGCATGTCGGGGTAGTCCTGCAGGGTCACGACGAACTCGGTCCACGGCGGGTTGCGGTCGGTCAGCTCCCCACCGAGCACGATGAACACGACGTGCGCGACGACGAGGAGGATCATCGACGTGCCGAGCGAGCGGTGCCAGAAGACCAGCTTGTCGAGGCCGACGGCATTCTCGAACCACGGGACCCGGGCGATCAGGAGCACCT
>Ga0157369_10000378_pt1 | contig 58796 bp, 55 predicted proteins | sample C25metaG_FD_113461 | JGI IMG/M metagenome (GOLD analysis project Ga0157369, IMG submission 113461) | Corn rhizosphere microbial communities from Kellogg Biological Station, Michigan, USA - C2-5 metaG | ecosystem: Host-associated > Plants > Roots > Rhizosphere > Soil | place: USA: Michigan... | reverse complement strand
GGGGAGAAGCGCCTCAAGGACGAGATCAAGCGCGAGATGCATGAGGCGGTCATCGAGGTCGGCACGCCGATCTGCACCGACGTCGAGCACGCGCGGCGCGAGGTAACGCGGCTGCGGCGCGAGATCATCAACCTCTGCCGCGAAAGCGGACTGCGCATCGCCGCTTCCGGCACGCATCCGATCTCGCACTGGGCCAGTGTGCCGATCACGTCGAACGAACGCTACGACCAGATCGTCTACGACCTGCAGATGGTGGCGCGCGCGAATCTGATCTTCGGCCTGCATGTGCACGTGGCCATCGAAGATCTCGAGACGCGCATCCAGGTGATGAACGCGGCCCGCTACTTCCTGCCGCACGTCTTCGCACTGTCGACCAACTCGCCGTTCTGGTGCGGGCAGAACACCGGCTGGAAAAGCTATCGCGCCAAAGTCTTCGAGCGCTTTCCGCGCACCGGCATCCCCGACTCGTTCCGCTCCAACAGCGAGTTCGAGGAGTACGTGCAGTTCCTGATCAAAACGAATTCCATCGACAACGCCAAGAAGATCTGGTGGGACATGCGGCCGCATCCGTTCTTCCCCACGCTCGAATACCGCATCTGCGACGTCCCGATGCGCGTCGACGAGACTATCTGCATCGCCGCGCTCTTCCAGGCCATCACCTACAAACTGTGGACGCTCTACCGCCGCAACATGGGATGGCGCCTCTACCGGCGCATGCTCCTCAACGAAAACAAAGCCCGCGCCGCGCGCTTCGGAATCCAGGGCAAGCTGATCGACTTCAGCCGCGGCGAGGAAGTGCCGTACACCGAACTGCTGGAAGAGTTGCTCGCCTTCGTCGATGACGTCGTCGACGACCTCGGATCGCGCGAGGCGGTCTACTACGCGCGCACGATCGTGGCCCGCGGCACCGGCGCGGACCGGCAATTGCAAAAGTACGAAGAGACGAAAGACCTTCGCTCGGTGGTCGACTACATCATCGCCGAGACGGAACACGGCGTCATCTGACATGCCACGGCGCGACATCCACCAGACTTACGATTTCTTCGAATACGTCCGCGCGACGGATTCCGAGCCGGCGCCGCACCGCGACCGCATCGACGTGGCCATCCTCGACATGAATCACGCCTGGCCAAACGTCGGCCACGACTCGCTGGTTCACGCCGTGCTCGAGTCCACCGAACCGCATCGCGACGCGCTCGTCGCCGCGGACGCCAAAGTGCGCGTGATTTCGTACGACGTGCGCCGCTCGCTGCAGATCCCGCAGTCGCCGAACGGCCGCTTCCGGCTCTACGTCGGCACCGGCGGTCCTGGCCATCTCGATCCGCGCATGAACGACGGCATCCGCGAAGAGAGCCAGGGCATCGCCGAAAATCCGGCGTGGGAAGCGCCGCTGTTCCGCCTCTTCGATGACATCGCCGCGCATCCGACCGCCGCGCTCCTCGGCGTATGTCACAGCTTCGGCCTGATGTGCCGCTGGTCCGGCGCTGCGCGTCCCGAATTGCGCGCCGAAAAAAGCAGCGGGATGCCGGAGAACGTGTTGACGCCCGACGCTGCCACGCATCCGTGGTTCGGCGATTTCGCGAAGCAACTGCCCGATCGCCGTCACTTCCGCGTCGTCGACAACCGCCTCTTCGATCTGATCGCCGAGCGCTCCTCGGCCACGATCATTGCCCGCGAAGACGAAGCGAGCGACGGCGTGACGATGGTCGAATTCGCGCGGACCGGCGACGGCCTGCCGCGCATTCTCGGCGTCAATCACCATCCCGAGATCATCGACCGCGAGCACATCATGGCCGTGCTCGAAGAGAAGCGCGCGCACGGCGAAGTCTCCGAGCCGTGGTACCGCGAGCGCGTCGAAACGATGCGCGATCTCTTCGCTCATCTCGAACGCGAAAGTCGCCTGACCTCGGAGTATTCGCTCCTCGGGCCTATCCGCCATCACCTCGGCGCGCTCATCGCCGAACGCTGCGAAGTGGCGACCGCGTAAACCATGGATCCGCGCTTTCGTGGTTTGTTCAACGCGCAGATCACGCCGGAGCGTTACGAGTGGTACGTGCGCGAGCTGTCATCGCGCCTCGACTGCACGTTCGAATTTCGTCTGGCCGAGTCGCCGCTCTTTTTGCCCGACGATTTCAAACGCTCGATCGTCGACGCCGCCCAAGCCATCGTCACGCAACTCTCCGCGCCGTCGCGCATCGAACAGATGAAGCGCGCCATTCCGGCGCGGTGGGACACGCCGGGCATGGACGCGCTGCCGAGCTTCACGCAGGTCGACTTCGCCGTCGTCCGCGACAAAAACGGCACGCTCGTCCCGAAGCTGATCGAGCTGCAGGGCTTTCCGTCGCTGACCTGCCTCCAGGTCACGCAGCGCGACGCCTGGCGCGACACAATGCGCACGATGGACGGCCTGGATCGCGAATGGTCGTGTTGGTTCTCCGGACTCGACCGCGATTCGTTCATCGATCTCGCCAAACGCACCATCACCGGCGATCACGATCCGGCGGAAGTGATCCTGATGGACATCGATCCGCCGAAGCAGAAAACGTATCCCGACTTCGCCGCCACGAAACTGCTCACCGGCGTCGACGCCGTCGATCCGCGCGCGCTCACCAAACGCGGCAAGCAGCTCTTCCTCGGCAACACGCGCATCCGTCGCATCTACAACCGCGTCGTCTTCGATGAGCTGATCGCGAAGAAAATCGAGATCCCGTTCGACTACCGCGAAGAGCTCGACGTCGAATGGGCGCCGCATCCGAACTGGTACTGGGCCTGGTCGAAGTATTCGCTGCCGTTTCTCGATCACCCGTCCGTGCCGCGCGCAACGTTCGTCTCCGACCTCGATCGCGTTCCGGAAGATTTCACGGCCCGCTACGTTCTCAAGCCGCTCTTCTCTTTCGCCGGCGGCGGCGTCAACGTCGAGCCGACCGCGGCCGACCTCGATGCCATTCCCGCCGCCGATCGCCACGCCTGGTGCGTCCAGGAAAAAATCGAATACGAGCCGGCGCTGCAGGCGGCCGACGGCGGCGGCGTGAAGATCGAGATCCGCATGATGTTCCTGCGACCCGACGATGAAGCGAAACCGATCCTCGCGCAGAACCTGGTCCGCCTCTCGCGCGGCAAAATGCTCGGCGTCGATTTCAACAAGCAGTTCACCTGGGTGGGATCATCGATTGCACTCTCCCCGGAGTCGTGAGAGATGTCGAGACCGCCGCGCCGCTGATCCCCTCGCGCCCGACGCTGAAGAAACTCCAGATCGTCGCCGCCGGATGCCAGGCCTGCCACCTCTGGAAGATCGGCACGCAGACCGTTTTCGGCGAAGGGAAGCCGTCATCGACGGTGATGTTCGTCGGCGAGCAGCCCGGCGATAAGGAAGACCTGAGCGGCCATCCGTTCGTCGGCCCTGCGGGCGCGCTGTTGGACAAAGCGCTGGCTGAAGCGGGCATCGATCGCAAGACCGTCTACGTCACGAACGTCGTCAAGCATTTCAAATGGGAGCCGCGCGGCAAGCGGCGCATCCACAAGAAGCCGAACGGCGCGGAAATCACCGCCTGCCGCCCATGGCTGGAAGCCGAGGTGGCCGTGATCAAGCCGCGCGGAATCATCTGCCTCGGGTCCACCGCCGCGCAGGCTGTGATCGGCCCGAAGTTCCGCGTGTCGATCCAGCGCGCCCAGTTCGTCGATTCGGCGCTCGCACCATTCGTGACGGCGACGGTGCATCCGTCGTCGATCCTTCGCGCCCCAAGCGATGACGCGCGGCACGAGGAGATGCGTAGGTTCATCGCGGACTTGAAAAAGATTTGGAGGGCGCTCTCAGCATGAATCGGAGCGCTCCGGCGCGTATCCTCTCGCACGCTTTGTGCTGCAATACGACGCGTGCGACGAACAGCGAAAACGGCAGTGATTACCATCGGCTCCGCGATTGCGGCCGCGGCGATCGAGCGCATTTTCTTCGCGGCGCCGAAGTGGCGCGGTGCGCTGTCCGATCATTTTGACGGCGAGCGGTTTCATAACCGCGAGCGGGGGCGACAGATCGAGGGGTCGTTTCTGAAGTGGCAGGCGACTCGTGAGGCGGGCGAATGGCCGGAGCATCCGGAGGCGACGTACGGTCCGAAGCCGCCGGAGCGCGTCGACGATGGGCGGCTGCGGGTCACGTTCATCAATCACTCGACGACGCTGATTCAGATGGATGGCGTCAACATCCTCACCGATCCGGTGTGGTCGGAGCGCGTGTCGCCGGTTTCGTTTGTCGGGCCGCGGCGGCATCGGCCGCCGGGGATCCGGTTCGACGATCTGCCGACTATCGATCTTGTGCTCGTCAGTCACAATCACTACGACCATATGGATGTGGCGACGCTGCGAAAGATCGACGCTCCGATCGTGACGCCGCTTGGCAATACGGCGCTGTTGCGGCGTCACGGAATTCATGGCGCGATCGATCTCGATTGGTGGGAGACCACGAAACACGCGAACGTGATCGAGACCACCGTCGTGCCGGCGCGGCATTTTTCGGCGCGCGCGATCAGCGACCGCGATCGCAATCTGTGGAGCGGGTTCGTCGTCAGCGGCAAGTCTGGGAACGTCTACTTCGCGGGCGATACCGGATGGGGCAATCACTTCGCTGAGATCGGACGCCGCTTCGCGCCGATCCGCGCGGCGCTGCTGCCGATCGGGTCGTACATGCCGCGATGGTTCATGCAGTCGGTGCACATCGATCCCGCCCAGGCCGTCGACGCGCACTTCGCCCTCGGCGCGCAGACGAGCGTGGCCATCCACTTCGGCACTTTCGCGTTGGGAGACGATGGCGAGTACGATCCGGTGCGCGATCTCAATACCGCGCTCGCCGAAAACGGCAATCCGCCGTTTCTCGTACTCGATCAGGGAGAAGGACGCGACCTGCCATGATTCATCGCAGCATCGGAGCGGTTTCGCACGGCATCCTCGACTACGCGCTGGGCATCCTGTTGCTCGCCGCTCCGTCATTCGTCGGTTTCGCCGGCATGCAGGCGAAGTGGGCGTACATCTTCGGCGGCGTGTTGCTGGCGATGGCGATCCTGACGCGCTATCCGCTCGGCATCATCAAAACGATCGGCCTCGGCGTCCACGGTTTCGTGGAGCTGCTGCTCGCCATCAGCCTCGTCGCCGCGCCGTGGTACGGCAACTTCGCGCGCGGCATTCTCTCGCGCAATTTCTACGTGATGCTCGGGCTGTTGATGCTCGTGCTCTGGTTCCTCACCGATTTTCGGGGAGTGCGTGACCGCGTTGCAGCCGCGCCAGTTGCCGGTCGTGGAGCCAGCCCAACGCCAACGGAGCCAAAAGCGCCCCCACCAGCGCCGTAGCCATATCTTCCTGCGTGTCCCAGACGTCGCCTTGCGTGCCGAGGAACGCGTCGCCGGCGCCGCCGGTAGCGACGCTGACGCGCCATTCGAGCAACTCGTAAGCAGCGCTGATGGCGAGACAGATGGAGACGATGATGAAGTAGCGCCAGCCGCGCGTGCGCACGACGTCGCGGCGGATGAGCACCTCACGCGCAACCATGGCCGGCACGAATCCCTGCGCGAAATGGCCGATGCGGTCGTAGTGATTGCGCGTGAAGTGAAACGCCGATTTCATCCAGAAGCCGAGCGGCACCTCGGCGTACGTGTAGTGCCCGCCGACCATGAGGATGATCGCATGCAGCGTGAGCAGCGTGAGCACGAGCGGCGTGAGCGGAAAGCGCCGCCGCAGCGCGAAGATCAGCGCGATGCCGATGATGGCCGGGAAGACTTCCAGGATCCAGGTGAAGTAATCGTGCGGATGGATCAGCGACCAGACGAAGACCGCGAAGAAGAGAATGAGCAGCAGGCGGTTCGTCATTCGCATCTGTGTACATCCGCGTCATCTGCGGATCAAGTTTTTATCCGCAGATGAACGCCAGACGCACAGAGATCGGGTTACTTCTTCTTCGCCGACTTCTTTGAGCTCTTCTTCGACGACGACTTCTTCGAGCTCGACTTCTTCGACGAAGATTTCTTTGACGACGACTTCTTCGAAGACGACTTCTTGGACGATTTCTTCGACGGCACCTTGCCGCCTTCGCGGCGCGCTTCCGACAATCCGATGGCGATGGCCTGTTTGCGGCTCTTCACCTTCTTGCCGGAGCTTCCGCTTTTCAGTGTGCCGTGCTTCCGTTCATGCATCGCCTTCTCGACTTTGTCCTGCGCTTTTTTCCCGTACTTTGCAGCCATGTCTTCCGTCTCCTTTCCTGTGCACAGAAAACGGTGCAAAGCGCGAGCCCGTCAATCGCGATCGACGTACGTGCTGCGCGCGAGAACGTTCGCGCGGCGCTGCGACGGAACCTCGACTTCGATCGTGTGCGTGCCGCGCAACTTCGTGTCGGGCTTGCGCACTTCGAGCTCATAGTGGCCGGCCAGCGTTTTCTGCAAACGCTCGACGGCGATTTTCGGGAAGTGAAACGTCTTCGCGTAGAAGCCGCCGGTGTCGCCGGCGACCTGACCCAAGCCCACTTCGAGCGAGTGCGAATCGGCCTGCGTGAAGTCGATGGAGAAAACGCTGGCGCGCGCGGCCTCGAGCGCCTGGCGCGCCGGGATGTACTTCGCTTCCATCATCACGCCGCTCGGCGTGAGGCGGCCGAGACCCCAGCCGAAAAGGATGATCGACTTTGGACCCGGGATGGGACGCAGCGCGTTGGCGATGATGATCAGCGCCGCCTCGGGTGACGCCGCTTTGCGCAACTCCGCCGGATCGAGACGCCCGGCCAGCGCCGGCATCGGCACGATGCGCGGCCACGGCGGCTGGCCGGTGTACAGCGCCGCCTGCATGGCGTCTTTGATGTGATCTTTGTTGTCGGTGAAGTCGAGGTAGAACTTGAGATGGGAGTCGAAGGAGAAAACGGCGACGCGGTCCTGCGGATCCAGCCAGTCCAGCCAGTCGTCGGCGTTGACGACGGTCTGCATCTGCCCCGCCACCCGCGCGCTGTTGCGGGCGAAATCGGTCTGGTAGAAAAAGATGAGCAGCCGTCCGCGCGGCGCGGGCTGGTCGAGCGAGGTGTTGATGTCGGCGATGCCGGAGTCGATGGCGGCGAGATCGCGCGCGGCGGCGGTCTCCGGAATCCATTCGCTCGATTCGACCACGGCCGGCTTGCCGTCGATGCGCACGCGAAAGTCGGACGCTTTCAATCCTGTGATCGGATCGCCGTGGTCGTTGGTAACGCGCGTGTCGACGATGACCCGCTCGACCGTGATGCGCTCCTGAACCTGGGCGGCTGCCGAGGTGGCGACAAGGAGCGCCAGCATTGTCATCCTGAGGCTGCCGAAGGCACGGAGCCGCAGGCGTAGATGCCGGAGGACGCCGAAGGATCTCAAGCTTCCCAAGCTGCGTTGAATCCCAGCGGGTTTCCGCCGGACTTGCGTATCTTGAGATCCTTCGCCGTCCTGCGCTGCTCCGGCTTCGCCTACGCAGCTCCGGCGGCTCAGGATGACAGGCTCGCGCATCGCCTCAGATTACCGCGCGGCGACCGGTTTCACATTGTCGAAACGGTTGCGATCGATGCGGGTGATGTAGGGATCGATGGCGGCGTACGACGGCGGTTTGTCGACGATGACGGTGATTGTGTTCGCGCCGCTGTGGAGCGGATGCGCTGCGAGATGGAGGATGTCGTTCGCCGCGGCGACATCGGGGTCGGCGGCGAAGAGGCCGATCTCGATCGGCTCGTTGACTGGCAGCTCGTGTTCATCGACGCGCGATTTGTGAACGTTCACCTGCATCGTCGCTTCGAAGCGGCCGTCGGGGAGGCGGCGTGAAGTGGCCGAGGGAAGATTCAGGTCGTAGAGAATCACGCCGCGCGTCCATTCATCGACGAGCGCGCGATTTTCGGGCGGGGTCACGGCTTCGATTTCGTGCAGGAGATCGTCGATCTTCGGCTGATGCGCGGGACCGCTTTGCGCGGCGACGAACGAGCGCAGAGCGCGGTTGAGAGTCTCCTCGCCGAGGAGCTCTTTGAGCGCGTTCATGACGATGGCGCCTTTGCCGTAGTAGAGGTAAGCCTGATCGGTGACGCGCGTCAGCGGCACTTCCGTTTTCTCGTCGCCAGCGCGGCCGGCCAGGTAGCGATCGAGCTCGAATTGCAGCGAGCGGCGGACCTGGCCGCGGCCGTAACGCTTGTCGAGGACGAGCAGTTCGGAGTAGCGCGGCAGCGACTCGATGATCGCGCTTGCGCCGGGGATGACGGCGGGCGTGACGGAGTGGCCCCACCACTGATGCGCGACTTCGTGCGCGGTGCGGCGCGCTACGAGATCGATCTGCGACGGGTCGCGGGCGTCGATGAGAAACGCGCGGCTTTCGCTGAGGAAAACGAGGCCGGGCATGGCCAGACCGCCGAATCGCGCGTACGCGGGAGCTTCGGCGATGCGCAATTGCGACTGCGGATAGGGGCCGAAACTTGTTTCGAAGATTCGCAGCGAGTTGGTTGCGGCGGAGAGAATCCGATCGACGTTATATCGATGCGCGGGATCGTAGTAGACCTCGATCTGCGTTTTCCCGGCGGCCGCGCGCGCGACGGCGTAGCGCGCCGAGGAGAAGATTAGATTGTTGTGAATCGGCGCGTCGGAGCGGTAGTGGACATAGCGACGGCCGTTCGCAACGCGGTCGTCGATCAGCCGTCCCGGCGCGAGCGCGATCTGATCGGATGACGTGGAGAGCGTGACGTCGACGTTCGACCACTCGGCGGAGGCGTCATCGAGATCGCTCTCCTCGCCGGTCGATGGCGGCAGTCCGCGCTTCTTCCGTTCGATCGGATCGCTGATCTCGTAGCCGCTCCGGTAGCCGAGAATCGGAAAACAGTGACCGGGCGTGATGAAGGAACCGTTGGCGGTGATCGATGTATCCGCCGCGGTTGCGGTGAAGCCGTGATGCTCGTAGGTGAGATCGAAGTGCAACGTCGTGTGCTGGTGTGGTTGCAGCGGCGATTTGAATTGAACGTCGTACGTCGCGAATTTGTCGTTGCGAACGATCGTCGCCTGGGGAATCGTGAGGTTCGTTACGCGCGCATCGCGTGGAACGGAGATCAGTACGCTGGCAATCGGCGTGGCGCCGTCGTTGACGAGATCGTAGTTGCCAGTTACGCGGTAGCGCCGTTCGTTCGGAAAGAGCGCGACCTCCGCGGTGATCGCGGTGATGTGTGGGCGCGGCATCGCCGCGGTGGCGCGATACGTCGTTTCGTAGCTCGCGCTCCAATCGAGCGACGCGGTGTTCGACGTCCAGCGATTGAGGATGTTCGTGTTGTAGAAGATGAACGAAGCGAGGGCGATGGCGATGATCGCCAGAATTGCGGCGATTCGTCGGTCCGTGTTCTTTGCGATCGTGTGCGGAACGCCGCCGGAGCGACGCCAGAGTGCGGAGGCCAATAGCAGGAACAGCAATCCGATCGCCGTCCAGAGCGCCATGAACCAGAGGAATGGCGTGATCGAGGCGCCGAAGCCGTTCATCTCCGTGTACCGCAGCGGCGGCGCGCCGGCGAAGGTCAACAGCGGATGCTCGATTCCGAGGGCGCTGCCGGCCTGCATGAGGACTCCGGCCACGAGGACGGCGAAGAGGCCGAAGTACTTGGAAGGGCTCAGCGTCTGGATCAGCACCGCGGCCATGGCGAAGAGTAGCAGCGGGATGGCCAGGATCGCAGCGAATGCGAGCAGCAGTGCGGGATGAAAGACGTGGAAGCCGCGCGCGAATTGGATGACGACTCCGGCGCCGATGCCGGTGACGATCAGGACGCCGATCATCGCGGAGAGCGCGAGCCATTTCGAGACCACGAAGACGGCGTTGGAGGCCGGCGTGGCGTTGACGATTTCCGCCATCCCCACGCTGCGCTCGCGCCAGATCAGCTCCGCGCTGTAATAGATGATGATGACGGTGGCCACGAGGCCGAGCGGCTGGCGCAGCGTGCCGAGGATGAGCGAGGTGGTCGGATAGAACGCGGCGCCGTACTCGCCGCCGGCAACGTCGGCGACGATCTCCATCGCCGCGAGGCCGGTCCACAAAATCGTCAGCAGGATGAAGGGAATGCTGCGCAGGACCGAGCGCAGTTCGATGCGGGTGGCAGCGAGGAGTCTGGACTGGGAGCGCGGACGTCTCGTCCGCAGTTTCATGTCGCGCGATGTCACCTGCGGGCGGGACGCCCGCGTTCCCGGGGACTTCGACAGCACGCGAAACGAGAATCGCTTGTAGACGACTACCCAAACGATCGCCGCGAACGACAGCCAGAGAATCCGGTTGAGAAGAAAGTTTCCGGTCAGCGAGATCAGGCGCGTGTTGCGGAGTGCCGGCGTCCAGTAGCGCGTCTGTTCGAAGAAGGCGGACAGGCCGAATGGATCGAGCAGCGAGGCGCCCGCGGCACTGCTCGCGCCTTGCGCCGATCCGGCCATCAGCGGCGAGTTCGTGAACGCGGCCGCGGCGAAGTAGAAGACGTAGATCGCCACCGCGCCGACCACGCTGGCCAGCACGCTCCGCGTCAACGTGGCGATGCCGAAGAGCACGACGCCCGCGACGAGCATGCCCGGCAGCACGAGCACGAGCAGCGTCCAGAAGTAGGGGATGATCGAAAACGGTCCGACGCGCGAGGCGTCGTGCAGCGGCAGAATCGCGGCCAGCATCATCCCGATCGCGGTCGCGCTGAAGACGGTGAATGCGGCCATGAACGATCCGGCGAAACGGCCGAAGAGGTAGGGGAACTTTTCGACCGAGGTGGAGAAAACGATCTCTTCGAAATGGTGCTCGCGGTCGCGCACCACCGAGTTCGCGCAGAAGATGGCGATGGCGAAAACGGCGGCCAGCGACACCATCCCCAGCGATTGAGCGATGTCATACGGTGAGTTGACGTGGACGTTAGCCGGACCGAATCCGGTCGCGGTCAGCGCGAAGCCGAATCCGGCGAAGAAGAGCGCCGCGGCGATGAACGAAATCTGCCGCGTGTGAAAACGCCACTCGAAACGGATGATGTCCGTCAGCACGCGCTGTCCCGCAGCACGGAGAAGTAGACGTCTTCGAGATCGGGCGCGACCAATTCGCAGCCGGAATCCGGCGGCGCGTCGGCCAGCATGTGCACGCGCGTCTCGCCGCCGAAAAGGTGCGTGGAGATGACGGTGTGCGTGGCGCGGTATTCAGGGATGGCCTGCTTCGGCACGGCCTTGCGCCACACGCGTCCTTTGAGATTCGCGATGAGTTCCGCCGGCTTCCCTGCGACGAGCACGCGTCCGCCGGCGAGCACCGCCATGCGCGGACAGAGATCGCTGACGTCTTCGACAATGTGCGTGGACAGAATGACGACGATGTTCTCGCCGATCTCGCTCAGCAGGTTATGAAACCGATTCCGTTCCTCGGGGTCGAGTCCCGCGGTCGGCTCGTCGACGATGACCAGTTTCGGATCGCCGAGGAGCGCCTGCGCGATGCCGAAGCGCTGGCGCATGCCGCCGGAAAACGTGCTGACGGCGCGCTTGCGAACGTCCCAGAGGTTGGTGAGGTTGAGCAGCGACTCGATCTGATCTTTCCGCTCGCCGACACCTTTGAGAATAGCGAGGTAGTCGAGCAGTTCGATAGCCGGAATGCGCGGATAGACGCCGAAGGTCTGCGGGAGGTATCCAAGTTTTCCGCGCAGCAAACGCGGATTCGCGCTGACGTTTTCGCCATCGAACGTGATCGTGCCGGAGTCGGCCTCCTGCAGCGTAGCGATCGTACGCATGAGCGTCGACTTGCCCGCGCCGTTCGGCCCGAGGAGTCCGAAAAGTCCGCGATCGATGTTGAGCGTGACGTCGTTGAGCGCCTTGACGCCGTTCGGATAGGTCTTGGAAAGATGGGAGATGGCCAGCATGAAAGTTATCTGTACGCGAGTTCATCTTCGCGGTTTCAGATCAGAGGACGGTTTCACGCGGGGCGCGCGGAAAGGCGGAGAAACCCACGCTTCTCTCCGCCTCTCCGCGAACTCCGCGTGAACCGTTTCCTGTTCATTCATGGCTGCAACTTACAATCACGCAATGCGCAAGCTGATCATCCTCATGTCCTTCCTCCTCGCCGCCACTGCATCTGCCGCCACCTTCGACGAGATGTTTCTCGATCGGACGATGCGCGTGAATTACTTTCATACCGGCAATCATGGCGAGGAGTTGATCGCGATCGATTCGGTCGTGTCCGATGGTCCGTGGCCAGGCAGCCGCACCCATCTCATCGACACGCTCAACCTCGGCAACTACTACTTCGAGGTCGTCGACCGCGATACGAATCAGGCCATCTACTCGCGCGGATTCGCGTCGGTGTTCGGCGAGTGGCAGACGACGGATGAGGCGCAGCAGCGCGCCGGGACGTTCGCGGAGTCGGTGCGATTTCCGTGGCCGAAGAAGCCGGTCCAGCTCGTGATCAAGAAGCGCGACGCGAACGGCGCGTTTCAGCAGCTCTGGTCGACGCTGATCGATCCGTCGTCGCGCTTCGTGAATCCGTCGGAGCGCAAGCCGGCCGGACGCGTTTGGAACGTGATCGAGAACGGCGCGCCGTCGGAGAAGGTCGACCTGCTCGTGATCGGCGAGGGGTACACGGAGAGCGAGCTGCCGAAGTTTCACAAGGACGTCGAACGGATGATCGGGAAATTGTTTGCGACGGAGCCGTTCAAGAGCCGCCGCAAGGATTTCAACGTGCGTGCGTTGGATTTAGTGGAACCATCCAGCGGCGTTCATCGTCCGCGCACGAACGACAACCGCCGCACGATGACGGGCGTGCAGTACAACATCTTCGATTCGGAGCGCTACGTGCTGACGCTTGACGATCACCGCATGCGCGATGTGGCGTCGTCGGCTCCGTACGATTTCCTCGAAATCCTCGTCAACGAAAAACAGTACGGCGGCGGCGGGATTTTCAACGACCAGGCTACGGCCTGCGTCGACAGCGCGTTCGCGGAGTACGTGTTCGTGCACGAGTTTGGACATCACTTCGCGGCGCTGGCGGACGAGTACTACACGTCGCCGGTGTCGTACGCGACGAGCGGCAGCAGCGAGCATCCGGAGCCGTGGGAGCCCAACGTGACGGCGCTGCACGATCCGGCGAGGGTGAAGTGGCGCGATCTGGTCGATCCCTCCACGCCGCTGCCGACGCCGTGGGACAAGGATGCGTTCGAGAAGCACAGCCTCGAGATCCAGAAGGAGCGCGCCCACCTTCGCGCGATCAATGCGCCAGAGTCGGAGATGGACAAGCTCTTCACCGCCGAGCGCGCCTGGGAAACCTCATTCCTCGGCGGACAGAAGTTCGCCGGGAAAGTCGGCGCGTTCGAAGGCGCAGAGTACGAGCCGCGCGGGCTCTATCGTCCCGAGGTCGATTGCATCATGTTTACGCGCGATGAGGTTGGATTCTGCCGCGTATGCAGGAAGGCGATCGAAAGGATCATCGATACGTATTCGCGGTAACTGCATTGCCGCGGAGCGGCATCAGAGGATAGCGAGGGGTTGAGCGAAGCGATACCCCTCGTGCGTGAGATGGTAAGTAGATTTCTGCCGCGTCAGCGGCAGTGGAACGATTCGCGCGAAACTTCTAGTGCCGCTGACGCGGCACGAATTCGGGGGCGCTTTCGGTTTCGAGGGGTGTTCGCTTCGCTCTCACCCCTCGCTACCTTCTGATGCCGCTCCGCGGCGGTGTAGCACAGACACTCCTTGTCTGTGCTTTCGCAATCGCGCAACTTGGTCAATTACGCGCGAGCCTTCCAAAGCACAGACAGGAGTGTCTGTGCCACATCACTTCCCCATCATCTTTTTGATGCGACCCACCAGCTCCGTTCCGACCAGCGACTCGGCGGCGTTGAGCACGTTCTGGATCGAGTCGAGGACGTCTTCGCTGCCGCTCCAGTGTTCGCGGAGGATGCTGGCGTCGACGCTGCCGAGGATCTTGTTGAGGACGTAGACACCGAAGACGAGGTCGTCGAGGTATCCGGCCGGTCCGACCAGCGCCTCGGGGATGAGATCGAAAGGCATCACGTAGTAGGCGACGGCGCTGCCGAGGAGCACTTTGTCCTTGCCGTTGACGCGCGAGTCGGACGTGAGACGCCACAGGAGAATGAAGACGTCGGGCACGAGCAGCAGGTAGCTGGCGGTCTTGCCGACCAGCGTTCCTTTGCTTTCCACATAGCGTTGGATCGTGTTGCGGATGCGGTCGTAGAAGCGCGTGGCGCGGTCGCGCGGGAACTGTTCGTGTTCCGCGGCATCTGTAATCTCGCGCGCGAAGGCGGCGTCGGTTTCTGCCGCGGCGGCGTCAGCTGTTTCTTCCATTGATTTCCTCCGAGGATGGCGGGAGGTCGGCGCCGCCTCGCCCGAGGGTCACCGCCAGACCGCCGTCGATGATCCAGATTTTCTGGATGTCGGCGTCGATGAATGATGGCAAGAAGCGGTCCAACGAAACGACGAACGTGGCCGGATCTTCGTAGCGGACGAGATCGGCCGGAAGGCGGTTGCGGGCGATGCCGAAGAGGAATTGCGGGATCGGCAGCGCGCCGAACGCGGATGCCGAGGCGATCGGGACGCGCACGGTGTGGCCGATGGGTTGGATCTCGCGAATGTCGACGGTGAACGGCACGCTGATGAACTTGCGGATGGAGCCGGAGATGCGAAGGAGTCCGTTGAAAAACTGCAGTTCCATCCGCTCGATCGGATCGACGCGGAACGACGCCGCGAGCGCGTTGAGCTTCGCGCCGTCGACGCGCGCTTCGATGGTGTCCCAGGAGATGAAGCGTTGCATGTGGGGCAGTAGATTAGTGGATTAGTCGATTAGTGGATTAGGAAGACTCGGTCGGACCACTCATCTAATCCACTAATCCACTCGTCTACTAATCCACTGATTCCACTATCATTCGCCCGCCTCATGCCGAAGCGCACTGACATCAAGTCCATTCTCATCATTGGATCCGGCCCCATCGTCATCGGACAGGCGTGCGAATTCGACTACTCCGGCACGCAGGCCTGCAAGGCGTTGAAGGACGAGGGGTACCGCATCATCCTCGTCAATTCGAACCCGGCCACGATCATGACCGATCCGGAGTTCGCCGACCGGACCTACATCGAGCCGCTGACTCCGGAGACGCTGGAACGGATCATCGAGCGCGAGAAGCCGGACGCGATTCTGCCGACCGTCGGCGGCCAGACCGGCATCAACCTGGCCATGGCGCTGTACGAAAACGGCGCGCTGCAACGGCACGGCGTCGAGTTGATCGGCGCGAATGCCGAAGCCATCAAGACCGCTGAGGACCGCCAGCTTTTCAAAGAGAAGATGGTGGAGATCGGCGTCGAAGTGCCGCGCTCCGCGTACGCCGCTAGCGTCGAGGATGCCGAGGAGTTCGCGGCGAATATCGGATATCCGCTGGTGATCCGGCCGTCGTTCACGCTCGGCGGTTCGGGCGGCGGGATCGCGTACAACGTCGAAGAATTGCGTTCCGTCGTCGGCCGCGGACTGGAGCTTTCGCCGGTGCATCGCGTGCTGGTCGAAGAGTCGGTCATCGGCTGGAAAGAGTTCGAGCTCGAGGTGATGCGCGACAAGGCGGACAACGTCATCGTGGTCTGCAGCATCGAGAACCTCGATCCGATGGGCGTGCACACGGGCGACTCGATCACCGTCGCGCCGCAGCAGACGCTGACGAACGTCGAGTACCAGGCCATGCGCGACGAGGCGCAGCGGATCATCCGCGCCATCGGCGTGGAGACGGGCGGATCGAACATCCAGTTCGCCGTCGATCCGAAGAGCGGACGGCGCCTGGCCATCGAGATGAATCCGCGCGTGTCGCGCTCGTCGGCGCTGGCGTCGAAGGCCACCGGATTTCCGATCGCGAAGTTCGCGGCGAAACTGGCCGCCGGCTACACGCTCGACGAGATTCCGAACGACATCACCAAGAAGACGCCGGCGTCGTTCGAGCCGACCATCGATTACGTGGTGGTGAAGATCCCGCGTTTCGCGTTCGAGAAGTTCCGCAAGACGCCGCCGACCCTCGGCCTTTCGATGCAGTCGGTGGGCGAGGCGATGGCCATCGGCCGGACGTTCAACGAGGCGCTGCAGAAGGGATTGCGTTCGCTGGAAATCGGCGTGGCCGGACTGGAGACGCGCGGCTACGACCGCGACAAATGCGAGTCGCTGCTGCGCACGCCGCAGCCAGAGCGCATCTTCGCCGTCGGTGACGCCCTTCGCGCCGGGATGACGGTCGAAGAAATTCACGCGATCTCGTCGATCGACTGCTGGTTCCTTCGCGAGATCCGCAAGATCATCGAGATGGAAACGGCGCTGTCCAATCGAGAGCCCTTCTCCACCGGCGTCTTCTTGCCGGGGGAGAAGGTGGCGAAGCCGGATGAGGGGGCGGAACTTGCGCAGGACGCGGTTTCAGGCACCGCCCCTCACCCGCACTCCGCTTCGCTGCGTGTCTCCCTCTCCCCGCAAAAAGCGCGGGGAGAGGGGCTCTCGATGGACGGTGAGCGGCTCCTGAAAGCAAAACGCGAAGGCTTCTCCGACAAACAGATCGCCGCACTCACGAACAAGACCGAGACCGAGGTCCGCGAAGAGCGTCACGCGGCGGGCGTTCGTCCCGTCTACAAACGCGTCGATACGTGCGCCGCCGAGTTCGAGGCCACCACGCCGTACATGTACTCGACGTACGAAACCGAAAACGAAGCGGAGCCGACCTCGCACCGCAAGGTCATGATCCTCGGCTCCGGTCCGAATCGAATCGGACAGGGAATCGAGTTCGATACCTGCTGCGTGCACGCGTCGTTTGCGCTGCGCGAAATCGGCTTCGAAACGATCATGGTCAACTGCAATCCGGAGACGGTGTCGACCGACTACGACACGTCCGACCGCCTCTACTTCGAGCCGCTCACGCTCGAAGACGTGCTGGAGATCGTCGATCTCGAGAAGCCGGAAGGGGTGATCGTGCAGTTCGGCGGACAGACGCCGCTGAAGCTCGCCAAGTCGCTCGCGGCAGCCGGAGTTCCAATGTGGGGAACGTCGGTGGAGTCGATCGACGTGGCCGAGGATCGCGAGCGGTTCGGCGCGCTGGCGGCGGAGAACGAAATCCTCGTCCCCGAAAACGGTACCGGCATGAACGTCGACGAAGCGCTCGAAGTGGCGCGGCGCATCGGCTTTCCGGTCGTCGTCCGGCCGTCGTACGTTCTCGGCGGACGGGCCATGGCCATCGTTTACGACGAGCCGAATCTGCGCGAGTACGTCGGCTACGCGATGGAGGCGGCGCCGGGACATCCGATCCTGATCGACCGCTTCCTCGAGGACGCGATCGAGCTCGACGTCGATGCCATTTCCGACGGGAAAGACGTCGTCATCGCCGGCGTGATGGAGCACATCGAGGAAGCGGGCATCCACTCCGGCGACTCGACGACGGTGATTCCGCCGTACATCATCGGCCTGCGCGAGCAGGATCGCGTGCGCCGCCGCACGGTGCAGTTGGCGAAGGCGCTGGGCGTCGTCGGTCTGATGAACGTTCAGTACGCGATCTACCACGGTGATCTCTACGTCCTGGAAGTGAATCCGCGCGCGTCGCGAACGGTGCCGTACGTGTCGAAGGCGACCGGCGTTCCGTTCGCGAAGATCGCGGCGAAAGTCATGGCCGGCATGTCGCTGCGCGAGCTCGGCCTGACGTACGAGCCGAAGGTGAAGGACTATTTCGTGAAGGCGCCGGTCTTTCCGTTCGGACGTTTCCCGCGCGAAGACACGGTGCTCGGTCCGGAGATGAAATCGACCGGCGAGGTGATGGGCTCCGCCCCGACCTTTGGCGAGGCCTACGCGAAAGCACTCCTCGGCGCAGGCATCGATCTGCCGCGCGAAGGGACGGCGTTTCTATCCGTGAACGACAACGACAAGCGTCCCGTCATCGTGCAGCTGGCGAAGGATCTCGCGCAGCTCGGTTTCCGCGTCATCGCCACGTCCGGCACGCGCGATTACCTGCAGAACAACGGCGTGGAGTCGGGCCTCGCGTCCAAAGTGCACGAAGCCGACCGCCCGAACATCGTCGACCGAATGATCAACGGCGAGGTAAAGCTGATCATCAATACGCCGCTCGGCAAAAAGTCGTTCTACGACGATACCTACATCCGCCGCACGGCCTTGCAACACGGCATCAGTTGCCTGACGACGCTGACCGCGGCCACAGCCGCCGTCGACGGAATCCGTTCGCTCCGCGAAGGGATCAAGACGATCACCACGCTGCAGGAACAGCACGCGCGATAGTTTTTTCTTTCGCTACTCCTCCGCGAGAATCGTGTGCATCGCTACGCCTACCGTCGCGGAGCCGAGGATGAGCAATGCGAAGAGCACGGTCACCGAGAGCGACGCGGTTGCGTCCGCGCCGGTGGAGCCGAGGAGGACGTGGGTTGGTGAAAAGCGGTTGATCCAGAGTTGCAGTGCGGCGGACTTCCACGTCAACAGCGCGGCCCAGCAGGCGGCGATGATCAGGTAGGCCGCGATCTGCAGCCGCGTGATCGGCAGCGACGCGCGCTCGACGGCCGTCTTCGATTGCAGCAGCCGCGCTTTCAGCCAGAGCACGGCCGGATCGGGGAGGATGTGCTCCCGTTCGTTGATGCCGGCGAAGCTGGCCATCCACGGCGCGACCTCGGCGGCGGCAGCGCACGATTCGCACGACGCAATGTGCATGCGCAGCGATTCCGTCATGGCGTCGTTCGTCATCGCGTCGATCACGTTCGGTTCGAAGGGACAATCGGTATTCATCGCGTCACCTCCGGGGCCAGGCCCTTCTTCGTCAGCATCTCGCCGAGGCGTTTGCGGGCGCGGAACAGCATCACCTTCACGCTCTTCGACTTCACGCCGATCGCCTCGGCGATCTCCTCGTGCGAGTTTCCTTCCACATGCGCCAGCCAGAGCAGCGCGCGCTCCTGCGGTTTCAGTTCCGCGAAAACGCGCGACATATCGTGGCGAAGATCTCCGCGATCCGGCCTTGCCTCGGCCGGCGTCCACTCGAACGGCCGCTCGCGATCGCGTTTCGTTTCGCGGAAATGATCGAAGACCAGGTTCGTCGCGGTCTTGTAGACGTAGCGGCGCAGATGGTCCTCATCCGCGATCGATGGATTGCTGCGCAGAAACTTGAAGAACGTCTTCTGCAGCAGGTCGTCGGCCATCGTGGCGTTGCCGGTCATCCGATAGATGTACGACCAGATACCTCCGGCCGTCTTCCGGTAGAACGCCTCGAACGTTGCCTCATCCATCGGTCTCTCGGGCCGCTGCGGTGCCGCCGTCTTCACGGCGGCACCGAACGGGAATGCGCTCATCAGGGTACCTTCCAGTTGCACGATCGCCTCACGCCTGCGTTTCCGTCGAGTCGCGTCTGCCGATTCCATGGCTCATCACCTCGCGCGGCGACGGCGTGTCATCGCCGATCAGCCCGAATCTCTGCGACAACTTCAACGAGACGAGCGTGGAGATGAAGAAGCCGATGCCGAGGCCGGCGAGGATGAAGCCGGGATACATGAAGCCGACGTTGCTGTCCGCGATCCAGATGGCGATGAACGCAGCGCCGAGCAACGTCAGGATGAGTCCGCGCGATACGCCGCCGATGATCCTGTCGCGCGCCATGAGCTTCGGCATTTTGTCGATGCCGGTCAGGAACTGCTTGCCGGTATCCGAATTGAGAAAGTCGACGAACTCCGGGGCATTGCTGAATTTGTCGATGAGGCGCGTCTGCACCTCGGCCTGCAGCGTGGCCTTGCGGTTTTTTGCGTGAACGCTGAGCCAGACGATGGTTGCAATCATCGCGAAGCTGCCCAGCGAGACGAATACGATCATGACGAATACGCCAGTTTCCATTGATGCCTCCAAGCACAAAGTCGGAGCTAATACGGCCCGGCCTGGGCATCGGTTAACGGCGGTCGTCATCGAGACGGTGGAAAGGCATGCACCGCGGCTGAGCCGTTACTGCGTCGTTGTCGTCGGCGGCGGCGCGGTCTCTGTCTCCGTCGTCGTCTGCGCAGTATCCGTTGGGGCCGTTTCCGTCGGCGGCACTTCCGGCGTGGCGGTATCCGTCGGCGGCGTCTGCTGCAGCGCGGTATCGGTCGTTTCGGTCGTCGCCGTCGTTTCCGTGGCCGGCGCGGCGGGCGCCGGCTTCTTCTCCGTCAGCACTTCCTTCTCGAAGAGGTAACCCCAACGGCGCATCCGCGACAGGACCATGCGTTGCCGGAATCGCAGGCGCTTGTTCGGAGCACCAGGATTCATCAGCCTCGGATTGGGAAGGCATCCCGCCAGGAGCGCGGCCTGCGACGGCGAAAGTCCGGCCGCCGAGGTGTGAAAGTAATGTTGTGCGGCCGCCTCGGCGCCGTAGACGCGCTCGCCCATCTCCACCACGTTCAGATACAGCTCGAGGATCCGCTTCTTCGAAAGATGATTCTCCAGCGAACGCGCGATGAAGTACTCCTTCACCTTGCGCAGCGGATTGCGCGACGGCGAGAGGTAGAGATTCTTGGCCAGTTGCTGCGTGATGGTCGAGCCGCCGTGCGTGACCTTTTTCTTTTCCCAATCTTTGCGGATCGCTTCCTGCAGCGCATCCACATCCACCCCACCGTGCTCGTAAAACGTATCGTCCTCGGCGACGAGCACGCCGCGCCGCAGGTACGGCGAAATGCGCGCGTACGGCACCCAGCGATACTCGATCGCGTCGCTTTTTCCGGCCGCGCGCAACTCCGCCTTGCGCTGCTCCATGAACGCCGTCGTCGTTGGCGCATTCGTGGCCAGCGCGCTCACGTCGGGAAAGGTGATCCATTCGTAGCCGGCAAACAGAATGATGGCCACGAAGACGATGAGCAGGATGCGTTTCATCAGGGAGCGTGGATTCTAGCGCTACGATTCGCGCGATGAACGCCGTCATCGTGCTGACCACCGTCGCGGCCAGTTTCGACGCTCGTCCGCTCGCGCGCGAGCTGGTCGAGCAGCGGCTGGCCGCATGCGTCAACATCGTACCGGGCGTGACGTCGATCTATCGCTGGCAGAACGGCGTCCATGAAGACGGCGAACAACTGCTCGTCATCAAGACCGTCGACGACAACCTGCACGATCTCCGCGAAGCGCTCTTCGCGCGCCATCCGTACGACGTGCCGGAGTTCGTGGTGCTTCCGATTGCGTCGATGTCAGACGCTTACGGCGCGTGGCTTGCGGAATCGGCGAACCGCGGCGGCAACGAGTAGCAAGCCGAGCGTCGTGAACGAGATGTTGCGTCCTCGGGTGAACGACTCCGGCAGGTATTGCAGCTTCACGTTGTGGCGTCCCTTCGGCACGAACACGCCGACGAACGCGTGGTTCGCGTAGCGCGTCTCGACGCGGCGGCCGTCGATGTACGCGCGCCAACCTTTCCACGCCGACTGCGACGCCACGATCCAGCCGTCGTTCTCCATCACCGCGTCGATCGTCAGGCCGAATCCATCTTTGTGCAGCGTCAGCGTTCCCGGCCCGTTCGCGATTTCGTGCGGCTGCAACTCCGGCACCTCGATCCAGGCCATGTCCGCGAAATCCTTCGCCGCTGACATCGCCTTCACGACCGGGCCGCCGCTGCGTTCGTAGCGAATGCGCCGCGGCACGAACGCGCGCGGCAGAACGCGCGTGTTCTCGAACAGCTTCGCGCTGCGGTCCTTCATGATCTCCCGCCACCCCTCGGTCACAGCTACCGGCAGCGGCACGATCGCGTACTTGATGTTGAGAAACGAAAGAAACGGTGGCTGCAGATCACCGATGGCGTTGAACGAAACCGCCTGCGGAATCGACCAGACCGGATACGTGTCAGCCAGCCGCGCAAACGTCATCGCCTCGTAGCCGCGCGGATCCTCGAGTTGATAAATCGCCGCGGAATCGGGGATGAGCACGAAATGCTCGCCCGCCACGCGGAACGGTTCTTTTCCATCCCTCGGAATCGCGCGAATCAGCGGAATCTTCGGATAGAAAACATGCTGCGGCAGCGACGGATAAATCGAGCCGTCTTCGACGATGCGCTGGCCGAGGATGAGGATGAGGACGACGGGCAGCGCGATGCGAAGCGGCGTGCGCGTGAAGAGCAGAATCGCCACGATCGCTAACGGCAGCAGCTCGGCGAAAGCGACGATGCGGATGACGTTCGGATCGACGCCGACTTTGATCTCGTGCGCCCACGCTGCGTATGTGCCGAAGGCGAGCGCGAGAGCGATGATCGAAGCCATGATTGCGACTGGGAACGCGGACGTCCCGTCCGCTGTCGAGGCTCGCGCGTCCCTTGCGGGCGAGACGCCCGCGTTCCCAGCGAGAGCGTCGATCGTCAGTCCGGCCAAAATCGACATCGCGCACGACGCGGCAAAGGCCAGCCGCTCGTTCAGCGCCATGTTGAACAGCGGCAACTTGTGCAGAATATTGCTCACTGGTGGTGCGTCGAATCCTGCACAGAGACAAACCAGCGCTAAGCCGAAGAAGAACCATGTCTCTTTCCGCCGCCGCGCCACGAACGTCGCGGCGATCGCCAGCGCCAGGACGATGCTGCCGGTGCGCGCCGTTTGCGGATCGAACTCCGAGGTGAAGGAATCGCGCCACGGCTGTCCGCCCCAGAACGGGAAAACCGTATTCGCCGCGCGGCGCTGAATCAGCTCCGGCATGAACGGCCACGGCATCGCGCGGAAGCCGAGGCGCGTGTGGAGCTCGAGCGTCTGTTGCGACGCTTCCAGGAACGGCAGGAGGAAGATCGACGTCAACAAAAGCGCGACCACTCCCGATGCGCACGCGATCGCGATCACCCGTCCGATTCGTCTACGCGTCGTAGCGATCTCGAAGACTCCGTACGCAGCGCCGACCGCGGTCACGTGCAGCAACGACTCCGGATGGCCCGACAGAATCAGCAGCGTCAGCGCGATCAGCAAAATCACGCCGCCGCGGATGCTGGCCTCGCGCACGACGAAGCGCACGGCGAAGAAAATCAGCGGCAGATAAACCCACGATCGCGCCAGCGGCCAGCCGACGAAGAAGGCCACGTTGCCGCTGAACATCCATCCCGCCGCCGTGACCAGCGACGCCAGTTCGCCGCATCCGAGCGAACGTAAAAAGACGAACGCTCCGAAGCCGGCCAGAAAAAACGTCATCGCCGCGGCAAAAGTCAGGCTCGGCGGCAGCGGAATGAGCATGCCGAGGAGGTTGAAGGGATCGTAGGGAGCAGGTTGGGCGGCGCCTGCCAGGATGTCGCCGCAGAGCATGAACGGATTCAGCAGCGGCCACTGGCCGTTCGCGAATGCCGTCCGCACCGCGCTGCGCCACGGAATGATCTGGCAGTAGAGATCGGAAAGCGTCCCGTTGTGCACTTTCGGGACGCCGAACTCCGCCGCGTACGCGTTCAGCGGCTCCGACATGAACGGCAGATCGATCGGCGCGTAGACCTTCCCGGTCAGCAGTGCCCGCCCCGTAAAGCAAAGAGGAAGAAGGACCAGCACGATCGCCGCCGTGCGCGACATCGGTTGCACGAACCTGCGCCAGCAGGCGATCAGCGCGATCGTCGTGGCGAGATAAAGAAGGATGGCGGCCAAGTTCGCGGAGCTATACGCGCAAGCGTTCTGAGCGTCAAGTGTGATCGGGGTAGGGAACCGGTTGACTGCGGACACTCCTGATGTGAAGCGTCAGTCAGGTCAGCGGTCCCACCAACCAACAAGCGGCACTTCCGCATCGAAAAGGACAGGCGACATGGCGAAGACGTTCCGACTCAAGCTCACGCTGCTCTTCAATCAGCGCATCGACGACCTCGGCGGCAACTGGCAGTACGCGGGCGCCAACGCAGTCGAGGAGAAGACGAAGAAGACAGCGCAGTTGATCGCCACAAAACGCGAAAACGCCAACTGCTGCAACAGCTTTCCCGTGTCGATGCTCACCGCGACGGTGATGTTCGCCGCGGAAGCCGGAAAGGTTGCGCCCAACATGACGCTGCAAGGCGTCCACGACCTGACTACGAACAACGAAACCGGGAGCGTCAGTGCCGCGTCGCCGGAGTTCGCCGATCAGATCGGAGGCACCTTTACGTTCGACGCCTCGACGGGTCTTCTGACCATCTCTCCGCCGAGCTGATCAAGCCGGTTTTGTCAAATTTTCTACCCCTCGTAGCGTGGGAAGAGCGGTTGCGGCGATGGAGTTAGAGTCCTCCTAAACCATGGACTCCATCGTCATCCGCGGTGCCCGCGAGCACAACCTCAAGAACATCGACGTCGTCGTTCCCCGCAACAAATTCGTAGTGATCACCGGCGTGTCCGGATCGGGCAAATCGTCGCTCGCGTTCGACACGATTTTCGCCGAAGGGCAGCGGCGCTACGTCGAGTCGCTCAGCGCGTACGCCCGGCAGTTTCTGGAGCAGATGGAGAAGCCGGACGTCGACTCCATCGAAGGACTCTCGCCCGCGATTTCGATCGAGCAGCGAACGACGTCGCGCAATCCGCGCTCGACCGTCGGTACGGTCACCGAGATCTACGACTACCTGCGACTTCTCTACGCCTCGGTCGGCGTTCCGCACTGCACCAATTGCGGCCAGGAAATCCGGCCGCAGACGATTCAGCAGATGGTCGACCGCCTGCTGATGCTGCCGGCCGGGACAAAGTTCACCATCCTCGCGCCGTACATCCGCGGCAAGAAGGGCGAATACCGCAAGCAGATGCTGCAGATGGTGAAGGAAGGCTTCACGCACGGCATCGTCGACGGCAAGGAAGTCGAGCTCTCCGATCCTCCCACGCTCGACAAGCAGAAAAAGCACACCATCGACGTGCGCATCGATCGTCTCGTCGCAAAGGACGGCATCCAGCAACGCCTGGCCGACTCGCTCGAGACCGCCGCGCGCGTGTCAAAGGGTCTGGTCAAGATCCTCTACCAGGAGGGCAACCGCGAAGAGCTGATGTCGCAGTCGTACTCCTGCCCCGACTGCGGCGTTTCCATCGGCGAGATCACACCGCGCCTCTTCTCCTTCAACTCGCCCTACGGCGCGTGCCCGCGCTGTTCCGGCCTCGGCGTTCTGCTCGAAGTCGATGAAAAGAAAATCATCCCCGACTGGAACAAGTCGGTCGCCGACGGCGCCATCGCCATCTGGAAGGAAGGCGCCGAGAATTGGCGGCTGCGCCAGATTCACACGCTGGCCAAGCACTTCAAGTTCAAGATCGACACGCCGTGGCATGCGCTGTCTGACAAGGCGCGCCACGTGATCCTTCACGGCTCCGACGAGAAGATCAAATTCCAGTTCAGCGGATCGGAGAGCACGTACTCGTACAACGGCACGTACGAAGGCCTCGTGCCGATGCTGGCGCGGCGCTACAAGGAGTCGGACAACGACGACATCCGCGAAGAGATCGAGCGTTTCATGACGCCGATGAATTGCCCCGACTGCAAAGGCCGCCGCCTGAAACCGGAAGCGCTCGCGGTCACCGTCTCGGGCCAGCCGATCGACAAAGTGGTCGCGCTGCAGCTCAAGAATGCGGACCAGTTTTTCAAAACGATCGAACTCACACCTCGCGAAGAGCAGATCGCTGGCAAAATACTCAAGGAAGTCCGCGATCGCCTCGGCTTCCTCTGTTCCGTCGGCGTGGGCTACCTGATGCTCGACCGCAGCGCGGCCACGCTGTCCGGCGGTGAAGGACAGCGCATCCGCCTGGCCACGCAGATCGGCTCGAAACTGATGGGCGTTCTCTACGTGCTCGACGAACCGTCCATCGGGCTGCACCAGCGCGACAACCGCAAGCTGATCGATTCGCTCGTCGAACTGCGCGACCTCGGCAACACGGTCATCGTCGTCGAGCACGACGAGGAGACGATCGAGACCGCCGATCACATCATCGACCTCGGCCCGCGCGCCGGCGTTCATGGCGGCGAAGTCGTGGCCGAGGGGACGCTGGAGCAGATCAAAACGTTCCCGTCGTCATTGACCGCGAAATACCTGCGCGGCGATGCGGCGATCGACATTCCTGCGATCCGCCGTCCGCTCGGCGAGAACGAGCTGGTCATCCGCGGCGCACGGCAGAACAACCTGAAGAATCTCGACGTCACCATTCCGCTCGGCGTCTTCATCGCCGTCACCGGCGTGAGCGGCTCGGGCAAGTCGACGCTCGTCAACGACATCCTGCACAAAGCGCTGTCGCGCCATTTCTTCGACGCGCTCGACACGCCCGGCGAGCACGATCGCATCGACGGGCTGGAACACATCGACAAGGTCATCGACATCGATCAGTCGCCGATCGGACGCACGCCGCGTTCGAATCCCGCCACCTACACGCAGCTCTTCACGGAGATTCGCAACCTGATGGCGCAGACGCCCGAGGCGAGGATGCGCGGCTACGGGCCGGGACGCTTTTCGTTCAACGTGAAGGGCGGCCGCTGCGAGGCGTGCAAAGGCGACGGCCAGATCAAGATCGAGATGCACTTTCTGCCCGACATCTACGTCACATGCGACGTCTGCGGCGGCAAGCGCTACAACCGCGAGACGCTGCAGGTCACGTACAAAGGCTCGTCGATCGCCGAGATCCTCGACATGACCGTCGAGCAGGGCCTGGAGACGTTCCGCAACATCCCGCGCATCGCCAACATCCTGCGCACGCTCGACGAAGTCGGCCTCGGCTACATCAAACTCGGCCAGTCATCGACGACGCTCTCGGGGGGCGAAGCGCAACGCGTGAAGCTGGCCAAGGAGCTCGCCAAACGCGCCACCGGCCGCACGCTCTACATCCTCGACGAACCGACCACCGGTCTGCATTTCGATGACGTCGCCAAACTCCTCCACCTGATGCACGGCCTCGTCGACCGCGGCAACACCGTCGTCGTCATCGAACACAACCTCGACGTCATCAAGACCGCCGATCACGTCATCGACCTCGGCCCCGAAGGCGGCGACGGAGGCGGCTACATCATCGCCACGGGCACGCCGGAGGAGATCGCCGAAACCCCCGGTACGCCGACGGGGGAGTATTTGAAAAAGATGCTGGCGAAGCAGGCAGCGGTTGCCGGATAGGAATCTTGCGTTACAGGTCATACCCGTTTCATACTTTTCACATGAAAGCTGCTGTCTCGATTCCTGATCCCGTTTTTGAAGCTGCCGACAAGCTCGCGCGCCGCATGGGTGTATCGCGGAGCCGGCTTTACAGCGTCGCGCTCCAGCGTTTCGTCCAGGATCATGATGACGAGGCCATCACCGCGAAACTCAACGAGGTCTATGCCACCGAGGCTTCAGAACTCGATCCGATCCTCCAGAGCGTTCAGAGCCGTTCGTTAAGCAGCTAGCGCCTACGTCACCGGACTCCACACATTCGATCCTGCCGGATTCACCGGCCAGGCGAAGTCGCCGGTGGGCAACGGTCCGAGTGATGTCAGTAGATCGGTTAGCTGCGAGTGCAGCGTGTTCCACTGCTGCTGGATTGGTTCGCCGACCGTGCCGAAGGCGAGGTTCGTCAGTTCGCCGGGATCGGCGGTCATGTCGTAGAGCTCGTATTCGAACTGGCCTCCGGTCACTGCCGAGGAGTAGTAGACGGCGTACTTCCACTGCGGGGTGCGGAGGCAGCGGATATGGCCGGACAACGTATCCGGCTCATTGAAAGAGTCGTCGTAGGTGTAGACGACGCCGTACTCATGAACGGAATCACTCGGATCGTTGATGATCGGCACGAGGCTCTTGCCGCGAAGGGTCGCCGTGGCGGGAGAGTTAACGATCTCCGCGATCGTCGGGACGAGATCGAGCGACGACACGACCGAGGACGTCACCGCCGGCTGAGGAAAAAGCACCGGGTTGGAGACGATCAGCGGGATGTGCATCGACTCCTCGTAGGCGTTGTACATCTTCTCCTGCATGCCGTGCGAGAGCGCCATCTCGCCGTGGTCAGCGAAGCGGAAGATGATCGAGTTGTCGATCAGGTTCTTCGCCGTCAGCGCGTCGAGGATCTGGCAGAAGAGCGCGTCGGAAAGCGTCTGCAGGTAGGCATAGAACTTCACGTAATTCGCCTGCTGCGCGGCTGTCAGCGGATGCGACGCCTTGTAGTTCGTGCGGAACGCGAGCTGGATTCCCGGCTTCGTCGTCAGATCGTCGGACAGATTGTCGGGGAGCTCGATGGGAAGCTGCTCGAACGGCGCGTCCTCGTATCCGGAGCCCTGGAACTGGCTGGCGTAGAGAAAGATGTCGTGCGGATTGACGAGCGAGACGACGAGGCAGAATGGATCCGTGCCGCTGCAGTTATTGATGAAATCGAGGACACTTTCGGCGGGGATGCCCGGCGCCGCGGGACCGCAAACGAAGCGCCGGTCGTTCTGACCTTTGCCGCCGCCGAGTGTGGCCGTGCCGCTGAGCGACGTGCCGGCATCGGGCGGATTCCACTGCTGCACGTTGTACGTCTGCGCCAGGTTGGCGATGTCGGCCTCGGTCCAACTCCCTCCGCTCATCGGAAACGAGAGATGCCACTTCCCCTTCCAGATCAGCGGATACGCCGGATCGGCCGCGGCGAGGACCTGGGCAAGCGTCGGATCGCTCGGATTGAGGGCGGTTGTGAACGTCACTTCCACGCCGTTCTGCTGCGGGTACGTGCTGGTCATCATCGAGGCGCGGCTCGGCGAACACTCGCAGGCCGCGGTGAATGCATTCAGGAACGTGAGCCCGTTCTTCGCCAGGCGGTCCATCGACGGCAGGTTCTCCGCAGCCCATCCGGCCGGCCAGTGTTGCGCGTACCGTTGCTCGTCCGTGATGAAGAAGATGATGTTCGGATTCGTGAGCTGCGAGATCGGCATGACGTTCCTCCAAGCAGGAGGGCCGCGAAACATGCCTTTTCCTACCCCGCTACGGTCCTCCTCTTCATTGACCGATCTCGTAGAATTGCGGCCGTGACGCGACCGATCGGGATTGACTGATGCCACTCCGCCGCCCGGGGCTTGCGCTCGTCGCCGCGTCGTTCGTCGTGCTTTTTCAGGAGCTGACGCTCATTCGCTGGATGTCCAGCGAAGTGCGGGTGCTGGCCTACTTTCCGAACGTCGTTCTGATCAGCGCGTTCCTTGGACTCGGCATCGGCGCGCTGCGCGCCGGCAAGCGATCGTTGCTCTGGCTCTGGCCGTTGTCGCTGGTCATCACGGCCGCGGCCACGCTGGTGATGGCGCGCATCGCCTTCACGAATCTCTCGCCGTCCGAGCATCTCTGGCTGCTCTACATGGACATCCCCAACGCGCCGGTGGTGAAGGACGTCCGTCCGCCGATCATCGCCGCGTTCATCCTCAGCGCGTTGTCGTTCGTCGCGCTCGGACAATTTGTCGGCGAGCGGCTTCGCGACTTCACCGAGGCCGGAAAAACTCTCTGGGGTTATGTGGCCGATCTGAGCGGATCGCTCCTCGGCGTGATCGCGTTCGCGCTCGCTTCGTTCATCGGCGCCCGCCCCGCGATCTGGTTCAGCGTGGTGCTGATTGCCGGCGCGTGGCTGTTCGCAGCGAAAGGATGGAAGGCGTGGCTGGTCTACGCGATCACGGGCATCGCCATTGTGGCGTCGATCGCCTCGCTGGAGCGCTCGCCGTTTTACAGCCCGTATTACGCACTGCGCGCAGAACACTCTCCGAACTCCGGCGGCGTCTACATTCTCGCGAACGGATCGCTGCATCAGTACGCGGCGCCGCTCACGTCGCGACGTTTGACAAATTCGTATGACCAGAGCATCGCCGCCGGCTATCCGCTGCCGTATCGCGCACTGCAGCATCCGCCGCGCCGCGTACTGATTCTCGGCGCGGGCACCGGAAACGACGTCGTCACCGCGCTCGCCAACGGCGCGCAGGAGGTCGACGCGGTCGAGATCGATCCGGTCATTCTGAAGCTCGGCAGGACGGTGCATCCCGATCGTCCGTACGCATCGCCGCGCGTCCACGTCTTCAACACCGACGCGCGGGCATTTCTGCGGAACACGAAGAATCAGTACGACCTGATCGTCTTCGGCACACTCGACTCGATGACGCGGCTCTCCGCGCTGTCGAACGTTCGCCTCGACAACTTCGTCTACACCGTCGATTGCATGCGGGCGGCGCGCGCGCGGCTGTCGCCGGAAGGCGGCGTAGCGCTCTACTTCATGGTCGGAAACCGCGGCATCCACGAGAAGCTTTTCGCGATGCTGTCCGAGGCGTTCGGCCGGCCGCCGCTGGTTAGGCACGAGAACCACAAACTCTTCAACGAGATCCTCGTCGATGGTCCCGCCTTCGAGCATCTTCGGACACCGGAGATGGCGGCGGACATTCCGCGTTTGATGGAGAAGGCGGCAGAGGCCGCGGTTCCAACCGACGACTGGCCGTTTCTCTATCTCGATGCGCGGCGGCCGCCGGCGTTTTACATCTCGATCATCGCCGTTTTCCTCATCCTCGCGATCATCGCCATCGTCGCGTCGTCGCCGGACCGCGTTCACGATCAGATCCGCAGCTTCGACGCGGAGATGTTTCTCTTCGGCGCCGCGTTTTTGCTCCTCGAGACCAAACTCGTCACGCAGATGAACCTCGTCTGGGGTACGACCTGGGTCACCAGCGCCGTCGTCTTCGGGGCCATCCTGGCCACGATTCTCATCGGCACGATCGTCATTCAACTGCGGCCGATGCCCTACGGAATCGCCGCCGGCGGTCTGGTGATCGCCCTTCTCGCGACGTACCTGATGCCGCAGGAGTGGCTGCTGATCGAGAGCGTTCCGCGGCGGCTGCTGCTGTCGCTTGTCTTCGCCGGCGCGCCGATTTTCTTCGCCTCGATCTGCTTTGCGAGCCGCTTCCGCATGCGGACCGAATCAAACGCCGCATTCGGCTGGAACCTGGCCGGAGCCGTTTTCGGCGGCCTGATCGAGTCGATGTCGATGGCCGTCGGCATTCGCGCGCTGACGCTCGTCGCGCTGATCGCATACCTCGCGTCATTCCTGATCGCGCGGCGAAACCTGAGCATCGGCGCCGCGGTCCATTAGCACGCGAACGGTGGCCGAGCTGTGGGCAAAGCCGTGCCGACCGCCGACCGGCATCGTTCTCGCTCTCCGATCAGCACGCCATGGCTGATGACGCGCCCGTGCGGCGGCCGATCCTCGGGATCCTGTCGATCTTCCTGCTGTTTTTCCTCTACCGCGTGTTCGCGGTTTACACCGTCCGTTCGGGCGAGTGCCGGCCGAAGGCGGTCGATCCCTCCGTGCGGATCCTGACGCGCGATGAAGCGGGGCGGGTCGTGTCGTTTCCGGAGCGCATCGGCTATCCGCAGCAGCAGCGGCCGCTCGTCGTGATGACGTACAACATCGAAGGGCACGACGAGTTGTACGACGGCGAACACGCCGCGAAGATCGCCGCGACCATTCGGCAGTTCAAGCCGGACATCGTCGGATTGCAGGAAGTGCACGATCACACCTGGCAGGTGCGCTTTCGCAATCAGTACGAGGAGATTCGCCGGCTGACGGGGATGAATGGTTACTACGGCCGCAGCTACCACAGCCTCGGCGGCGATTTCGGCAACGCCATCCTCACGCGCGGCCAGGTCATTTCCGCGGTCGTGCATCCGCTGCCGAGCATCGGCGAACCGCGCAGCGTGCTCGAGGCGGTCGTGCGCATCGACGGCGCCACGCTCAACGTCTACGTCGCGCACCTCACGGCATGGGCGAGCCTCAATTCGAAAAGCCGCGGAGTGCAGTTGGAGTGTCTGGCCAAGCACGTGCGGACCAGCCGCTATCCGTACCTGCTGCTCGGCGATTTCAACGCGCCGCCGGACGCGGATGAGGTGAAGAAATTCGCGAAGGAAGACGCGGCGCAGTTGTGCGGCGCGGACATCAAGATCACGCATCCCACCCTCGGCGAGCGGATCGACTACATCTTCGCCGACTGGGGGTGGCGCGAGGCCGGAACGCGCGCGATCGCCACCGGCGCGTCGGACCACTACCCGGTCATCGCCCAACTTTTCTGGAGCCGCAATTGACGAAAGAAACGAAGTCGAAATCGAAGTGGATCGAAAAACGCCGCGGATCGCACGTCATCCGCGTTCCGCTCGTTCTTGTGATCGCGATGATCCTGGCGCTGATCGGATTAACGATCATGCTCTGGTCGGCCGAGCGCGGCGAGGATCCGCATCTGAACGTGAAGAATGCCGGCGAGTTCTCAACGCTCTTGCCGTCGATCGTCGGTCTGACGCAGTCGAGCATGGATGCCGGCAACAAGATCCAGCTCCTCGAAAACGGCGATCAGTTTTTTCCGCTCCTGCTGCGCGACATCTCCGCGGCGAAGGAGAGCGTTCACGTCGAGTCGTACATCTGGTGGAAGGGCGACATCTGCAACCAGTTGGCGCACGCGTTGGCGGACAAGGCCAAGCAGGGCGTCGAAGTGCGGCTGATGGTCGACGCCTCCGGCGGCCACAAGATGGACAAAGAGCTGCGGCAGCTGATGCTCGACTCCGGCGTGAAGCTGGTCCGGTTTCACCGCTTCTCCCTCGCCAACCTCGGCCGCATGAACAACCGCGATCACCGCAAGGAAATGATCATCGACGGCCGCATCGGCTATGTCGGCGGTTTCGGTCTGGCCGAGGAATGGACCGGGCATGGGCAGGACAAGGATCACTGGCGCGATGCCGGCCTCCGCGTGGAAGGTCCGATCGTCAACCGGCTGCAGGGGGCGTTCAGCGAGAACTGGATCGAGGAAACGGGCGAGATCATGGCCGGCGAGAAGTACTTTCCGCACCTCGCCGCGGCCGGTCCGACGCCGGCGCATCTCGCGTACACATCGCCCACCGGCGGCGTCTCGTCGGTGCAGGTGCTCTACTACCTGGCCATCAAAGGCGCCAAGCACGAGATCATCATTCAGAATCCGTATCTGCTGCCGGACGATGACGCGCTGCAGGCGCTGGCCGAAGCGGTCAAGCGCGGCGTCGATGTACGCGTGATGGTGCCGGCCGCGGCGGCGACGGATAGTCCGATCGTGCAGCACGCCAGCCACCATCGCTACGGATTGCTGCTCGAAAAAGGGATCAAGATTTTCGAGTACAAGAAGACGCTGCTGCACCAGAAGGTGATCATCGTCGACGGCATGTGGTCCTGCGTCGGCTCGACGAATTTCGACCGCCGCGCGCTGCAGCTCAACGACGAAGTGAGCATGGGCGTGCTCGACGCGGGACTGGCGTCGCAGCTCAAGGCGGTGTTCGAAGACGATCTGAAGTTCTGCGAGGAGCGGCACTTCGAGGAGTGGAAACACCGCGGTTTGTGGCACAAAGCCGAGGATGGGCTGGCGTATCTGGCGAGCTCGCAGTTGTGAGGCTGGGAACGCGGGCGTCTCGCCCGCTGTCGAACGCAATGTTGCCGAGTACGGCGGGCGAGACGCCCGCGTTCCCAGGAATCCACTAATCTACTGCCTCCCATGGCCACACTGCCGATCGAAGGACGCTGGTCGATCAAGCCGCTTGCGAACGATGACGTCGCGTCCGCGCTGTCCTTCCTCCGGCGCGATCCGCTGATCAACGTCTATCTGATCTCGCGCATCCTCGAAGAACGTTTCTCATCGTCGACGCAGACGGTGGAAGTGCGGCACAACCGTGAGGTGGTGCTCGTGGCCTCGCTGGCGACGAACATCGTCCTGGCCGGAGATCGCGCGCTGCCGCAGGACATCACCGAAACCGCCATCGCCGTCGTCGCGGAGCGCATCCTCACGCGCATGCTGCCGGTGCGCGCCATCATCTCGCCGGCGCATCTGGTGGAGATGTTGTGGCTGCGCCTGCGCACGCGGCTCGATCCACCGACCGTCGTGCGGATGAATCAGCCGGTTTACGCGATTCGCGGACGCCTCGATTATCCCGATCTGAAAGAGGCGCGCTACTCCACGATGCGCGATCTGGAGGCGCTCATCCCTTCCTGCGCAGCCATGCATCGCGAGGAAGTGGGCATCGATCCGATGGAGCGCGACGCGGCCGGATACCGCGAACGGATTCGCGAGCTGGTGGAGCAGAAGCGCTCTTTGATTCGCGTCGTCGATGGACAGATCGCCGCGAAGTGCGAGTACTCAGCGGTGACGAATGAGACCGTGCAGTTGATGGGCGTCTGGACCAATCCGCGCTTCCGCCGCCACGGGCACGCCCGTGCGTTGCTTCGCGAGGTCTGCGGCCATTGCGCGCGAAAGGGAAAGACGGTCACGCTCTTCGTCAACGACTTCAACCATCCCGCCATCGCCCTCTACGAACGCCTCGGGTTTCAACGCATCGGGATGAATCGCGCGCTGATCTGGTGAGGTCGAAAGCAAGGCCTGAACATTGCACAATTCAGCGCCAGCCCGGTTCAACGCGGCCAAGAGACCGCGAACCAGGCCGGAGGTAGGAAATGGCCGAGGTCGGCACTGTCAAATGGTTTAACAACGATAAAGGGTACGGCTTCATCAAGCGCGATACCGGTGAGGATGTCTTCGTTCACCACAGCGCCATTCAGGCGCAGGGATATCGAACGCTGAATGAAGGGGAGCGAGTGGAGTTCGACGTCAAGCAAGGCCCGAAAGGGCTGCAGGCCGAAAACGTCCATCGCGCGGACGAGCAGCGCACCGCGTAGTTACTGTTCGCTAGGCCCGAAGCGCGCCATCACGAAGGCTCCGAGCGTCCCGCCCACCGCCAGCGCGGGAAGGGCTTGCCCCTGGCCTTTGAGCGTGAGCAGCACCGCCGCGAGTCCGCCCGCGACAAGGATCAGCGTCCGCAACGCCACGTCCTGAAGATCGAATCGCATGTTGTAAGTGCGGCGATTGGACGCGCCGCGGCGTGGGATTGTAGCAGAGAGCGGGCGATTGGCATTCGTGTCGTAAGATGTTGCTGATAGCAACGGGGGCGCGATGAAAAAACGTGTTTGGCTGCGGTGCGAAATCTTTCCCGGCATGTTCTCCACAGAACTCGCCGTTCAGATCACTACGATTGACGGAAATGTCCTGTCGTTTTTTCTACCCAAGGATTCGGTGCGGGAACTCGACGCGAACAGCGGATTGATTGAAGTGGAATTGATCGACAAAGGCGCCGACTTCGGTTTCGTTCTGCTCCCTCAAAGAACTTTCGAAGGCCCGAATGCGGCGAAGGTTCCGGAGGCATTGCTGAGCGCCGCATGATCCTCTCGAATGTGGCGATTCAGGCCGCGATCGACGAGGGTGATCTCGTTATTGATCCAGAACCGCTGCCGCGCAGGCCTTCAGCATTTGTCCCATCGTGTCCGTACGACACATGCTCGGTAAATCTTCGTCTAGATCCGCAGCTTTCGATTCCTCAGCAAGGGAAACCGATCACGTTCGATTTGCGTCACGGCGGAGTTTCCCGATTTCTTTCGGAGATCTACAAGCCGCTCTTCATCGATCCGGACGGCGGTTACACGCTTCAGCCGCGCAAATTCATCCTCGGCCAGACGCTCGAACGAGTCGCCCTTCCCATTCGAACTGGTCGGCCGAGTTTCGCCGGTCGTATCGAAGGTCGGAGTTCATTCGCGCGAATTGGTTTGCTCGTCCACTTTACCGCGCCGACAATCCACGCCGGATTCTCCGGGAACATTGCGTTGGAGATGATCAATCTAGCGGACTATCCGATCACTCTCTATCCTGGCGTGGAAGTCTGTCAGTTGATCATCGAGCAGCTGATCTCGACGCCGTTTCAAAATCCGAGCGAGTTCCAGAACCAGGCAACGCCGACAGGACCGCGTTAACTACATCCTCTCCGGTACCGGAATCCCCAACAATCCCAGCGTGGCCCGCATCGTCTGGCGGAAGACCTCGGCGCAGACGGCGCGGCGTTGGCGTTCGGCGGGGTCCTTCTCATTGAGGATCGGGTACTTGTGGTAGAAGCTGTTGAACTTCTGCGCCAGGACGAAGAGGTCGTGCGTGATGATCGACAGCTCGAGCGCGTCGGTGGCGCGGCGGATCGCGGACGGCAGTTCGGCGCTGAGGCGGACCAGCTCCCACATCTCGTCGGTGAGGCCTTCGTTGAGCGTGAGCGCGTCGAGTGAAGTCGGATCGAGCTTCGATTCCACGCCGCGCTCCGCCATCTTGCGGAAGATGTTTTCGACGCGGACGGTGGAGTACTGCAGGTACGGGCCGGAGTCGCCTTCGAACGTCAGCGCTTCGTTGAAATCGAAGGCGATCACTTTGTTGCGGCCGTACTTGAGCATGAAGTAGCGAAGCGCGGCCACCGAGATTTCGCGGCCGAGTTGCTCGATGTCGTCTTCCGACAAACCCTCGCGCTTGCTTCCTTCGCGCACGGACTCCGCGGCTTTCGATTGCAGCGCGTCGATCAGATCGTCGGCTTTGACGCCGAGGCCTTTGCGGCCGGACATTTCGATGTACGGCTTTTTTGAGTCGTCGTCGGAGACGTCGATGCCGAGCGCCTTCGCGGTGGCCGGCGTGAGTGCGACCATTTCGTACGAATAGTGAATCGAGTTCTCTGACTCGCGAACGTGGCCGAGCTGGCGGACACCTTCCTTCACCACTTTCTGCAGGTAGGACTGGCGGACGTCGATGACATTGACCACTTTTTGTGCACCGCCGAAGTGCGGGGCGTTCGGATCGCCATCGCCGCTGGTCGTCTCCCACAACACGTGACCGTCGGCGTAACGCGAGAACTCGCGGAAGTTGAACGTGCGGTCGAGCAGGCCGAACTTCCAGAGCTGGTAGGCGATGTCCTTGCCGGTGTACGTGACCGTGCCGTTGGAGCGCACCAGGATCTTGTCCGGCTCGTTCATCCCTTCGAACTCGGCGCTCTCGTCGAGCTTCATCACCCAGCAGTCTTTGTGTTTTCCTTCGGTTTCCTGGATGACGGCGCCGCTGGCTTTGAGGAGCTCGAACGCACGGTCCCAGAAATGGAGCGCGATGATGTCCGACTCCTTCGGCAGCAAGTCGTAGGTGATGCCGAGGCGGAGCATCGTGGCGATGTGGAGCTTCACGATGGCGCGCGCGATCGTGGAAGCGAATTCGAACGTGTCGCCTTCGTGCTTCTCGATCGCGTGCAGCGTGTCGCGGCGCCACTGCTGGGCGTCAGGATTGGCTGCGTAGTACGCGGCCATCTTCGAGTAAACGTCCCAGCAGTAGTAATCGAACCGAACGTTTTGGTCCTCGATCATCGCCCGCACCTCGGCCAGCGATTTCGGCTCGAGATGCTGGAAGGCGACGACGACGTCGGCCACCTGCACGCCGGTATCGTCGATGTAGTTCTGCGTTTCGACGCGATGGCCGAGCCACTTCATGCAGCGCACGTAGGTGTCGCCGAGGACGGCGTTGCGAAGGTGGCCGATGTGCGCTGCTTTGTTGGGATTGATGTTGGTGTGTTCGACGATGACGCGCTCGCCGGTCGCGGTGGCGGGCGTCATGACGTTGCCGACATGCGCCGCGGTGAATGCGCCGCGGTCGAAACGGAAGTTGAGGTAGCCCGCGCCTTCGACGGTCACCGACTGCACGAACATCGGCAGTTGCAACCCATTCACCATCGCCTCGGCGAGCTCGCGCGGTTTGCGCTTGAGCGCTTTGGCCAGTTCGAGACAGAGCGGCGTGGCGAGGTCGCCCATGGCCAGCCGCGGCGGCGCCTGGAGCACGACGCGATCGACGGCGTGGCCGAAGAGCGTCAGCACACGGCTGGTCAGTGTTTCGGTGAGTTGATCGGTGATCTGTTCGAGAATCAAGGGTTACTCCGTTCCAGCAGCGACTCTCCCGTCATTTCTGCCGGCTTGTCGATGCCGAGGATGTCGAGCATCGTCGGCGCGACATTCTGCAACGCGCCGCCGCCGCGCAGCGAACCGAATCGCGTTTTCTCATCGACGAGAATCAGCGGGACGGGATTGGTCGTATGCGCCGTATGCGGCTGATTGGTGGCGGGATCGAACATCAGCTCCGCGTTGCCGTGGTCCGCGGTGATGAGCGCGACGCCGCCGATTTTTTCGACGGCCGTGAGGATGCGGTCGACGGCAACGTCCGTATCGTGCACGGCTTCGACCGCGGCCTTCATCACGCCGGTGTGGCCGACCATGTCGGGATTGGCGATGTTCATGATGATCACGTCAAACTTCTTCGATTCGATCGCGTGCACGACTTTGTCGGCCAGCTCGAAGACGGACATCTCCGGCTTCAGATCGTAGGTCGCCACTTTCGGCGACGGCACGAGGATTCGCTCTTCGCCGTCAGACTTCGTATCGGAGCCGCCGTTGAAGAAGAACGTGACGTGGGCGTACTTTTCGGTCTCGGCGATGCGGAGCTGTTTCAGGCCGGCGTGCGAAAGCACTTCGCCGAGGTGGTTGCGGATTTCCTGCGGCGGGAAGAGGACGGGAAGTGTCCAGTCTTCGCGGTACGAATTCATCGTGACCAGATGCGCCTTCGGATGCACGGCGCGGTGGAAGCCGTCGAAATCATCATCCTTGAACGCCGTGACGATCTGGCGCATGCGGTCCGCGCGGAAGTTGAAGAAAACGACTGTGTCGCCGTCTTCGATTCGTCCGTGGTGCGCGCCTTCCGGCGTCAGCACGGCGATCGGCTCGACGAATTCGTCGGTCACGTTCTGTTCGTAGAAGCGCCGCAGCGTTTCCAACGGGTCCTGCGTCTGCGTCCCGACGCCGAGCGTCATCAGGTCGTAGCCGCGCTGCACGCGATCCCAACGCTTGTCGCGGTCCATCGTGAAGTAGCGGCCGATGATCGTGGAGAGATGCGCCTGCGGTTTGTTCTCGATGTGCGCGAGCAGATCGCCGAGGTACTTCTCCGCGGATTTCGGCGGCGTGTCGCGGCCGTCGAGGATGGCGTGGATGAAAATATCCTTCGTACCCAATGCAATCGCGGCGTCGATGAGTCCGTGCAGATGCGTTTGCATCGAATGAACGCCGCCGTCGGAGAGCAGTCCGGCGAAATGGATCGCGCCGCCGTGCTTCACCGCATCGACGAGCGTTTGATTCGCTTCCAGCTCGTGCCGCGACACGGCTTTGCCGATGCGGACGATGTCCTGATCGACGATCCGTCCCGCGCCGATGTTCAGATGGCCGACTTCCGAATTTCCCATCTGGTTGCGCGGCAGACCGACTGCGCGTCCCGAGGCGTCGAGCGTCGTCCATGCACTTTCGCGAAACAGCCGGTCGAAGCGCGGCGTATCGGCTTCGGCAATGGCGTTCGATTCCGTTTCCTTGCGGCAGCCAAAGCCGTCGAGGACGATGAGGATCAGAAAGGGGCGGTCGGTCATTGCGAAGCGGGTCGCGACCATATCAAAAACACCGCGCTTCGCTCCGACTCCCCACTCCCGACTCCCCACTCCCTCGAAACTGCTACACTTTCGCCCCTTAGCGTTCAGCACTCGGGAGGGGCGGACCCATGAAGACCTGGGAGTACAAGATCATCAACGTCCGGTCGGAGAATTACTCGATGGATCCGCGGCGTGCCGAGGAGTTGAACCGGCTCGGGGATGACGGCTGGGAGCTGGTCAGCATCACCTCGATCAATTTCAAGACCGGTGCAACGGATCACATCGGCATGGTCTTCAAACGCGAGAAACTGCAGCATCCCGCGTAACTGCTACAGTCCGGAAATCAATCGGAGTGAATCCCATGGCGAAGAAAATCCTCCTCGCGGATGACAGCATCACCATTCAGAAAGTCGTCGAGCTGACGTTTTCGGACGGCGACTACGAGGTGACGGCGGTCAACAACGGGGCCAAGGCGATCCAGAAGCTGGCCGAGATGCGGCCGGACATCATCCTCTCGGACATCATCATGCCGGAGAAGAACGGCTACGAAGTCTGCGAGTACGTGAAGTCGCATCCCGAGTACCGCAACATCCCGGTGATCCTGCTGACCGGGACGTTCGAGCCGTTCGATCCCGACCGCGCCGACAAGGCCGGATGCGATGCGGTGGTGACGAAGCCGTTCGAGTCGCAGAGCCTCATCCACAAGGTCGAGGAGCTGATCCAGCAGAGCCAGACTGCCGCTGCGAATGAGCCGGAACCTGATCCCGCCGCGATCTTCACCGATGCGCCGGCGTTCCCGCCGTCGGTTCCCGCCGATCCATTTACGCACGACAACGACATCTTCAGCGCTGCTCCCGCGGCGGCGTCATCGTTCGGAGCCGACATGCCGTTCGACACGCCGGCCGAACCGGCATTCGGCGGCGAAACGCGGGCATTTCCGCGCATGAGTTTCGAAGAGATGCAGCAGATGGCGAACGAGCCGGAAGCGCCTTCGACCGCGCCGCAGCCGGCCATGCCGGAGCCGCCGCCGGAACCGCCGCCGCAACCCGAGGCTTCGCCGTGGGACGAAACACCGGCAGCCTTCGGCGGCGAGACGCGCGCATTTCCGCGCATGAGTTTCGAAGAGATGGAGCAGATGGCGTCGGCGTCGCAGCCGACGTTTCAGGCCGAGCCGGCGTTCCATGCTGAGCCGGCCTTTGACACACATGTTGAGCCGCCGGCGTTCGATGAACCACTGCCTTCTCCGCCCGTTGCCGAGCCGTCGCCTTGGGACGAGCCGGCGCAGGATGACGCCGCGACGCGCGCGATTCCGAAGATGAGTTTCGAAGAGATGCGGCAGATGGCCGAGGCTTCGCGTCCGGCCGAGCCGCCGCCGTTTGAAACGCTCGGCGCGCCCGCCGCGGAGCCCGAGGCTCCGGAAGCGTCGCCATGGGATGAAGCGCCGGCAGCCTACGGCGGCGAAACGCGTGCGTTTCCGAAGATGAGTTTCGAAGAGATGGAGCAGATGGCGTCGGCGACGTCGTCGAGCGAGCCGGCCTGGGCTCCGCCGACCGATCCGTTCGCCGCGACCGAGCAGACGGAGTCGCCGTTCGCCGCCGAGGAAACGCCGGAAGACGCGTTCCCCACCGCCGTCAATTCGCAGATCACCGACGACGTCGTCAATCCACAGATCACGGATGCGGTTGTCAATCCGCAGATCACCGATGAGGTGAGCGCGGAGCCCACGACCGACGTCAATCCGCAGATCACCGATCTCACCAGCGATTTAACCGATGAGCAGGTCGACCGCATCGCGCGCCGCGTCGTGCAGCTGATGTCGGAGCAGGTCGTGCGCAACATCGCCTGGGAAGTGATTCCCGATCTCGCCGAGATGGTGGTCAAGGAACGGATCCGGCAGCTCGAAGCCGAGGCGTGAAGATCTACACGCGCACCGGCGATACCGGTGAAACCTCGCTTTTCGGCGGCGCGCGCGTTCGCAAGGACGACGCGCGCATCGAGGCCTACGGCACGATCGACGAGCTGAACTCCGTCCTCGGCGTTTCCCGCGCGAGCTGGCCCGAGTCATCGCTCGACGGACAGTTTCACGCGATCCAGTCCGACCTCTTCGACATCGGCGCGCACCTCGCCTCGCCGGGCACGTCGCGCTTCGCCGGACCGCCGGCCGAACGCGTGACGTCGCTGGAGCACGACATCGACGCGATGGAGTCGGAGCTGGCTCCGTTGAAAACCTTCGTCCTCCCCGGCGGTACGGCCGCCGCCGCCCAACTTCACGTCGCCCGCACCGTCTGCCGCCGCGCCGAACGCCTGGTCGTATCGCTGAACGATAACGATGATGCGACGAAGGCGTCGATCACCTACCTCAACCGCCTCTCCGATTTCCTCTTCGTCGCCGCGCGCTTCGCGAATCACAAGAACGGCGTAGCCGACGTTCCGTGGACGCGAAGGTAGCGCGCTAAGCGCGGCGCACGCGCGCGACGATTGCGTCGAACGCGTCAATCCGAGCCGGGTCGTCGAGGGCGGCGCCGATCTCAGCGACCAATCCGCGAACGCGCTGCAGGTCAATCTCCTGTAAATAGAGCGACAGGAGTCGTTCAATATCGGACTTGTCGCGGTCGCGCCACGCGGCGGCTTTGTAAATGATCAGATCTTCGGGCCTCGCCACACGAATTCTCTGACCCGAGATCTCAATCTCGTTCGCTCGAGCCAGCGCTTCTTCCTCGAACGGCAACCATGCGAACGAAACTTCAATCGTCACGCCGGTGGCGTCATGCACTAAGAGAAGAACCTGACGTTCACGAGCGAATTCAAGGGCAGTGCTGATGCGGGGAGAGATGCCCTGACGCGCAAGCGCTACCACGACGTCTTCGAGAGGAGCTTCGCGACCGAGGACGGTGGCGTCGACGTCGATCGTCTGACGCGGTACGCCGGCCGCGATTACCGCGATGCCACCAATGATCATCGACGGTGCCGCAAGACTGTCCAGTGCGGCGGCGACAGATCGGATCGCTTCGATCAGCGGCTCGTCAGCGGCCATTGCGCCACCGCGCGCGGAGCTTGGTCCATGTGGCCCACACCTGCTCGTCCTCACGGTCTGTTACCGGATCGTGGCGTTCAAACGGAGATCCGTTTTGCTTTTCGTCGAACGCGAGCAGCGCCAATGCGGACGCGAATGCCTTCTCGGCGCTCATCGGATGCCGGCGCGCTTCCGCCGCTTCTCGATCAGCCGCCGCGCGATGATTCGCCGCCCAGGTGCGGATGTCGCGTGGATCCATGCGTTGCATTGTACGTTTGGCTGCTCCCGTGTAAGAAACCTCCTCCTTCGCCGACTACCTCGTTCGGAGGACACATCGGGTGATGGCGTCGCAGGATTTCGTCATCACCGTCACGCGCAATGGCGATCATCTCTTGCACAAGCCACCGGTCAGCCGAACTTCGAAAATCTTCGCCGAGGACGATCGCCACTTTTTTTACAAAGTCGTTGACGCGCAGATCACGTTCGAAGTCGATGCTGACGGTCGCGCCACGAGCCTCGTGCTTCATCAGAACGCGCGAACGTGCCGGTAAACGGATCGAGTGATCGATTAGAATCCGCGTTCAAACAAAGGAGCCGTCATGAAGAAATTGATTCTCGCCTCGGTGCTGACTCTCGCCGCCTCAACCCTTCTCGCCGGCGACGGCAAGAGCTGTGAAATGAAGTCGAAAGGGAAGTCGGTGAGCCTCAGCGGCGTCGTTGCCTGCAAGGGCGACGACTGCACGTTCAAGACGGCGACGACGACCTACGCCGTTTGTGAAATGAGCAAAGCTGACGTGCCGAAGCTCGCTTCCGCCGGCACGGTCAACGTCACCGGCAAGCTGATCACCTGCGAAGGCAAACAGAAGCTCGTCATCGACAAAGCGGGCAAATAGCGGGCACACACGATCGGTCTTCATGAGCGATCCGCGATGCGCCGTTCTGATCGTCGAGGATGACGAGAAACTCCAGAGTCTGCTCCGCACTCTCATCGCACGGGAGGCGACGTCGATCGACATCGCCTCCGATGGCGAGCAGGCCATCGAGATGCTTCAGTCGGGCGCGTACGACATCGTCATCCTCGATCTGATGCTGCCGAAGAAAAACGGCCTCGTGGTCGCCGAGGCCATGTCCGCGCTCCCTCAGCGTCCGCACCTCGTCGTCCTCTCCGGCATCGCCCGCTACCTCGGCGACCAACTTCCGCCCGGCGCGCTCGTCCTGCAGAAGCCGTTCGAGATCGACAAGCTCGGCGACGCGGTACGGGGCATTCGCGCGAGCCTGCAGCCGTAGCGAATTCACCCGCGCGCGGAAGCCATGACACTGGCGACGGTCGACGTCAGCGTCGCTGCATCCATCGGCTTTTTCACGTACGCGTCGAAGCCGGCGGTGAGAGCGCGTGCGCGATCGTCGTCGCCGCGGTAGGCGGTCGCAGCGATTGCGGGCGTGTGACGTTGCGCAGCTGCGTCGCGGCGTCGGATCTCGCCGATCAGCGCATAACCATCGACCTCGGGCATCGCGATGTCGGCGACGACGATGTCGATCGGTAATCGCTCCAGCGCATCGAGCGCCTCCGACGCGCATGACGTGATCGTCGACTCGGCGCCGGCGTTGGAAAAGATCACGCGCGCGAGCTCGCGGGCGTCGGCCTGATCGTCGACGAAGAGCACGCGCACGCCGGCCAGTTCGGATCGCGAGGAACGGAGATCCTTCCCCGAGGCCGCATCCGAGGACTCCGGAACCGACGGTAGCTCGACGACGAACTGCGCGCCGCGATCGGCACCGTCGCTGAACGCGGCCACCGTGCCGCCGTGACCTTCGACGAGATGGCGGACGATGGCCAGACCGAGCCCGAGGCCGCCGTGTGCGCGCGTCGTCGACGCATCGCCCTGGCGGAACGGCTCGAAAACATGCGCGAGAAAATCGCGCGAGATGCCTTTGCCGGTATCGGTCACGATCAGGCGCACCGACGTGGGCGTGTTCTCCAACTCCACCGTCACCTTGCCGCCGGCGGGCGTGAATTTGATCGCGTTCGTCAGCAGGTTCCAGATCACTTGACGCAGCCGATTGCCGTCGCCGAGGACCGTGCCGGCGACGGTGGTGTCGGGAGCGATGATCTCGATCCGCTTCGCGGCAGCGGCGACGCGAACCGCGGTCAGCGAATCGGCGACGACCTGTCCGATCGATACTGGCTGAAGGTCGAGACGCAGCTTCCCGGTCGTGACGCGTGAGAGGTCGAGTACGTCGTCGATGAGCTGCGCCTGCGCCTGCGCGCCGGAGCGGATGCTCTCCACGCCCTGCAGCAGCTCCTCTTTCGAAACGTCTTCGCGGCTGAGGATTCCCGACCAGCCGAGGATGATCGTGAGCGGCGTACTGAGCTCGTGGGAAAGGATGGCCAGGAACTCGTCCTTGGCCAGATTCGCCTTCTGTGCATCGTCGTAGAGCCGCGCGTGCTCGATGGCCATGGCCGCGCGGCGCGCGACGTCTTCGACGACGGGACGATCGCGTTCCGACAACGTGCGGCGCGAGTGGCTCATCGCCAGCGTGAGCGCGCCGAGCGCACGGTCACCGGGCACGACGACGAGCGGCACGATGAGCGCGGAACGGATGTCGAGCGTACCGGTAACGTGCTCGATCAGTTTCGGCGCACCGCTGATGATCACGTCATGTACGAGGTCGCCGCAAATATCGCGGTCGACGTTGCCGAGGCGCTCCCACGTATCCTCACCGGTGCGCAGGTCGACGAAGCAGTAATCCGCGAGCACCGGCACACTCAGCTCCGCAACGCGCGCCAGCGTTGCGTGATAGTCGAGCGACGACGCCAGCACCGCGCTGGCCTCGGCCATGAACGTCGCGATGCGCTCCGCGCGCTTGCGCTCCGTGACGTCGAGCATCGCGCCGATCATGCGCACCGGCGTCCCATCCTCCGCCCGCGCCACATAGCCGCGGTCGAGCACCTCGGTGAAGCTGCCGTCAGCGCGTTCGAAGCGATACTCGTCGGTCCACGACGAGCCGCCCTTCTCGATGATGCCGTTGATGCCGTTCACGACGCGCTCGCGATCGTCGGGATGTAGATGGCTGTCCCACCACTGCAGCCGGTTGTCGATCTGGTCGGGCGCGTAGCCGAACATCGTCTGCAGCGCGTCGTTCCACACGATCGTGCCGTGCTCGGCGTCCCAGTCCCAGATCACGTCATTCGTCGCACGGGCCACGAGCGCATATCGCTCGTGCGCGCGCCGGACTTCATCCGCCGCCTGCTCGATGTCGCGCTTCTCGGTGATGTCCTCGACGACGGCGATGGCGTGTGCGCCGTCGCCGCGCAACATCGTCATCGTCACGCGTCCCCAAACGTCGGGACCGTTCTTGTAGCGATAGCGTTTGTCGATCGTGTAGCGCGTGCGAGTGCCGGAGAGCAGCTCCTGAAAAAGATCGGCGTCGGCGTCGTCGGTGAGATCGCGCTCGTCGGTGCCCGTGACATCTTCCTTCGCGCATCCGAGGAGCGAGCAGAACGCAGCATTTGCAACGACGATGCGCCGCTGCGGATCGAGGACGACAATCCCGACGCCGGCACCATCGACGACGGCCGCGAAGAGATCGGTTGTTGGGGCAGGACCGCTGCTCACGCGCCGATTATGCATCGTCGCCGGAAAAGGGGCGCCGGCATGATTTGCCGGCGCCTCGGTACGATCAGAACTTGTAGCTGACGCGCGTGTAGACGAAGCGGCCGTTCATCCCGAATGGGGAGTTGATCGGATAGAGAAATACGCCCGCGCTGCCGACCTGCGCGGAGCCCGACGGCGTGCCGGCGCGCAGGTTTCTGTCGGGGAACGTGTCGAAGAGATTCTCGGCGCCGACGGCGAACGTGTAACTGTTCCAGCGATAGGAGAGCTCGAGATCGGTCAGCCATTTGGCCGAATAGGTCTGGTCGTCGATCGCATTGATGGTCGCGCTGCAGAACTCGCCGTAGCGGCTCTCGCGCGCGGTGAGGTTCACGGCGCCCTGCGTGAAGCTCTCCATGAGCCGGGTGTTGTCGCGCGGCTGCCCGCATTCGGTGCGCCGAATCTCGCCGCGGTCGAACAAGGTGGCGCCGATGGCGCGGAGCTGCGGCGGCGGATCATCGATGTGCGTGACTTGCGTTTTGTTGTTGCTGTATGCCGCCGACAGATCGATATGGCCACCGAGCAGGGAGCGCTGGTGGTTGACGACGAGATCGTATCCGTTTGTGCGCGTGTTGATGGCGTTGGTGAAGAACCGCGCACCCGTCGCACCGAGGGGGTTGAGGATCGGCCCCAGGGCCGCCGCCGTGAAGTTACCCGTCAGAACAATGCGATGCTTGATGTCGATGTGAAAAAAGTCGGCTGTCATCTCCAGGTTCGACAGCGGCTGCCAGACCGCGCCGCCGCTATAGTTCCGTGACGTCTCCGGTCGCAGCAGTTCCGCGCCCAAAGCCACGGCGACCGGGCTGCTCACGGGAGCGGTCAAAACATCGAACGGTTCGACGTTGCCGGTGATGGAGCTGCGGATGAAGTTCGTGCTGGCCGCCGAGAACCACGATTGGCCGAGCGACGGCGCGCGGAAGCCGCTGCTGACGGCCCCGCGGAAAATGAGCGGCTTGGCGGGCGTGTAGCGCAGCGTGAGCTTCTCGTTCGTCGTGCCGCCGAAATCGCTGAAGTTCTCGTGGCGCGCCGCGATCCCGACGCGCAGTTGCGCCAGCACGTCGCCCTCAGTGTCGACGTAAATCGCTTTGCTGTTGCGCGAGGCATCGACCTCGTTGGACGGACGGAAGCCCGGGAACACCTGCGAGCCCGGCGCGGACTTGCCGCCGGCCTGATTCAGCTTACCTCCGTCGATGTAGGAATTCGGCTCGCCGGCAGTGATCTCGTAACCCTCACGCCGGTATTCGACGCCGGCCGCGACGTTGATCGGTCCCGCCAGTCCGATATTGAAGCCGCGGGAGAAATCGACGTTCGCGGTCGTTTGCCGGTCGCCGAGCGTGCCGGCATAGAACGAGGTCTGATTCCCCACCGGACCGAGCGAAACGTTGAGCGAGTGACGGACGTAGAAATCCATCTTGTTGCGGCCGTAGCCGGCGCTGGCGTCGTAGAACCACGAGCCGGCCTGGCCGCGCACGCCGCCGGTCAGCGCCTGGTCCGCGATTCGCGGCTCGATCAGCGGCAGATAGCCGAGCGGATAGATCTGCGGCCAGTCGGTGGAATCGAGCGCGCGGCGATAGTTGCCGCCCGCCGATCCGTGACGCAGATCGTACGTCCCGAACGCGTAGAAGACCTGCTTGCCGTCCGCGCTGATCGGAAGATTGAGGTTGGCGAGCGACATGATGTCGCGCTCGTACGCATCGCCCCAGTGCGTGTTGGGTTGCGACACGGCGTTGTTTCCGGCGTCGCCCTTGACGATCTGATCGCGCGGATCGTCGAGGGCGCGATTCGTGTCGTAACGATCGCGATATTCGACCGTCGCGAAGACGGCGCCGCGACCGACGTTCCATCCGCCGCTGAGGTTGGAGTCGACCATCTGGCCGTCGCCGTGCGTCGTCCCGCCGCCCTTCACCTCGAGCTTCAGCGGCTGGGCGTCCGACTTCAGAACGAGATTGAGAACGCCGGCGATGGCGTCCGATCCGTATTGCGCGGCCGCGCCGTCGCGAAGAATTTCGACGCTGTCGATGGCCGAGGCGGGGATGGCGTTGAGATCGACACCGGCCGAGCCGCGGCCGACTGTGCCGTTGACGTTCACGAGCGCCGCGACATGCCGCCGCTTGCCGTTGACCATGACCAGCACCTGATCGGGACCGAGGCCGCGCAACGTCGCCGGACGGACGCTGTCGGTGCCGTCGGAAAGTGTCGGCCGCGGAAAGTTGAACGACGGAGCGACCTTCTGAATGATCTGATTCGTCTCCGTCGACGGCGCCGACTCGATCTGTTCGTGCGTGATGATGTCCACCGGCACCGCTTTCTCGGCTTCGGCATTCACCGCGCGCGATCCGACCGTGATCTCCTGGCCGAACGAAACGCGCATGGCAAAGTCGACGGTCGTGTCGCCGGTTCCCAGCGTTGCCGTGGCCGTACGCGTTTGAAACCCCTGCAACGCGGCGCTGACTTTGACGCTCTGCCCGGCGCGCGCGGCCGGTACGGCGATCTGATAGCGCCCGTCGGCGTCGGTGATGGAGCTGAGGTTCAGCTCATCGATCGACACGGTCACGCCCGGCAACGGCGATCCATCCGAAGCGATCGTGACGCGCCCCCGAACCGCGCCGCCCTGCTGAGCCTGGATGACGATCGAGAAAAATACGGCCACAAAAATGCCGAGCCCGGACATCTTCCGCATAGTCGCTCCTTGTTTTGTGGCCGAAGTATAGCCGTCGTTACAGCCAGAAACACTTATCGGAACCAGTTTTCTACGGCCAGTCCAGCGACTCGGCGGAACTCGCGCACGTTGTTCGAAACGATCGTCAGCCTGCGCGCAGTCGCCTGCGCGGCGATCAGCGTGTCGAGCGGTCCGATCGGCGTGCCCGCGCGTTCGAGCTTCGCCCGGACAGCCGCGTACGCAATCGCATCCTCAGACGTGAAGTCGATCAGCGTCAGCGGGCGAAGAAAATTCTCGATCAACCGGAGCGTCTTCAGCGGCGACGCACTCTTCGCCGCCCCCGTGCGCAATTCCGCCTCGGTGATCACGCTAACCATTACATCTTCGCGCGACGTCGACAGCAGGCGTCCGATGACGTGCTCATTCTGCTTCAGCGCGTAGATGCAGGTATCGGTATCGAGAAGAAACCGCATGGCCGGTCAGAGTTTGCGGCGCTTGTCTACGGTTCCTTGCGCGGGCCGTTCAAAATCGTCATCGATGCCCGCGAACGACTCGACATATCCCGCCGGCCATTCGTGTACCGGCTCGAGGATGACGGCTTTGCCCTGCCGATGCACCAGCACCGTGTCGCCGTCGAAGCGAAACTCCTTCGGCAGCCGCACGGCCTGACTTCTGCCGGTCATGAAAACACGCGCGGTCTGTCGTTTCGGAGAGTTTCCGGCCATGGTAAGTACCGATGATATATACCAAAAAATGCCGCGTCAAATATCACCGTGGCGCGAACTCCTCCAGCTTCCGTAACCGCAGCGTCGGATCCGACCCGAATGCCTGACGCAGCCAGCCGAGGTGGCCGGCGCCGAAGATGACCAGGATGCGGTCGTCGGGCGACGTCACCAGCTTCGTCACGTTGTTGAAGATGCGGATGTTCCGCCGGTACCACTCCGCCAGCAGGTCCGGACCGGCGTAGTCGCCCGGCTCGCCGTAGTGCGCCTCGAGATAGTAGAAGCCGACCGACTGCGCCACCTTCTCGTCCGAATTCATGTAGAGCAGCGTCTGAAGCACGGTGTGCGTCTGCAGGTAATTGCCCTGCGCCTTCACCATTTCGCCGATGTCGGCCATGTGCGCGTCGAGCTTCGCCGACTGCCCGCTCGCCTTCGCGAAGTTGATGACGCGCTGAAACGGAAAATCGCCGTCCGCATCGACGGCGTAGATGGCCGTGTGGCTCATCTCCTTCGCCAGCCGCAGCCCGATCTGATCGATCTCGTTCGTGGTCAACTCGTATTTGCCGGCCAGGTACTGCGCGTAGCGCTCGTCGAATTTTTTCTGCGAGTCGCTTTCGATGGCGATCTTCGTCGGCTTGAACGCCTTCAGCGCCGCGATCACTTCGGCGATCTCCGCCTGCCGCTTCGGCGCGAGGACGTCGTCGGCCTTCATGTTGTACAGGTCATGTCCGGGATTGGCCATGTGATACGTCCCCAGCACCAGCACCTCGGCGCGCCTGGTTTCGTTCTGCGCCCGAGCCGGCAGCGCGATCGCAGTGATTGCGATGAGACAAAGAATGGTGCTTCGCATCAATGACCTCCTGAGGAACGTTAAACGGCGCGCGGCGATGAAAGTTAGTGCGATTTCTCACCAAACCTTCGCGAAGCGGCATCGAGGCGTTCACATGGCGTGCGTAGACTCGCGCGGGCATGAGACGCTTCTGGCTGTTGATCGTCGCCTTCTCATTCGCTGCGCAAGCATCGGCGGACTGTTGGATGGGCGTTCAGGCGCCGGTGCGTCATCCCGCCGCCGCCAACCGAGTCGTGCTCGTGCGCGATCTCGACGGCGACGGCGCACCCGAGATCATCACCTCCGGCACTCACGTCGACGCGTTCGCAGCGTTCTCGCTTTTGCCCAATCGCGGCGACGGCAGCTTCGCCGCGGAACGGCTCGTCGCGACTGGATTCGGCGAGACATTGCGCGATATCGGCGATCTCAATCACGACGGCGTTCCCGACCTTCTGGTGTCCAACTATTTTTCGAACGGCATCGACGTCTACCTCGGCAGAGGTGCTCTCCAGTTCGATGGCGGCACGCCCTACGGAACGGCGACGCACGGCGGTCCGTCGCTGATCGCCGACTACGACCACGACGGCACTCCGGACGTGATCAGCCTTTCCTTCGGCTCCGGCAATCCCGTCCGTCTGCATCTTTTCCGCGGCCTCGGCAACGGATTATTGGGACCGAAGACAACCTTCGAGACAGGACTCGCAAACGCTGAGTGGCCATCGTTGCGCACGATCAACGGCGTGCTCGAAATCCTTGCCAGCGACCGCTCCGGTCACCTCGGGTTGATCCGTTACGCGAACGGCGTCGTGACCGTGTCCACCATCGCCGCCGGACCGGGATTCGATCTGAGCAGCACGTTCGCCGACGTGAACGGCGATGGTGTGGCCGACATCGTCGACACCAACGACAACGAATCGTCGGGCGAACCGATCTACGTCACGCTGGGCAACGCCGACGGAACGTTTCGCGAGCGAAAACAGCTCGCGCATCCGCGCACTGTGAGTTTCCCGATCGGCGTACGCGTGGCGGACCTCGACGGCGATGGCCACGCGGACATCATCGTCATGGATTTGCAGTCGACGACTCTTCATTTCTACCGCGGCAATGGCGCGGGCGGCTTCGAAGCAAGCATCGCCATCGACGCCGGCGCTCCGATCAACGCCTTCGACATTGCTGACGTGAACGGCGACGGCTATCTCGACGTCGTCACTACGAACACCGACCAGACGGTTTCGGTGATCGTGAACCGCGGTTCGTGTCCGCCGTCGCGTCATCGCGCCGCGCGGCACTGAGCTTGGCGGTACACTCGTCCGATCCATCCGTTTCATGAGTGAATCCGTGATCGCCATCTCCGGGCTGACGCGCCGCTTCGGCGCCAAAACGGCGCTGGCGTCGGTGACGCTTTCGCTGCCGCGCGGCGCGGTCTACGGACTCGTCGGCGCCAATGGCGCGGGCAAAACCACGCTCATCAAACACATCCTCGGCTTGCTGCGCGCGCAGGAAGGAACGGTGCGCATCTTCGGCCACGATCCTGCGGACGATCCGGTTGCGGTGCTGTCGCGCGTCGGCTATCTCTCCGAGGAGAACGACATTCCGGGATGGATGCGCGTCGACGAGCTGATTCGTTATTCGCGCGCTTTCTATCCGGCCTGGGACGACGCGTACGCCGAGGAGTTGCGGACGATGTTCGCGCTCGATCCGATGACGAAGGTGAAGAGTCTTTCCAAAGGGCAGAAAGCGCGGGCGGGACTGCTCATCGCGCTCGCGTATCGTCCGGAATTGCTGGTGCTGGATGAGCCGTCGTCAGGCCTCGATCCGATCGTCCGGCGCGACATTCTTGGAGCCGTCATCCGCAGCGTCGCCGAGGAGGGGCGGACGGTGCTGTTCTCGTCGCACCTGCTGGAGGAAGTGGAGCAGGTCGCCGATCACGTCACCATGATCAGCGGCGGCAGGATCGTGGTCAGCGCTCCGCTGGACGAGATCAAAGAGTCGCATCGCGACGGCGAACGGTTGCCGACGCTCGATGAGATTTTCATCGCCCACGCCGCGGAGTCGTAAAACGATGCGATCAGCCGCAGCCGCAATCGGATGGGAGTTTCGCCGGCGCCATCGCTGGGGATTGTTGGCGCTGGCCTGCTATCCGATCGCGATGGCGATCTTGCGGATGTCGGGACGGCGCGTCCACATCGACGACGAGCAGAGCTTCGCATTCGTAGTGGCCGTCCCACTTACCGCGACGTTTCTTTATCTCGTCGCGGTTTTCAGTTTCGGACTCTCCGGCGATCTTTCGGCGCGGCGGTCGATCTATCCGTCGCGCATGTTCACGCTGCCGGTCACGAACTCCGCCCTCGCGGGATGGCCGATGTTGTACGGCGCCGCGGCGGTGACCATTCTCTGGGCAGTGACGCGGCTGCTCGCGTTGTGGCCATCCGGCATTTCGGTGCCGGTGATCTGGCCCGCGCTGCTGGCGGCATCGCTGCTGGCGTGGACGCAGGCTTTGACGTGGATGCCGTACGCGCTACCCGGCTTGCGCGTGATCGTCACCATCCTGTGGCTCGCAGCGATCGACGCCATCATCATGGTCGCGCTCAACTTCAAAGCGGGCGAGCTGGTGATGCTGGCCATACTCACGCCGCACGTTCCGCTCGCCTACGTCACCGCGCGTTACGCAATCGCACGCGCGCGGCGCGGCGACGAGCCCGATTGGCGGCCACTGTTCTACGCCGCTGCTCCTCGGCAGCGCGAGCACTTTCGTTCACCGGCCCGCGCGCAGACGTGGCTGGAGTGGCGGCAGCACGGCCGTTCATTGCCGGCCGCGGTCGGCATCGTGTTGCCGTTCGAATTGGCGTTGCTCTTCCTGTTTCGCGAGACGCCGGCGCTCGTCTTCGAGATGTTGATCGTCGTGCTGACGACGGCTCCGCTCCTGGCTGTATTCGCCGCGGCGGCCGTCAGCGGCTCCAACTTGACGAAGTTCATCGCCACGCGCCCGATGACCAGCGCATCGCTGATCGCCGCCAAACTCAAGGTGACGATCGCCAGCACGCTCGCGGCGTGGCTTCTTGTGCTCGTCGCCACTCCGATCGCGCTGAAACTATCCGGCACGTTGCCGCTCGTAATCGAACGCGTGCGTCGATTGGCGGAAGTGGTCGGCGCGCCGCACGCGGCCATCGCCATGCTGCTCGTATTCATCGCACTGCTCGCAACGACCTGGAAGCAGCTCGTGCAGAGTTTGTACATCGGCATGAGCGGCCGCGATTGGCTCGTGAAGGGAAGCGTCTTCCTGGCGCTGGCGATTCTCGCCGTGATCGTTCCGGCCGCCCATTGGGTGATCAGCAACAAAGCGTTGATCGCGTTGGTGTGGAATGCCGGAGGGTGGATTCTGGCGATCATCGTTTGCCTCAAACTCGCCGCCGCAACATCGATCGCCATCCGCCTCTATGACAAGAAGTTGCTCAGTGACCGCACGCTCATCCTCGGCGCGCTGTTCTGGTCCGCGACCGTCTTCGCGGTTTACGGCGTGCTCGCCTGGACGTTCCCCGAGGTAATGATCCGGCGCTACGTTCTTGCGCTGGTGGCAATTTTGGCCGTTCCTCTGGCGCGGCTTTCCGCGGCGCCGCTGGCGCTCGCATGGAACCGGCACCGATGATCGCTCGCCGTCAAGCCGTCCTCGCCACGGTTCTGATCGCGATCACGTTGCCGGCCGCCTTCGCCCTCAGCGCGGCAGTCAACTTCTACCTGCGCAATCGCGCGAACGGCTCGATCGTCTCCTCCGGCGAGAAACGGAAGTACGAGCTCTACGTCCCGCGCAGCTACGACCCTGCCAAGCCGGCGCCGCTCGTCATCAGCATGCACGGCGCGGGCGGATGGCCGGTGCAGCAGATGAACATGACCCGCTGGAATCGCCTCGCGGAACGCGAAGGATTCATCGTCGTCTACCCATCGGGCGCCGACGGCCCCGGCCCGCGCATCTGGCACGTGGGACAGGAACCCGGACTGATGAAGGACGTCCGATTCATCGCCGACCTGATCGACAAAATGAAGGCGTCGTACAACATCGACGCCGCGAGAATCTACGCGAACGGTTTCTCCAACGGCGGCGGCATGGCCTTCGTGCTTTCGTGCACGCTCTCCGATCGCATCGCAGCGATCGGAATCGTCGGCGCCGCGCAAACGCTGCCGTGGAACTGGTGCACCGACCGCCGCCCGGTGCCGATGATCTGGTTTCACGGCACGGCCGATCCCTACGCGCCGTACACCGGCGGCCCGTCACCGATCGCGCCCGACATCGTGCGCTTTGCGAATGTCCCCCAGTGGACCGCGAAGTGGGCGAATCGAAATCGCTGCGCATCCGCTCCAACCGAATCCGTCTTCGCACCCGGCGTGACGCGCCGCGAGTACACCGGCTGCGCCGACGATGCGGCCGTGATGCTCTACACGGTCGACAAAGCCGGCCATCAGTGGTTCGGCGGAAAGCCGTTCCCCAATTGGTTCGTAGGCCCGTACAGCGATCGCGTCGATGCGACCGCCGAGATGTGGACATTTTTTCGCGCGCATCCGTTGCGCGGGACGTCGCCAGCGAAGCGATGAGCGACGGCGTATCCTCTGTAATTCACCCTTCATGAAACTTCGCAGCGCCATCGGCCTTGTGCTTCTCTGCTCCTCGGTCTCTGCCTTTGCGCAGGGAGCGTTGCACGCGCCGTTCATCGGGCATCTGTTCGGATACGGTTTCATCTTCCAGGTGGCGGCCGTCATTCACTGGTCGCGCAAACGCCCCGAGGCGTTCTGGCTCTGGATCATCATCATCGGAGGGATCATCGGGGCGCTGGCCTACTTCCTCATCGAGGGCCTGCCCGATTTTCGCAACGTTCAACGAACGTTGCGCGGTCCCGCACGCCGCAAACGGATCCGCACTCTGCGCGCGCTCGTGATGCAGAATCCATCCGCCGGAAATTACGAGGAGCTCGGCGAACTGCTGCTCGAAGAGAAGCGCTATCGCGATGCGAAGGATGCGTTCGATCGCGCTCTCTCCGTCCGCACAGACTCGATCGATCCCTTCTATCGCCGCGGCATCGCCGAATTCGAGCTTCGCGAGGACGAAGCCGCCGTCGCCGATCTCCGCCGCGTGACGGCGTCCGCCCCAAAATACGATTTCTCCCGAGCCTCCTGCCTCCTCGCCCGCTCCCTGGCCCGCCTCGGCCGCACTGAAGAAGCGATGACCGTCTTCGACCGCATCGCGCAAACCGCCACCGGCGCCGAACCGCTCGTTTTCGCCGCGCAATTCTCGCCGACAACGCCCGCCCCACCGAAGCCCTAGAAATCGCCCGCGAAATCGCCACCCGCGACGCCACCATGCCCTCCTATCAGAAACGCCGCGACCGCACCTGGCTGCGCAAAGCAAGAACACTCGAACGGAGCTTGCGTAAGAAGGTGTGAGGCAGTCCGCAATGAAAGGGTCGCGAGTCAAAAGCCAAGCGAGCCTAGCTTCGATTCGTGCAAGCTGGCGATAGCGCGTGCTAATCTCGTGTTTAACTAATGCCCACGCACATTTTCTTTTCCTGGCAAACGGAAACACCGAACGCGATCGGAAGAAACTTTCTGAGGCAAGTACTTGACGAAGTGTGCGAGGAGTTGGCGACGGAAGGTGATCTAGAAGAGGCTGTACGCGATCCCAAGATCGATAGCGACACGCAGGGTGTAGCGGGACAGCCGCCTATCGCGGAAACAATTTTCAAGAAAATCGACAATTCCGCTGTGGTGATAGCAGATATGACGCTGACCGGCAAGCGGAGGGATGGGCGGCCGTCGCCAAATCCAAACGTACTCCTGGAATACGGCTGGGCACTCAAGTCGCTCGGACACAGCCGTGTTATCTCGGTAATGAATACTACCTTTGGGGAACCGAGCTCCGAGAATTTACCGTTTGACCTCGCACATCTTCGGTGGCCGATGCAGTACAAATTACCTGAGGGCGCGGCGGCGGATATCAAGAAAGCCGAGAGGAAGAAGCTGAAGCTCAGCCTAAGGGAAGCCATCCAGGCCTCGCTGGCTACTGTCCCGCCGCTAACCGTTGAAACACAGAGAGCGTTCCCCGGAGCGCCCGCTAAGAATGGTCAGGCACGATTTCGTGGACCAGACGAGGCGCTTGGCTACGATGAAGACCTATTGAGTGGCGCAAATCATGAAGTCTTCTTGGCAGACGGAGCAGCAATGTGGATCCGGCTGATGCCGGCGACCGTCCCTACCAAACAATGGAAGGTAAATGAATTGAAGGCGGCGAGTTCAAGCACCTCAAACTTAACCCCACTAGTGATGCCGGCGGGAGGATACTCGTATGTGCGCGCGTCGGATGGCTACGGTATGTATCGCGTCTCTCACCGTGCTGATGGGCAACGTGAGCGACAAACGAACTCGATTGCGTTTGCCTTTCGGACGAGCGAGGTTTGGAGTGTGGACACCATGTTGCTTGCTTATGACGACCGATTACCCTATTCAGCCATCGAAGCAGCGCTAGTAGAAGCTTTAGATAAATACAATAGATTTCAGCTTGCTCTCGGAGCACTTGGACCCTTTCGCTGGAAGGCAGGACTTGTAGGTATTAAGGGCCGCTATCTGGTTTACCCACTCGCTCCCGGCTTTCGTCCCTTCTATGAACGCGGTCACATATGTGTAGCCGACGAGATTGAGTGCGAAGGTGTTCTTGGTCCAGATATGAGCGCCTTACAGGCGCTTCTGCCATTTTCCGAGCGGATATTTGAGGAATGCGGTCTCGAGCGGCCCGATTACCTTCCTAAGAGTTAAGTGCTATTAAGGCCGCGACAGCAGGCGGTGTCACAGGTTGACGCGTTTCTGAGCCGACGTCTCGCTCCGTACGTGCAATCGGCCTTGTGATAGAAGTTGTGCGAAGCGCCCGCAGTGCCAGAAGCGAAAGCGCTTGACACTTCCCGCCGCGCCGCCGTAGGGTTTTCCCTCTCTCTCATCAACCCTCGGCATCGGCCTGACGGCCGGAAAGGAATCGTATGAGCGCTGGTTTGCGTCGTGTTCTTCCGCTGTGCGTGCTGTTTGTTCTTTTGACTGCATCCGTTGCATTAGCGGCTGATCCGCCGGTGATCGAGGCGTGCGTCAATTCGGGGAATGGGGATTTGCGTCTGGTGGATGTTTCGACGGTGTGCCACTCCAACGAGACGCGCGTGATCTGGAACGTGGCCGGATCGCCTGGGCCGGCGGGACCGGCTGGACCTGCAGGACCAACTGGAGCAACGGGACCGGCGGGAGCGGATGCGGGCGGTCCGCCTTACGTTTGGGCGTGCGGACCGGTGAACTATGGGAATGCCGAGCGGAGCGACGCCACGCTGCATGTTTTCAATCCGGGGGCTTTGACGGCGAACGTGGCCGTGCACTTTCTGAACAAGGACGGTGTGAACCTGGCGGGAGTGAATGTTCCCGCGGCGTCGCCGACGCCTGATCCGCAGCCGACGTATCCGGGGCAGACCGGCGCGACGACCGTTGCGGTCGCGCCTTCGAACACGCTGGTCATCCCGTTCAAGTCGCCGTTCGGCGTGGCGGCGAATGGCGGCAACGTGGCCGCCTCGATTCGCGTGATCTCGGATCAGCCGATCGCGGTCGGCGGCCACATCTTCTTTTCCGGTTTGAGTGTTCTGCCTTGCAGCTACGTGCACAAATGAATGACTTGATTACGGCCACCGCAACGGTGGCCGTGATCAGACGTAGTTGTCGCGCAGGACTTCGGCGGCCGAGGCGTCGAGCTGTTCGTCGCGGCGGATTTCGTCGAAGCGGCGCGTCAGATCTTCGGCGCGAAGGTGGCGGCGCATTGCGCCGGCGTAGTCGGCGAGGACGCTGCCTTTGTTCATCATCACTACGCGGTCGCCGAGCGTGGCGGCCTGCTGCATGGAGTGCGTGACCATCAAAGTCGTCAGGCGATGCTGCGAAACGATTCGTTCGGTGAGGCGCACGATCTGGTCGGCGCTTTTCGGATCGAGCGCTGCCGTGTGCTCGTCGAGTAACAGGAGCTCGGGACGGCGCCAGGTGGCCATGAGCAGAGTCAAGGCCTGGCGCTGTCCGCCGGAGAGCGTTCCGATCGGATTGTGCATGCGCAGCTCGAGCTGCATGTTCAGCGTGGCTACGCGGTCGCGTAGCTCGTTCTGCAGGCGTGCCGGCAAGAGTTTTCCCAGCCCGCGGCCGAGGCCGCGGCGCGCGGCCAGCGCCAGATTCTCGGCCACGGTCATCGTCGGCGCGGTGCCGCTGAATGGATTCTGAAAGACGCGGCCGATCATCGCGGCGCGGCGATGCTCGGGCCAGCGGGTGACGTCCTGACCTGCAATGGAAATGGCCCCGCGGTCGACGAAGAAGCTGCCGGCGACGGCGTTGAGCAGCGTCGATTTTCCGGAGCCGTTCGTGCCGATCACGGTGACGAACGAGCCTTCCTCGATCTGCAGCGACACGCCGCGCAGCGCGAGCACCTCGTTCAGCGTTCCCGCGAAGAACGTCTTCTGCAGATCACGAAGCTGCAGCACGGCGCCTCACTTTCTGCATGGCCATCGGTACCACCAGCGCGCCGAAGACGAAGATCGCCGTCACCAGCTTGAGGTCGTTCGGGTTCAGGCCCCAGCGCAGGGCCATGGCGATGATCAATCGAAAGAAGACCGATCCCATGATCGTCCCGGTCAGTGCGGCGCCGATGCTGTCCGATCCGATGAGCGCCCGGCCGATGATGACGCTGGCCAGGCCCCAGACGATCATGCCGATTCCCAT
>Ga0157369_10000376_pt1 | contig 59223 bp, 64 predicted proteins | sample C25metaG_FD_113461 | JGI IMG/M metagenome (GOLD analysis project Ga0157369, IMG submission 113461) | Corn rhizosphere microbial communities from Kellogg Biological Station, Michigan, USA - C2-5 metaG | ecosystem: Host-associated > Plants > Roots > Rhizosphere > Soil | place: USA: Michigan... | reverse complement strand
TCTGTCACCACAAGAGAATGATATAATTGAAAATAATTAAAGGAGATACACAATAATGAACGAACTAGCATTTGGACTTACCTACGCCCTACCTGCACTTGGTGCTGCACTTGGTGTTGGTTTTATTGGTGCAGGCGCATTGAATGCTCTTGGCCGTAACCCAGAAAAACTAAGCGACATCCGTACTTTGATGATCACCGCTATCGTCTTCTCAGACTCACTAGCGATCATCGGTATCGTTGTGGCTATTATCGCGAAATTTATTTAAGGTTTTAATTTCGAATGAATATACTTACTCAACTCGCGACAACTGAACCGGCTTCGGGCGGTGTGTTAGGTGCGCTTGGTATCGATGTAAGCATGCTGATTTTTCAGGCAATCGCCTTCCTGATCCTTGTGTGGGTACTCGGTAAATATGTTTACCCAGTATTCATTAAGGTTGTCGATGAGCGACAAGCTAAGATCGAAGCAAGTACTGCTGCGGCAACCGAAGCTGAAAAGAAGGCTAATGAAGTAAAAGATGCGATTGAGCAAATGATGAAGCAAGCACGTAAAGAGGCTGGTGAAATCGTTGTCACTGCAAAGGAAGAAGCGGCAGCAACACTGGAAGCGGCTGAGCAAAAGTCGAAAACGACTGCTGAGCGGATCGTCGCGGATGCTCATGCTGAAATCGAGAAAAACATTGTTGCAGCGAAAAAAGCATTGCACAATGAAACTCTTGAACTCGTCGCGGCAGCAACTGAACAGGTCGTCGGTAAGACGGTCACTGCAAAGGTTGATGATGCAGTTATTTCTGCAGCCGTAAAGGGAGCGAAGTCGTAATATGGCAGCTCGTTTGTCGCGTCGGAAAATAGCTATCTTTGTCACTAATAAACTATTAGCTGGCAATCATCAAGCGCTCGAGGTGATGCGAGAATTGGCCGCATATCTCGTAACCGAACGACGAACGCGCGAGCTTGACTTAATCGTCCGCGATATTGAAGAAATGTTAGCGGAAAGTGGTGTCGTTGTTGCCGATGTGGCAAGCGCTCGCCCGCTATCCGAAGCAATGAAGACTGAAGTAGCAGCAATGCTCGGTGCATCATCTGTCCAGCTTCGTGAGTCAGTCGACGAAGCGCTTTTGGGCGGTATCCGTATTGACACCCCTGGTAAGCGTTTTGATGGCACAATTCGACATAAACTAACCGCCTTGCGGGCAAAACAATTGTAAGAAAAAGAGGAGTACGATGGCAGCAGATATAAAAGTAACAGAACTTGCCGCTGAACTGCGCAAGAGTATCGCGAACATGGAAGTGTCCGACGGCTTAGAGAGTGTCGGAACAGTGACAAAGATTGGTGACGGTGTTGCGTGGATTCACGGACTTCGCAGCGCGGGATTCTCAGAAATGCTTGAGATTGAAACGAAGAATGGGGTCGTTGAAGCCTTTGTTCTTAACCTTATGGAAGATGAGATTGGCGCAGTCTTGCTTGCATCTGACGCCGCTGTTTCAGCTGGCGATACGGTTCGCTTAAAAGGCTCGGTTCTTGAAGTGCCGGTTGGCCCAGAGCTGCTCGGTCGCGTCGTTGACCCACTTGGTCGCCCTCTTGATGGTGCCGGTCCAATTAAAACAAAGCAAACCGGCCGAGTTGAGCGTGAAGCGGTTGGTGTTATGGGGCGTAAGTCAGTTCATGAGCCACTAATGACCGGTATCATGGCAATTGACGCCATGTTCCCTGTCGGCCGAGGACAGCGTGAGTTGATTATTGGTGACCGCCAGACCGGTAAGACTGCTATTGCAATCGACACGATGATTAACCAGGCAAAACAAAAGACTGGTGTCGTGAACGTGTATGTCGCTATCGGACAAAAGCTATCAAAGATTGCTCGTCTTGTTGATCGTTTGAAGCAAGAAGGTGTTATGGAACAGACAATTATTGTCGCAACAGGCCCAAGTGATCCTGCATCACTTCTCTACCTTGCTCCATATGCTGGTACTGCCATGGGTGAGTACTTCCGCGACAACAAAGAACATGCCTTGATGATCTATGATGATTTGACGAAGCATGCTGTTGCTTACCGTCAAATGTCATTGCTTCTTCGTCGTCCACCAGGACGTGAGGCCTTTCCTGGTGATGTGTTCTATCTTCACTCTCGCCTTCTCGAGCGCTCAGCAAAACTCTCTGACGATCTTGGTGCCGGTAGCTTAACTGCTTTGCCGATTATTGAAACACAGGCTGGTGACATTAGCGCCTACATTCCGACAAACGTTATTTCCATTACTGACGGACAGATTTTCATGGAAACTGACCTTTTCTACCAAGGTATTCGGCCAGCCATTTCTGCCGGACTTTCTGTAAGCCGCGTCGGTGGTGCTGCGCAAACGAAAGCAGTGAAATCAGTTAGTGGCCACTTGAAGCTTGGCTTGTCACAGTTCCGTGAACTTGCTAGCTTTGCTCAGTTTGGTAGTGATCTTGATGAAGAGACGAAGTCGCAAATTGACCGAGGTCAACGCTTGACTGAGTTACTTAAGCAGGCACAGTATCAGCCAATGGGTGTCTGGGAGCAAGTTACGAGTATTTACGCAGTTACCAATGGTCTCTTTGATCAGGTTACAGTTGAAAAGATTAAAGATGCACAAACTGCAATGCTCACTCGCCTATGGACGGATCACAAGGAAGCTATGCGCACTTTGAATAAGGGTGATAAGCCAACCGATGAAACACTCAAGGCTATCGAGAAAATGGCAAAGACTGCCGCTAAGGGATTTGAGGGCTAGTACGTGGCGTCAACCCAACAACTAAAGTCGCGAATTCGCTCGGTAAAAAATACCAAGCAAATTACTAAGGCCATGCAAATGGTTGCGGCAAGCAAAATGCGACGTGCTCAGGAGGCCGTAAAAGCTTCTGAGGCATACACGCAGGCCGCAAGTGAGTTGTTGACCTTCTTCGCAAGCCAGGGCGTGACGGACCGTCACCCCTTCTTTCAGGAGCGACCGTTAAAGACGCGATTACTTATTGTGATCGCTTCCGATAAAGGACTTGCCGGTGCGTACAACAGTAACATTGTAAAAGCGTATATTCGTGAGCTCGAAGCGGATAAAAAAGCTAATGTAAAAACAAAGACTATTGCCGTGGGGCGCAAGGCCTCGCAAATCGCCATCCGCATTAATCATGCTGACCTTGTTGGCGTTTACGAGAATCTACCCGATGATCCGGGAGCAAATGAGTTACACGCCATTCTAGATACGGCAGTTGCAAAGTTCCAGACCGAAGAGGTGGATGCTGTAGATGTTATCTATACGAACTTCGTTAGTAGTATGGTACAGCGCTCTAAGGTACAGCGCATTTTGCCTGCAGGCTTTGATGAAACAGAAGTGTCTGAAGATGTTGTTAACGCTATCTATGAACCAAGTGCCGAAGAAGTACTTAAGGGAGTGTCATACCGCCTTGTCTCAGCACAGATTTACCAAGCGCTGCTCGATGCGCGTGCAAGTGAGCATAGTATGCGTATGCTAGCCATGAAGAACGCTACCGATAACGCTTCAGAATTGGCTGATGATCTGACGCTCGAAATGAACAAGGCGCGACAAGGGGCAATTACCCAAGAATTAGCAGAAATATCAGGTGGCGTTGAGGCCCTCAGTGAGTAATAAGGAGAATATGATGAGTAAAGAACAAGCAGTTGGCCACATTATCCAAGTTGTTGGTGTTGTGGTTGACGTTGAATTTAATGATAAGAATCTGCCGGGCATGTACGATGCCTTGACGATTGCACGTGGTGAGACGACCGTAACTCTCGAAGTTGCACAGCACCTTGATGAACGAACAGTTCGCGCTATTGCCATGTCAAGCACCGACGGTCTCCGTCGTGGTGATGACGTTGTAGCTACTGGTGCGCCAATTAGCGTTCCAGTTGGTGCTGACACACAAGGGCGTATGTTTAATGTTGTCGGTGATCCAATTGACGGTAAGCCGGCTCCAACGGGTAAGCGTGTGTCAATCCACCGCGAACCACCTGCCCTATCCGAGCAGGCAAACAAAACCGAAATTCTTGAAACCGGTATTAAGGTTATCGACCTTATTGCGCCATTAACTAAGGGTGGCAAAGCCGGTCTCTTCGCTGGTGCAGGTGTCGGTAAGACCGTCCTTATTCAAGAGCTTATTAATAACATCGCAAAGTTCCATAGCGGCAACAGTGTATTTGCTGGTGTTGGTGAGCGTACTCGTGAAGGCAACGACCTCTACCACGAAATGGCAGATGCCGGTGTTCTTGGTAAGACGAGCCTTGTCTTTGGTCAAATGAACGAACCACCAGGAGCACGTCTACGTGTCGCACTATCTGGTCTTGCGATGGCGGAATCTTTCCGTGATGAAGGTAAAGATGTCCTCTTGTTTATCGATAATATCTATCGCTACACACAGGCAGGTGCGGAAGTTTCTGCGTTGCTTGGTCGCCTACCGTCAGCTGTTGGTTACCAGCCAAACCTGCAACAAGAAATGGGTGCATTGCAAGAACGTATTACTAGTACGAAAAAGGGTTCGATTACCTCAGTTCAAGCCGTCTACGTTCCTGCTGATGACTTTACTGACCCAGCGCCAGCAACAACCTTCGCACACCTTGATGCGACGATTGTAATGAACCGTGCACTGACTGAAATTGGTATCTACCCTGCAGTTGATGTGCTTGATAGCAGCTCAAATAGCCTTGATCCAGAAGTGGTTGGCGAAGAGCACTATGCGGTTGCACGTGAAGTGCAGCGCGTGCTGCAGCAATATAAGGAACTACAGGATATCATCGCAATCCTCGGTATGGAAGAACTATCTGATGATCAGAAGCTCACGGTTAACCGTGCACGTCGATTGCAGCGCTTCTTTGCGCAGCCGTTCTTTGTTGCTGAGCAGTTTACTGGTGCGCCAGGTGCGTATATTAAGCTTGAAGATACGATTCGCGACGCGAAGGATATTCTTGCGGGTAAGTATGACGAGAAACCTGAGAGCTGGTTCTACATGGCTGCAGGCAGCCTTGCAGACAAGAAAGACTAATCTATTTTTGCTCAAAATAACCCTCCCTTTCGTGGAGGGTTATTTTATTAGCGGGAGCCCTCGTCAGTAGCCTGTTTTTTTGCTATTATAATAGATATGAATTTAGAACTTATTACCGTTCTTGGCAAAAAAGTTGACCAAGAAGTCTACGAAGTAATTCTTCCGACAGCTGATGGCGAGATCGCTGTTTATCCTGGCCACGAACCGCTCGTGAGTGTAGCCGTGCCAGGTGCAATCGCTGTTCGTATTAATAAGTCTGATGAGGATGCAAAGTTGGATTACTACGCAATTAGCGGTGGTGTTATTGAGGTGTCGCAAACCCGAGTACGTGTTCTTGTGGATGAAGCAATTGAAGACAACGAGATCGTCGAAGCTGAAACGAAAGCTGCGTTAGAGCGTGCTATTAAGATGCGCGACAACGCGAAGAATCAAGTTGAGCTTGAAAAGGCTCACCAACTTGTTGACCGTCACACGGTCAGGTTGAAAGTTGCTGGTCTTCGTCGTCGACACCGTCGCTAAGCGGCTCTTCTATACCCCTATCAGCAGCCCTACCTGTGCGTGTCCGCTCGGCTGCTCGCTCCAAGGCATTAATGGCAAACACGACACTGTCCATCATTCGTTTTTGGAGGTCACCGGTATGCTTATCGAACTGAGTACTTTCGCGAGATTCAATCAATGTTCGTCCAAGCATCTCAGCTGCAAGGACGGGATGGGCTTTAGCGAAACGGAGCCAGCGCTCCGTATGATTTGTGTCAGTGACATCTTCGAACACTAGGGAGAGTATGTCGTCGGATGCGACCTTTGGAAGAAATGACTCATACTCAGGTGTTGTCATTATGTATATAGTATAGCAAGAAAACGTATATGGTGTAAGCAGTGTGATAATTGCCGTCATATGTAGTAGGTTTACAAATGAGGTGATAGTTGTACAATCGGATAGGATAAAGAAAAAGAAAGGTTAACCGTAATGTCCTTTTTGGCGGAACGTGATGAAATTATGACATCGAACACAGAATTTGAAAAAGAAGTAACAGTGCTACATCTAGGGTCACTTGTTGATTTCGGTCTCGGCAATGCTGTTAACGGTATTCCAAGTGAATTAGCCGATGCGACTGACGAAGAGAAAGTTGCGTATGGTGAGGCGCTTAAGGGTGCGGTTGCTGAAGTGACTGATCTAAGCCATTACGGCTGTATTGATGGACGCTTCTGTTCTTGCAATGCTGATGGCTCACAGCCTGAAGTACGTCGACGCCAAGTCAGTGGAACTGGTCTTGCGCTTGAGGTTGCATTGAATAGCGACGCGTCAATTCTCGATACGACAGAAAATAAAGATAACATTGGCAATGTCGTTACTGTCGTTGAAGATTATTATGAATCGATGACGGGCGTCAAGCGCTCAGCTCACCTTGCTGGCTGTGGTGGTCTGAAGGGTGCTGTCGTTGATGGGTATGTGACTCGTGATAAGCCTGCAATTATGAACACTGTTGAAGCAGTGATGAACATTCCTGCTGTTTTGAGTCATACGGGCATAGACTTCACGTCCGATGTAGCAAAAGGTGTCGGCGAACGTGCTGGACAGACGTCAGACTGGCTTGAGGCGCACGGCTGGGACGCTGAAGCGTATGTAAGCGGCGTTGTGGCTAACGAGCCAGCTGGTGTCGAAGATCTTGAAGCAAACGACGACGAGCATCACGGACATACCGAGCCGGCAGTTGTATTCTTTTTGAGCACGGGTGATAAACCTAAATCACTGTCGGAGGATTCGATGAAGAAGCTCGGTATCAATGCTCCATTTGTTGTGAACCTTGATGCATCGTACGAAATGGCAGAAGTTTTCGGTGGACAGCAAGGTCAGGCTGGTGTCGAGAAGGCGTTTATAGCCAACCTCGCTAAGCATGCCGCCGTCGCTGATCGATTAGCAAGTCCTAGCACTCCTGTTTACTTTATGGTTGGCTAGGCAACTTAATATATAAAAAACTCCGCATACTCGCGGAGTTTTTTATATATAGGACCTAGGTCGAAACTGCTCATTACGATGCGGCGAGTATATCTCTGACTTCATCTGTTGTTTTGGTGTGCATGAGTTTTTCGCGGAGTTCGCTGGCGCCATCAAATTCACGGACGTAAATTTTAAAGAAACGTTTGAGCGGTTCAAATTTACGAGGCCCCAATTCTGCTGTGTATTTATCATGGAGGTCAAGCTGGAGGTGGAGGAGTCCAAGTAACTGTTCTCTGCTGTGCGTCTGCTTGTTGTGTTCAAATGCGAATGGGTTACCAAATATCCCTCGGCCAATCATAATCCCGTCAACGCCGTATTGCGCAACGAGCTCTTCGCCGTGCTGACGATCGCGAATATCTCCGTTAATAGTAAGGAGCGTGTGTGGGGCAATTTCGTCTCGCAGAGCTTTAATCTCCGGGATCATATCGTAATGTGCGTCTACCTTGCTCATTTCTTTGCGTGTGCGAAGGTGGATGGTGAGATTGACGACATCTTGCTGAAGGATATGTGTTAGCCATGCGCGCCACTCATCGGTGTGACTATAGCCTAGACGGGTTTTGACGCTAACGGGCAGTCCCCCTTCTTTAGCGCTCGCAATTAGCTGGGCGGCAAGTTCAGGGTTGCAAATTAATGCACTGCCAGCGCCACCTTTGACGACAGACTTATCTGGGCATCCCATATTGATATCAATGCCTTTATAACCCAAATCTGCAAGGCCTCGAGCCATGTGTGCGAATTCTTCAGGTTTGCTCCCCCATATCTGAGCAACCATAGGGTGTTCATCGTTGGTAAAAGCAAGGCGCCCGCGTGTGCTATGAATACCTTGCTCACTGCAGTAACTACTAGCATTAGTGAATTCAGTAAAGAAAATATCAGGACGAGCAGCGGCGGATACAACATGGCGGAAGACAACGTCAGTTACCGCCTCCATAGGGGCAAGAATAAAAAATGGCCTCGGCAGTTCATTCCAGAAGTTTGTCATAGCTAGTTTACTTGTCTGTCGTAGCTTTCAATTTAGTTACTTCGTTTGTTACGGTTTCAGTGAGTGCGGTTGCACCTAGGTAGAGATTTGTTGCATTGCGTAGTTCGTCGGCACCATTAAAAATGTGTTCGCGGTCTTCGGCAATTTCTTCTGGGGTTGGTTCGTTAGTTGTAAATTCTAGTGTGTTTGTCATATCAAGCTCCCGGGTTGATTGATTTTATATTACTATGATTATCTCATATTTGAGCTAAAAATAAAACGTCCCCCGCCCTTTGAGATTGCAAATCTCCGAGGGCGGGGGTGCAGGATTAGTGCAAATCGTTTTATGATTGACCGATAGAGTGATATCGATTGACTGTTGTGCGAGAAAGTCTAATGCGACTTTGTTCGCTCACACGGGTGGACGTGTCCGGTGCCTTTGCAGCCACCGTAGCATGTCCCGGTGCCGCCCTTCGCTTTGGCGGATGAGCCATTGCATCGAGGGCAGCAGCCTTGACAGTCTTTTCCGTAAATTGCCATTTCATCACCTTCGTGATTGTCGGTACTTCTTTCTCAGCTGAGGAAGAAGGCTTTGCGGTAAAATCGCAGTCGGGATGACAGGAATTGAACCTGCGACATCTCCGTCTAAACCGGAGTGCTCTAACCTTCTGAGCTACATCCCGTTTGGACGGACGGTGCCTTGAACATCCGATGGCCTTGCCCAAGGGGGAATGGGCAAGGATTATCATTATTCAAGGCGACCGCCCTATCGTAAAGCGCTCCCTCTAAAAGAGGAAAACCTGCGCTTAACGAAGTGTAATTTGCACTAATCCGTAAAGGTTCATAGCTGGCTGCTAAGAACTCCCACATTCAAAGCGCAAACTATTGCATATACAATAGCGTATTATTGAATATATGTCAAGACTCGTCGAGTAAGTCTTGTTCAAATGCGAGCATGCCTTTGTAGTTTTGCTCGTAGGTACTTGTATCTGGTAAGTCTAAATTCATAATCTTCTTCCAGACGGCCTCAACGAGTTGGCGGAAAGTAACAAGTTCTTCGTCAGTAATACTTGCCTCGAGACTTAAGATCTCGCCCCGTAATGTTGGCTCAACAAACTGTAGACAGCCCTTCTCCACGACGTATTGATTGTAGTCGCGTGAATGTTCGACGAGTAGCTTATAGAACATAAGCTGCTGCTTGTATTTATGCAATTTAATCTTCTCGTAGTCGGTCTTCCCTGTCCAGCTTGCACTTGCCTTGCCGGTTTTGTAATCACTTACAATAATTGTTTTATCCTCACGAGAGATATCGACAAGGTCGAGTGATCCTGTTAAGTGTGCGTCGCCAATCATGACTTGTTGGCCGGCAAAGTTTAACTCAACTTTTTGGGTGCTTGTGAAAGTGTCGTATTTCTCTGACAGGAATGCATGGAGTGTATCGCTGCCCTTTTGGAAAAAGATAGTAAAGTCGGCTTCAGATAAATGTTGGTCGCGAAGGTTTTGTTCAAAATCGCGGAGAATATCTTCAACGGGACGTTGGGATTTTGTGGCGGCCACATGGGCATGAGCATTTTGTAGAGTCTTATGGATTGCTGAGCCGTACGCCGCACTCGGACTCATGGCTTGAGGGAAACGCAGTAGATTGTTCATTAAGAAGGCTTGAGGGCCGCCACGACTAACATCAAGGAAGTTATTGAAATGCGTCACACTGAGCTTGTAATTTTCGAGTGTAGGCGCTAAGAGCTCCCTCATTGTCCCTGCTGAAAGGTTCACGATTGGCTCGTACCAACGTTGTTCGGCACCGGCAATAAGCTGTGCGTTAGTATGTTCGAATGTAGCGGTTTCTGGTGTGAGGCTTGTCGCAAGTAGAAAGCTAGCGCAAAGGGTGTCTTTGCCGCTATCATCAGAGGCGCTATAACTAATAATGAGCTGTTTTCGGGCACGAGTCATTGCGACAAAGAATAGGCGCATCCGTTCGTTGAGGTTGTCACCTGACGGAGCTAGCGGAAGATTTTCAGGGTAACTTATGAGACGGCTTCGGCTACGAACACGTTCTCCCCAGGCGGTATCTACTGCGCCAATGACATAGACGGTATCAAACTCTAGCCCCTTTGATTTGTGGGCGGTCATCAGGTTAATCGCCCCCTGCTGTCGATCGACATGCGGGCGAATACTCGTAATGATGCTGCCGAGTTGGCGATGGAGTGTGATGAATGATAGAAGCGTGCGTAGGGTTGGCGTTTCCTCTTGCTGGTAGTCCCGTAATTTTGTACGAATTGTACGGAGGGCCTCTAGGTAGACAAGATATTCGTCAGGCTGAGTTTCAAGTTTTTCTTTTGGAAAATAGTATGCGAAGAATGGCGAGGTGAAGTCACCCCCTTCTGGCGTCGTGCGCCCCATGATGGTGTCGAGAATAAATTCCAAAGGCACGTGTGGGACCTGCGCGGCAACTTCAACAAGCCAAGTGTGTAGCGAGACAAAGGCTGGGGTTATGGCCATGATTTCCATCCATGATACACGTTGGTTGTAGGCGTTGAGGCTTAATTTCCAGATGTCGGCTGGACTGAATTTCATCGCGGGATGCGCGAGGAGCTCAGGCAGTAACGCATTAACTTTATCATGCTTGCCTTCGAACAAGGCGACAATTAATTGAGCGGTTGATTCCAGGGTAATAATTGGATCGATGTCTAGGACGTTATCACGTCGTTCGTAGTTAACGGCGATATTTGCGTCACTTAAGTATGGGAGTAGGCTGATGAGCTCATGGTGGCGGCGTGCAAGTACTGCAATTGATTCAGCGGGCTGACCTTCGTCTAGCCGCTGCCTGATCGATCGAACGAGCTGCTGACGTTCGTCATGCTTCGTTGCGGTCTCAACAAGTTTGACGTAGCTATCTGTATCGCTTCGGTGAGCCGTGAGGGTTTTGTCGATATCTTCAATAACATCCTCAAGTCGCTCCTCGCCTTGAGTGATGACTTCACGAGCACTTTCCAAGATTGGTGCAGCGGAACGGTAGTTGTCGGTCAGAGTAATTGTCGTGACATCGTTGTATGTGTGACGGAAGTTAAGTATGTTGCTGATATCCGCGCCCTGGAAGCTATAAATTGCCTGGTCGTCATCTCCAACTACGAGAATATTTGGTCGTCCCTCATTGGCGGGGTTATTCGTCAGGTTGTACATAATACGCATTTGCGCCATGTTTGTGTCTTGGAACTCGTCCACCATGATGTATTGATGCTTTTCTTGGAGATTGTATTGTAGGGCTGGAAATACCTCCATGGCATGAACGACGCGCAAGATCATGTCGTCAAAGTCATACAGTTCCGACTCTTGCATACGAACGAGGTACTGGTAATAAATAAAGCTAACGGCACGAAGCTTCATTTGGCGCTCACGTGCCTTTAAGATGAAATCACCTGTCTCACTTTTTTTCATCCAGCCGTTGCGCCATGCCGTAATCGGCTTGGTGGAGTTAGTCGCATCGGCACGTTCAAGTGCGTGCGCTAAGCTGTCAGCTAGAACCTGCGACAATGGCACGATGCCTGGGAGATTTACTTCCCCGCCGCTGCTGCGAATTGGTTCGACGAGATGGCGCAGTGTTTCAATCGTTGCCTTGCCTAGTCGTGTGGCGAAGACGGGACTTAGGACAGCCTCAGCAGTATCAATGACGAGGTCATTGGCGTCGAGAATAAGGAGCAGCTCGTCACTCGTGAGACCGCTTTTCTTTAACTCAGATATGGTCATGAGTGTGTCGCCAAGATGGGTGTATTCTCCATTCATCTTACCGGCAAGCGGGTTGTTATACTCTAAATCATCAAAGATGGCTCGAAGTAGTTCGTAGCTACTTAGTTCATCGGCGGCACGGAAATTTGCTCCATGATAAAAGAAGTCGCCATTTTGGTTAATAATCTCGGCGCCAAAACTATGAAAAGTGTGAATCGCAACTCTGTACGCGTCTTTGCCGATAATCTGCACCATACGCTCTCGCATGGCCGCTGCACCACTCTCAGTAAAAGTCAGACAAAGGATATTTTCGGGGAGTGTGTCGGTCTGTTTAAGGATATTGGCGGCACGCATACTCAGCAGCTCGGTCTTGCCTGTTCCGGGTCCAGCAACGACCATGACGGGTCCTTCAATGGTATCGACAGCCTGCTTTTGTGCTGAGTTGAGTTTTGCGTAGCGAGTAGTAAAATCCATTACTACTATTGTACGATATTTTTGTCGTACTCGCGTGCCTCGAACTCAAGTTGACGTTCAATCGCGGCGCCCATGATTGCATAGTGTGTAAGTCCTGAATGATAACGTGCTGAAGCTGCGGCGATTATCTCAGCCGTTGTCGGTTGAAGCTCGGTAAAATTATCGTAGGCGTCGACGAGAAAATCCGTACGTTTGTCGCTTTTTAGAACGGTCATAAGTCCTCTTGTGGCGGCGACTACTGATGCACTCTCGGCCAATGCTGGTTTTGGTGCGACTATTGACGATATGATCTCATACACTGTAAAGCCATGAGTGAATCCTGCATATATGCTCGGGTCGTCAAAGGTATTCTTTACTTCACTTACAGTCCAGTGTGCCATCTTATAGAGTAGCTGGGTTGACTCTGCGCTGAGATGACTAGCTGCAACAATATCTTTATTTTGCAGGAACACTTCAAAAAAAGCGGCATTTTTTTCGCTAAGGTCAACGTCGGGAAAGTCGGGCTGGTGTTCTAAGATAGTGAGATTCATGATTTTCAAATTATACTCCGCTTCATTATCTTTGCAAGACGGTGGTATACTATAGCCAGTTATGAATGATGAAATATATGATGATATCGCCCTGGAACGCATTGTAAAGAATGAGTTCGGCATGGATGTTGATATTAGCCAGGTCATTGTTCGACAAGTTGAAGTGAGTCGTACGGCGACGGCGACAGTATTTCTCACAAAGAAGAAACAGCTGCTTGTATATGTATCCGGCCATTCAAAACTCTTATTTAGCGATGTTAAGAAGATTATCGTCCGCATGGGTCTCAAGGCTGAGGTCTATTTTCCTCCAAAGGGGCAACCAGATTACTTTGATCGCATTGGCCGTGAGAAGTTTAAAGAAGTATTTCCGGGACGAGGCCACGTTAATGATGATGACATCACCTTTTATCGTACGCTCGCACCCTACAATCCAGCTATGGCACTGATTAGTGAAGTAAAAGACGGCCATATCTATCAACATGACAGTGATTCACGTGGTGGTTGGCGCCTTGCGGCTAAATTTGCTTACCGACGCATAAAAACGAGCTAGATAGTCTAGCTCGTTTTTTAAAGATATTACTTTTGTGATGGACCGGCAATTACTCTGGTTTTATCTGTGTTCTGCGGCGCAGGTGTGGCTTTTGTGGTAGCGTCAATGATTTGGAGTTGCATTTGCACATCGGCTATTCCAGCTTGGTTGTTTGCAGATTTGTAGGTTTCAAGAGCATTCTGATACTCTGTTTTGGCGCCAGAGTAGTCGCCTTTGGCAAAAAGCTCCTCTGCTTTCTTGGTAGGTGATACCGCGGCTGTTTTTGTCGTTTCGGTTGTCTGGCTTGCTTGCCGACTTGGCGCGAAATGTTTTAGTAACGTAATTGCTCCAGCTGCACTAGCTCCAACGATTAGGATCGATGCAATGACGATAAATATGATTCGATAACGAGGTTTTGTAAATAATACGGCCATAGTCTCTTCCTTAAGTGTAGTTCATTACAGTTTGTGTCCAGTCGCCAATAGCTTCACGCCCAGTTACAGGGTTATTGCAGCGATACTGGGTTCGAGCAGTGACGTTGAGTCCGTACATAACAGCTCCTGATGGATGCCCTACGTATGTTTCTCCGCGACCGTTTGAATAAGGTGCGTACCAGATGTAATTTGCGCCACTTGTTGAGTTAGCAGTGTACCACCAGATATTGCCAGGGCCGTTAGGGTTACGAGGTGAAAGCCAGTATTCAATGCTTCCGCCGCCGTTATTGTCAGTGCCCATCCAGCTTTCTTCAATGTACGTGCGGTTTGTTCCGGTACCACAGGCTGGCGAGTCCCATGACCAGCCCCAGCCATCGCGTGCGCCCCACACACCGAATGCCCAGCCTGTTGCTGCGCCAGGACGAAGCACTGCTTTATTAATACTCGCCTGTCCTGTCCCGCTAGAAGTAGACGTGTAGCCAGTATAGCAGCGTGCTTGGACTTGGGTTGTATAAGTGTAGCCTTGGCTATCCGTTGTACGAACTATTCGGTTTGTCGTGCCAATCGTCGACCAGCCAGAATCAGCTAAGTTAGTCGTCTGGTAGTTCACTTTATATTCGAGCGTTGTCCCGCTGGCGCACGTTACGTTGTTCCATGTCCAAGCGGTCTGTGAATCACTAGGATTCCATATTTGGGCGGTGGCATTATTGCAATTCCAAGCGTTGATAGGTGTGCCGCTACCACCCCAGTTAGCTGCGTCCATACATTGTCCGTTGGAGACTGAGACAAAATAGCCTCGGACATCGTAGTTCCATTGTCGGGCTGTAGCGCCATCGCACGTCCATAGTACGACTTGTGCTCCTGAGCCTTGGTTGCTAATACAAAGATTCATATTGTAGGTTGGTCGAATCGTCTTGTCATTACTGTTGTATGCCCAGTCCTGCGCAGCAGTACCGTTACAGGTGTAGACCTGAACGAGTGTTCCGTTTGTATTACCGGCGCCATTAGCATCCATACAAAGTCCGCCGTTATAGTTTGGTCGGATTGAAGCTGTTGCATAGATATTCGGTGTAGCAGGTGCGGTGATCGGGCGGATATAGGTCGCTTCAGTGCTCGCTACTTCAGCACTTGAGTAATCACCTTCAACGCACTTAGCCTTCACTTGGAAGCCATATTTGTTGCCTTCTTGCGAGGCTTGGCTGGCGGAAGTAGCGTTTCCCCATGTCGTATAGCTCGACCAGGTACCGTCGTTTGCTCGTGAGCGGAATGCGTACAGTAATTGGGCACCTGGACGGCAGGAAGTGTCTGAACGTGTGCCAACAGCATTATTACCATTAAGTGCGATCGTGACAGTAGGAGCGGCCGGTGCAGTAATGGTTGGCGCGGCTGGTGGTGGCGTGGCGGCAACAGCAGTATGGCGACTGTAAAGAGTCTCCGTTGTGTTTGTACTTTCTTTAAGATATTGAATCTTGTAGTCAGCACAGACATCTGTAGCCGCTGAGCCGGTCAGGCAGGAGGGGCTACTATCGTTGTTCGTCGAGTATGTCAGCGGGCTGGTCGATGTCGGTGTACCAGTCTTCCATATGTTGGTTGTCGAACCTAAGGTTGCGTTAGGGGCAATAAGACTATCGACATCATCCATCCCAAGGAGGGTTTTTACTGTTGTTGCATTGGTGTTGGTAATCTTAGGGACACTTGGGTATTCACCGTTTTTGTCATAATATTTTTCTAGATTTTCAGCAATGAGGGTAGCGCTTGCTGTTCGCTGTGAGTCTCGAGATTGCTGTCGGACACTGTTGTACGCAAAAGTCGTGGCAGCAGTGATGATACCAATAACGACAATAACAACAATAAGTTCAACGACTGTAAATCCCTGTTTGTGGAGCATTTTATTTTGCATATTGGTACAAGCATAAGCCTTATCGTTGTATTTTGCAACAATCTGCATGCGGTTTGACTAATAAGGCTATATGGCTAGAATTTCGCGCTCGCGTATTATAAAATTCGTTAGAATTTTGTCGGGTAACTTGGAGATGCTGGCGCCGGTGGTGTTCCCTGTGGGCTGAAATTGCTAGTGCGCGCAAAATCAATTTGCTGCTCTATATATTTTATAGCCTTGCTGTCGTTTGCGCGTTTGGCAATGGTGAGTGCCGCTTGTAAGTCGTCTAGTCCCTCTTTTTGATTGCCTGCACTTAATTTCTCTAGCGCCCTCGTCGTAAGTCCGGTCGATGACATAGCTGGTGTAGAGGAAGAGGTGTTTGATTGACGAGCTGTATCCCGTGTTAATGTCACGAAGGTTGCGATGCCTATAATCGCGACGCCGACGGATAGTGCAATAATCAGTGCGGGTTTAGATGGATGGTGTTTTGTAAAGTTATTCACTGAGGCTCCTCTTATCGATAAAACATTGCACTCATGACGTAATTGCCTTGGGTGTTGCGGTTGGTGGCGGTATTGATGCATCGCAACTGGACGACTGCTTTGACTGCATTATCATTCGTACTGTTAGTATTTGGACTGCCAACTAAGATTTCCCATCCAGGACCGACGGCGCTCGTTGAAGTGAAATTCATTTGATTGACAATATTCATATCAAGTTGACTTGGCGTTACTGGATCAGTATTTCTCCATTGTGAAAAGGCGTCGCCACCTGCACGTGTTGAGTTAAAGATGTCAGTGGTGCCACCGGTAGTTGTTGAAGATCCATCAGCAAAGTATTGGGTTGCTTCGTGATAACCCCACCATCGTCGCTGTAGCTGCGTGCCAAGTCCACAGCTTGTTTCACTCCATGTGAAGGTTGGCTTGCCATTATAGCTCGACCATCGGAAGTTAAAGGCGTCGCCAGGTGCGGCAATAGGGCTAATGAATGACGGGCTGTTACTGTCGACGCTCCATGGGCTAGTTGCAAATGCACTAACGCAGCGAGCTTCAGCGCGGGCGCGATGATCGTATCCCTCATAGTTTGTGGCGTAGGTAACGCTCGTTGCTGTTTGCGTGGTGTTAAAGTCGTATGCGCGCCAACCAGTGGTGTCATCGCGGTAGAATTGCGTAACATATTGCGCGGTTGTCCCGGCGGCACAGCTGACTGGACTCCAATTCCACGTCGCCGAATCTTGGTCGGCTGCTGGCGTGACACTTAAAATTGGCGCTGATGGCTTTGTGATTGGGTGAATGTAGGTTGCTTCGCTACTGATAGCTTCACCACTTGAATATTCCCCTTCAAGACATTTTGCCTTTACTTGGAAGCCGTATTTGACGCCTTGATTTGCGACTGTACTCGTACTAGTATTGATATCCCAAGCTGAATAGGTTCCCCAGCTACCATCATTTGTTCGTGAGCGGAATGAATAGAGGGTGATCGCTCCAGCCCGGCAAGAAGTGTCGGTGCGTGTTGCTGTGACGGTATTGCCATTGATTGTTGTAGCGAGCACGGGAGGGGTTGGGGCTGCTATGATTGGCGCGTCTGGTGATGGCGGCGCGGCTGGCGCTTTAGAGCGGCTGTAGATAGTTTCTACCGTGTTAGTGCCTTCTTTGTAGTACTGGATTTTATAATCATCGCAGACGTCAGTCGGCGCAGTATCTGATAGACATGAACTGCTAATGTCGGTGTTTCCCGTGTACGTAAGCTTGTTTATCACTGAAGCACCACCTGCTTTCCAGGCGTTTGTCGTGGTGCCCGGTGCTGCGTTAGGAGCGACGAGGCTATCGAGCTTATCGAGTTTCAGTAATTGCTTGACGCTGGTTGCATCAGTGGCGGTCATTTTAGCGACACTCGGGTATTCCCCATTCACTGCGTAGTAACGTTCTAGACCTTCAGCGACAACGGTAGCGTCGGCCGTGCGCTGGCTGTCTCTTGCCTGTTTCTGAATATTGGCGTAGGCGAACGTTGTTATGGCAACGATAATCCCTATCGTCACTACGACAACGATGAGTTCAACTATCGTAAATCCTTTTTTGTTTTTCTCACAGTCAGTAATCAGCATATTACCATAAGCATAGCCAACTTCAAGATAGATAGCAACAATATTGAGGATTAAGTATCGGTCTATTTACGGTCGAGAACAACGAGATGTTCAATGTGCGGTGTTCGAGGAAAGAAATTATAGCCACGATGTGCACGAATGCCATAGGTCTCAGCGCATAATAACGCGACATCTCGAGCCTGTGTTACGGGATTACACGACAGATAGACGATTCGATCTGGTGCTGCTTCGAGAAGCTTAGTAACGACATCTTCGTGTAGGCCTGCTCGCGGTGGATCGACAATAATCGTTGCGTCTGAAGTAATGTGCTCAAGGGCCGTTTCACTTGGCGCGAGAATTGCTTTGACAGCTTGCTCTCGCTCAAGGGCAGTGATATTCCGTTCCATCTCTCGGACGGCATGCTCATTGATTTCCACCATAGTAACGTTATTGCCACCGATAGTCAGACCGATGGTGCCGACGCCACTGTATAAATCAACGGCCGGTTTGTCAGCTGGGACCCATTCTTTCATGTCGCGTAGGGCCTGTTCGTAGACCGGTAGGTTGATCTGAAAGAACCCTTCAACTGCATAGGTGAAAGGAATGTCGAGAATGGTGTCAGTCAGGCTTGTCTCGCCCCACGCTTGGAGGCGTTTTGTGATGACGCTTGCTGGACTTTTAGGGTTAGAGAAGATGAGCTCGAAGCCGGCAATATCAAAGTCGCGAAGTTCTTGTTCAGTAAAAGCGTCAAACATTTCGTCTTTAACATACAACTGAGCAACAACATCACCGTTACGGTTCGAACGAATCAAAAGTGTTTTTAGCACAAAAGCTTGAATATCACGATTACGAAGCGTGTCGCGAATGCGGTGAGCGGCTTCATTGATCCTAGGATTGGCGAGACTACTGCCGTCAACTGGAATCTTTCCGTGAGTGCCTCGGCGGAAGAATGCAAGATCTAGCTGCCCGACTTCTTTGTCCCACCACCAGCTAAACTCGATTTTATTACGATAGGCCATTTCGTTGTTGTCGCTATAAACTTCAATCGGATTTGGAAGAACTATATCGTGAAGCTCAAACGCCTCTTCGATGAGCGCGGCTTTGTAATGTTGTTCGCGCGGGAAATTCATAATTTGCCATGGACTAGTAGATAGATAGCTTGTTTCGTCAATAGGATTAACGCGGTCAGCGCTTGGCTCGATCACTTCAGTGACAACACCTTCAACATAACTCGATTTCTTTTTAGTTAATTGAACCTGGACTTTTTCGCCAGGAAGGCCACCCCAAACAAAGGCTTTTTTGCCGTAGTCAAGGCTGCCCAGGGTTTGGCCGCCACCCACGATCTTATCAAGGGTCATTTCAACAATAGGAAAGGTTTTTGTACTCATCTCTTTATTTTACCTTATTTTCGCCTCGAATGATAATGCAGCCGTCAGAGGTGCATCTGGCGGCTGGAATGTCTATCTATAGCCTCTGGAGAGTTAGGCTGTCTGGTAAGCAACTTCTCGAGTGGGAGTCGGAGCGGTAGTGCCATATTCGGCCGCTACTGTCAGTGCTCGGTGGTCGGATAAGCCGTCAGTTGATGTCGTAATGCTTAGGAAATTGAACTCTTTTGGTAACAGGAAGTAGTCAACTCGTTTATTTTCTAAGGGGAATGTAATATATGGCGTCGTTGATGAGGAAACATAGTTCTCTTGCCATAGGTCGGCATGTAGGTCGACGTTGCTCATATTAAAATCTCCACCGATAATGCGGGTTTCGCCGCGACTGGCGAGAATTTCAAGCAATTCTTTTAAATGATCTCGTGGTAGATTCTCATCAAAATCGCTAATTGAGAAGTGAACATGGGCAAACTTTACGACTGTTTCATCGTGAAGGATGTCAACTAGCTGCACAATACGCTGGTGTTCATCTGTTTTATTTTGTTTAAGAATGATCGTTTCGCTTTTGAGAATTGGCCACTTACTAATGATGCCAAGACCTTCGCGATAATTTTCAAAATGAGGACTCGCTTGTAATCGAGTGATGGCAGTATTCTCATACGGATATTTCAATGTCTTGTTAAGTAAGCTGACTTGATTCTCTGCATTAATCTGCGGCAAGAACGTAACCTCTTGGAATAATGCAATATCGGGACTTACTTTCTGGAGGTAGTCAGTAATGTTTGTTTTTCGATTGTCCCAGTTGGTAAACGCCTGAACATTAAGCGAACTAAATGTTATTTTCATGGAATTATCTTATACCGTCGGGGAAGTTAGAACCAGGCTGAAGCATAAGAATGTTGTCGAACCGTCAAGATGGTCGTCTTGAGGTGGAACAGAGAGCGTCACTTGATAAAATATTGTGATGTAAAAAATAATTAACACGACCATCGTAATGGTCGCATGGGGATGCGAGACGGTAAGGTCGTACTGCGCTCTGTTGATACGCAGTATAATGGAATATATGGATAAGGCGATATTAACGACACTTTTGGACGAGCCGTACGTTTGTATTGACGTAGAAACGGATGGTATGAATTATACGCATGGTCACGTCATTGAAGTGGCTGCAATTCGCGTTGAGCGTGGCCAGATTGTGCGTGAATTTACGACGCTCATTAATCCGGGTGTATCAATCCCCTATTTCATTACCAATTTAACTGGCATTACAACCCATGACGTACAGGATGCGCCAAGCTTTGGTGATATCGCTGATGAGCTGTTGGATATCTTAACGGATGCTACCTTTGTCGCCCACAATGTCCGCTTTGACTATTCCTTTTTAAAACAGGAATTTCGCCGAGTCGGTATTGATTTTGAGCCAAAACAATTATGTACCGTCAAACTATCTCGAAGGCTTTATCCAGAGCAAACGAGCCACAAACTAGCGAGTTTGATTGAACGGCACGGGTTTAGCTATCATGCGCGACATCGCGCCTATGATGATGCACACGTACTATGGCAGTTCCTATCTCACGTTCAACAGCACTTCCCCTTGCCCGTTTTGCACGATGCGATTAGCCAACAAATTAAACGGCCAAGTTTGCCGAAGCATCTTGACGTTGCTATGATCAATGCCTTGCCGACGGGTCATGGGGTGTATATGTTCGACGATGAAAAAGGCATGCCGCTTTACATCGGAAAAAGTGTAAATATTCGTCGACGCGTACTTAGTCATTTCACGAAAGATAGTGAAGAATATCGAGAGTTCAAGATTGCGCAGAGCGTGCACGCTATTCGTTTTGAATCGACCGGCGGTGAACTTGAAGCACTGCTTCGTGAGGCGCATTTAATCAAGACAGAACAACCTCTTTACAATCGTCGTTTGCGTCGTGTACGTATGCTGACAGCCTTACGTCAGCATGTAAATCAGGAGGGGTATATTACCATTACGACCGATCAGTTGGGTGAGGTTCATCCTGAGCAATTTGAAACAATCCTTGCGCTGTATGATAAGCGTGGGGCGGCAAAAACATCACTATTAACAATAGTAAAGACATTTGATTTATGCCCGAAGCTAAGCGGCTTAGAAAAGTCGAAGGGCGCATGTTTCTCCTATCAGCTAGGTCGCTGCAAGGGCGCATGTATCGGCAAGGAATCAAGTGAAACATATAATCGTCGCGTCTTGCTGGCATTTGAGCATAAGCGGATCCAGTCTTGGCCGTATGACGGCCCTGTTATTGTTCGGGAGCTCACAGACGAGAATAAGCAGACACGCAGTGGCTTTATTGTCGATCAATGGAGTATTATCGGCAAGATATCACAAGAGGAAGATTATGAACCGGTTGTAGCTCTATATGACGCCCTGTTTGACTATGATGCGTACAAGATTCTCCGTTCGTTTATGACACAGCGCAGTGCGACGATGTCGATTACGCCATATCGGCCAGTAGATGACTAAAGAGCTGGTCCTGTCGAGGTTGAACTGTGTGCCGTACCATTCCAAACCCAGTTAGCTGAGGTGCCATCCGCATAAGCTTGCACAGTAGCTGTTTCAGTTATCATGGCGGCATCAACAACAAAAGGTGTGGGGTCTGCTAAATTGGCACGTATCTGAAAGCCGGGACGAGTAGCATTCGTAGGTAAGACGACAGGTTGCGTTTGGAGACGCTGCCAACTGCTTGTAAGCGTATAGCTTTGACCACCGGCACCTTCGCCGATATAAGCGCCCGTAGCGTCGGTTGGTCTGGCAGATATAACAACAACTTGTCCGGGTGTTCCTTTGGCGTACATCGAATAAACGTAGGTTGAACCGACGGTTCCAGCGGCGGCTGTCTGGTAAATAATACCCCTATTTGAGCTCGCAGAGGTATCAACTGAAGCGCATTGAATACCTATATAACAGCCGCTCGAGACTACTGCAATCGGTGCGGAATTGTAGGCATAGTAGCCGCCGCCCGTCCCTACTTCAAATGATGGATTCGTGACGAGGTTAGTGATAGGAGCAACGCCACCTACTCCATGTCCGGCACATGCTCCAGCTGTAGGGTTCGTGGTTCCGCTTGAAATTTTATAGCTTGTGGTACCCGTCGTGGCTGTTAAACAATAGGCATTTGGCATCGCGCTTGAAGTGCGCGTGTACTGGTAGGTGACGGAACTTGAATCTTGAACGCCAATCGCGCTAAGCGCGGCTTTATCGGCGGGATACTGGTCGGGATTATCAACTTGATAAACGGCAAGCTTCTTGGCAGCTTGGGAAAGTGCGCTGGAAACACTACTCGCCCTCGCCCGGTCTTGAATGCCGTTGTAGGCCACGATGGTAATGGCAGCTAAAATGCCAATGACCACGATGACAATGAGGAGTTCGACAATGGTAAAGCCGCTACGTTGGTGAGAAGGGTTCATTAAAGAGCTGGTCCTGTCGAGGTTGAACTGTGTGCCGTACCATTCCAAACCCAGTTAGCTGAGGTGCCGTCGGCATACGTTAGTGGAGTTGAACTTTCAGTAACCATTAGGCCATCAAAGTCGAGTGTCTGACCGACAACAGCGGTTGGTGAGCCGCTACTAGGGTATGGTCCCCAGACAAATGTGACTGTCGTAGCGCCAGCTGGGGCTGCACCTGCGACAGATAGTCGCTGCCAAGTATTCGCGGCGATAGTTACTTCTGGCCCATTGACCGTACTGCCTATTTGCGCATTAGTGCTATCGCGCCATGCAATAAATGCTTTGTGGTTAGTCGTAATTGAGCCACGAATATAAGCTGAAAAGGCGTACGTTTTACCGGCAACTACCGGCGTAATGTATTGCATGCCGATATCTTGACCGCCGCCTGCGACCGTCCACGTTTTTCGCAGACCGTAGCTGCCGTATAATGCAGCAGAGGCTGTGCGAGTCATAGTGCCCGCGCCACCTCCAGCTCCATACCATCGTTCCGCCCAGTTTGTTGAGTTGGTTTCGACACTTGGATTTATTGCTAGATTCGTTACCGGTGCGACGCCACCGACACCGTGGCCAGCGCACGCGCCCGCGCTTGGCGTGGCGCTTGAACTAGAAATCTTATAGCTGGTCGTGCCAACAGTTGCCGTGAGGCAGTAAGTATCAGGGCTGCCCTGGGTGCGACTGTATTGGTATGTGACGTCACCAGTGTCCTTGACGCCGAGGGCGTCTAACGCTGTTTTATCGGCTGGGTATAGATCTGGATTGTCGACTTGATAAACGGCAAGCTTCTTCGAAGCTTGAGAAAGTGCGCTAGAGGCACTACTGGCGCGAGCTCGGTCTTGAATGCCGTTATACGCAACAATCGTAATAGCGGCAAGAATGCCGATGACGACAATCACGATTAAGAGTTCAACGATAGTAAAGCCCTGAGAATATTGTTTTTGCATATACTAAGCAAAAGTATGAAGCATAAGCGGTATAGGGTCAATAAATTAATTGCGGGCCGCCGTGAGGCTCAGTAACGATAGATGGCTGCCACTGGGACTTTGGAGGGAAGCATTTCATGGCCGACGCCTAGGATACTACCGCCCTGAGCGAGTACTTTTCGTACAAGCTCGGCAATATTTTCATACTCGTATTGTTTTGCAAATGTCAGAATTGGTACCGCCGTATGAACAGCGTCACTGACCGTATCGGTTGTTTTGCGTGTAATACCAACAAGTAACGTCTTAATCCGCCCCATATTGGCTGCTTCGGTCATATCTTTGTAGTCGCAAGATGACTTTTGTAGACCTGCTTTCTCATTCAGCTGATCAATTGCTTCGCTTGCTCGTTTATGAACAACTTCTGATTGAATGATTGGCCACGCAAGGGTCCATAAGTCTTGAAGCGTAGAGTTTGTGTGGTTGCCTTGTATGTACGGGTGGATCAGCGTCGGAAGCTTGCTCATGTTGCGATAATCTCCGACTTCGCTGTCAGTGCCAGCAATGACGACAGGTAATCTGTGATCGATAGCTGCATTATTAGCAATTAAGTTATCGATTATACGAAAATATTGCAAGCGCTCTTCCCTGCCCGCTGCGTTTGAATCGCCTTGTCCATGCGGTGCAATTACATTACTCGCTCCAGACGGACCATTCTGGCTCCGTACTGTGTTGCTATTTGAGAACATTTCGTCAATATTTAGTGCAGACTCAGGACTGTCTGGAAAATCGATCGCGACTGATTCAAGCCCGTAAATATCCCCTTTGAATAACTTCGTGTTATGCATGGCTAAGTCGAGTAGATAAAAAGACTGATCTTCTGCCGTCGTAATAAGCAGTGGCGTAATGTCGAACGTATCAGCTATGCAAACGCGCTCTTCGCATTCAACTGGGAGATTGTATATCTCAATCATTTCCGAGCTGGCAAATATCGCCATACCCTCTGATGTTTGTTGCCAGAATTCAAATTGGTCTATTTTTGATTCAAGCTTATCAAATACATCTAGCATTGGCATGTCGGCATTCTCCGTCTGCCATTCTTCTCGGGCTTTACGAACGAGGTTTTTGTACCGAGTCTGATCTTCCTGGGTGTGTATTGGGGTGGAATGTCGGTGAGTTGGTAGATAGATGCTGATGACTTTTTCGGATTGAGGTCGCGCTAGAGTTGCAATTGAAGACCGTGTGACTTTATTCATACTTATCCTCCTTGTGTGCCCATATTTAGTGTAATTTTATTAAAGCGTACACTGCCATTTTTCGCTGTAAACTATTTCACTTGTATCTATCGCATGAAGGGTATGAATAGAGGTGAGATTTGTATATTTATTTGGAGAGGAATATGCTAAATATAGCAACTAGGTGATGGTTGAGGCTAATTTGAAGTGATGGGAGGAACGGTATGAACGACGAAAACGAAGATTTTGAACGTGACCCAAAGCAGTGGAAGACTGGTGGTGAGCCAATGACTGACGCACAGCGCATCGAGCTGGAGCATCTCGCAAACGAAGTTGGCGACCCCTCACCTGATGAATATCTGACGAAGGCGGAGGCCTCAGAACAAATCGAACAACTGCGTCATGAAGCTGGTCATACCCAGGAGGATGACGAGACTGACACAGTGCTGGGTGATGACGAGTAGTAGTATTCCTTACCTACTTTGAAGTGCATCAAGCGCGACAGCCATAGCGGCAATGACTCGCCAATCTTCTTGCGCGAATGCCTCGTCGGTCATAACTAGTTTATAGTGATCACGGAATAATGTTATTTTTTGATAACGACCCACTTCTTGACCGGTAGTCGTGTCGATAAGTGAAAAATGATAACGTAAAAACATCACGATAATCTCAACGAGGTCGCCTATTATCGGCAGTAATCCTGCGAAGCGGCGGAACAACGCTAGGGTGAGGCTATTTTCTGTCACAGTCAATTTAGGCTGCTCATTAGCATTCAAAATACTCCACGTACTTTTCAACAGAGACTGTTTGAACTCCTTTTTAAACTGACCGATAAAGTTGCCTTCCATGTCCTCTACGATATATTTACCGTGGACATCCAGAACTTTCTCGGCGCGGAGGGTGAATATCGGTTGTGTCTTTTCCTTGTCGCTATAGAACAAGACTTTTTCTCTAAAGGTTAGTCTTTTTTGCTGAGCAAATGCTATGAGTTGTGCTTTTGTGCCTGTGGGGTCAGCGACATATATAGCATACTTGTTTACAAAGGCGGTAATCTTTTGTTCAACGATAAGTTTTGGATTCATACGCTCATCATACCATTATCGCGTATATGCTGACATGTTTTTAACTGGATGTTTACGGGTTACTGGGCTCGTCCCAGTGTGGTGGCTTGCTACTGTCTGAATGAGTGGCTGTGTGTCGCATAATTAACGCGAAATCTATGGCCCGTTGCGTAATCAAAAGCTGTTCTTATTGCTCGTTACTGTGTATTCAAAATGTAAATTTCGATGTCAAAAAAACTATAATTTCGACCACTGTTAATGCTTGACAATTTGACACACGGAGCGATATCGCTTATGATTGATCTTGTGTGTTTTTTTATGTGGAGTATTTAAAACACCATCGCTACCTCTGTTATCCACCATGTTCAATTACTAATATAAGCGGATAATACTACAGAGTGTATGCAAGGAGGTAAAAATTACTATGCGATTAATCGCGTTATCATTAGCTGCTGTTCTAAGTACGATTGTACTCGGCGCTAATTCAACCGTGGCAAATGCCGCACCAAAACCAGAAATTAAAAAAGACGTAGCGGCGCAGATGGTCACAATTGCACCTGGTGATAGTCTCAGCGCGATAGCTACTGATAAAGATTCAACCGTCCAGCGCCTATACGACGCGAACGATAAGATTGAAAACCCGAATCTAATTTTTCCAGGTGAAGAATTACGGGTTCCAACTAAGGACGAACAACTAACGACTCGCCCGATGCCAGCGGACGCTGTGGTTGAGCCTGTCGCCGCACCGGTGCCAGCTTCGACTCAGGCAACGCCAGTTGTTCGAAGCGCCGCACCACGAGTTGCTGCCGCACCTGTAGCAACCGGTAGTGTATGGGACCAGCTTGCAGCCTGTGAAGCGGGCGGTAATTGGGCTATCAACACTGGCAACGGTTATTATGGCGGCTTGCAGTTTACTGCTTCTAGCTGGCGTGCTGTCGGCGGTAGTGGTTTGCCTAGTGATGCTAGTCGTGAAGAGCAGATCCAGCGCGGCGAAATGCTACTAGCTCGCCAGGGCTGGGGTGCCTGGCCTGCTTGTGCAGCAAAACTTGGCTTGCTATAGTATCGCTTCCCTATCAACAAAAAATACCCGCAGGCAATCCTGCGGGTATTTTTTCAGTGATATTATAAATGTGCAATGGCACGCTACGTGCGGTAAAACTTGCTGCGCTCAACGAGGCTACTTACAGTTGCGCGGCGTTGTGGCTTCTTTTGGATAATAGTACACCCTGCGGCAACGGCACGAATGGCGATTTTTGCTATATTTCGCATCGTTGGTGTAACATTCGTAACATCATGATTAGCGTCGTCTCGGAGATCGATGGCACTATCACCGAGTATCGCCATATGCATCAATTGCTGGCACCATATTTTGAAATCAGAATACGCGGGTTGCGTTTGCATGTCACTGGACGCCGATTCTGTAATCAGTTGACTAGTATAGTACGCTTCTTCCCTAAGTAGGTTCAGATAGGACGATACGTCCAAACACTCGATTTTGCGCCGTGCTACCGCACTGATACCTAGTGCGCTGTTTTGAAGGTTAGATACATTGTCTGCTGGAAGCGGCGTAATACTGTTCTTCATTAGGACAATTGCTGGCAGGAGTAGAGGACTAGTTTCAAAAGGGGTCGTTTCCGTTGATAATATCTCAGAGTTTGTTGCGGCAAATATTTGCCCCATACTTGTGTCATATAAATCACATGCGCGACGCGTATCGTCGGCATTATCTATGAAATCATCAATTAGGTATGCGGCATTACATATCCTTTTCCAACGCTCGAGTGTTTCTGAGTCGACGTCGAGGTCTAACGCCTTTGCTCCGCCAATTATGAAGCTAAGGGTGGACATGTATCCCCCGCTCATACATAACTCGTATATTCTACTGTCAATCAAATCGTCGCCAGTAAATCGATGAACTGGGGTGATAGTGTCCGGACTGTGCGCGCGTAGATTATATTCCATGGATTGTGATTATAGAATAAGTACGCAGGAGGAACAATTGGAAGTAGAACGATCGCGCTATTAACTAAAAGAACAAAAGGCCTCCGCTCTAAGTCTGAGAGCGGAGGCCTTACTGTTTGATGTATATGGTCGGCGGAGTGAAGATTAAGTACGTGACTTTGATCTAAGTATCTTTCTCGTTTTACGATTTGTCGCTGGTGACGCGCGCGTCTCTCTTTGCTGCTGCCATGAGGTTGCTCATCATCCTTAAAGCAAGGATGTGAAAAGCCGCAGTGAAGAGGCTCGAAGCGAAGGTTATCCCTACGGCAAAATCGCAGGTGTTTGCCAAAAAGGTATATGCGGAGCTTCCGATCTCAACCGTTTTCATGCCATGTAGCGGGAGGAGAAATAGCGAGATACCGATAAGCGTGACTATAGCCATGGTATCGCGGAGGTTCGACGCTAGAATCGTCCCTTTGATTTCCTCGTCGTGTAGGCCGATGGATATCCGGCGCACCTTCTGTATCTTCAGTACGAAGCGGGATTTGTACCCCGCCCATGCGAGGGCACTAAAAAATAAGGTTAGTCCAAGTGTCGATGAAATATCCATGTCAGTTCCAATCTTCTCTCAGTCGATAATGTCAAACAGCAGCTTCAGTGATCATCCACCTAATTCTTCTGGAGCGCTTATATCATACTATCAGATGTGCATTTCGTCTAGTGTATCAATGGAACGAACAAGTATCCAGGATGGCTGTGTTGCTGCCAGCCAGAAGTTGTTTTGGTAAGTTCGAAAATGGTGTCATGAATTGGAATGACAAGTTTGCCTCCTAAGACTAATTGGTCTCGGAGGTCTTCTTGCATTTCGCGTGCTGATGCGCCAACGAGGATACGGTCATAGGGCGCATGCTCCGGTAGGCCAATCTGACTCGTGGCTTGGAAGAATGCAACGTTGTGGATTTCAAGCCGCTCACAGTTCTCCTTGCCCATTTGAACAAGTTCGGGAATAATTTCAACCGCATATATCTTCCCTGTCGCTCCCACAATGCTGCTTAGGAGTGCGGTCGTCCATCCAGATCCGGAACCAATATCAAGCACCTTATCTCCCGGCTGAGCATCGAGCCATTCTAACATTCTGCGAACAGTACTGGGCTGGCTGATGGTTTGCTCATGGCCAATAGAGAGCGGTCGGTCACTATTGGCATACTCAGCATCCTGCGGCAGTACGAAATCCTTACGATTAATTGCGACAAAGGCTTCATCTATAAGGCTCATAGTCTCCCTCCTTTTTTGCTTGATGTGATTACATACTCGGCATCCGGGCGTCTATATCTATTATAAAACGTTTCAAAAAATAAGGCCCCCGCAATCGTGAAATTGCGAGGGCAGCCGATAAAGAGAGAAAATTACTCGCCACGGATCAGGCAGAGCTTTTCAACAAGATAGAGAACATCGTCACCTGTAAATGGATCATCTGGGCTGAAAGGGCTGAATTCATCAGCCCCTTCGTCGTAGATATATATCTCCCCATCACAACCCAGGTAGAATGAAACATCCTGTTGTGTGGCAGGTTGATCCGGATAGTCCAGGATCGGATAGGCAGCGATTGTCCGCGACTCTGATTCGTCGTCGATAACTTTGGCTCGACGAATCAGATTGTTGTTTTGCCAGCGGCCTTGATCGAGTAGCCACCAGCGAGTCGTGTCCGCCTCTACGCAGACGTTCCTATCTTGGCTTGCTGGCGACCAGGTATTTTCGCAGTACACCACCCTGTACTGGTTACGTCGGGTTGCTAAGTCGGGAATGTCTAGTGGGAAGGTGTGTGTTTTGTCGGCGTCCGTCATGGTGGTGCTCACCTGCTTTCTTTCTCGGCGTACTCTTTCGTGTCTCGCTCGGATTGAACGTCCTACAAAAGCTATTGTGAATATACAATATATCCGCCCACCTGGCAATACTAAGCACCTGGCGTGATATTAACGCTTGCGCAAGAAATAATAGACGAGCCCTAGAGATGGCACGGTACTGATGACAATGACAACCCAGAACATCATCGGTGAGTCCGTTCCGGGAATTGGGACGTTCATGCCAAACAATCCGGCAAGCATCGTCGGGATGGTGAATGCCATTGTGATGACGGTAAGAATACGCATTGTTTCGTTAAGACGAGTGTCCATGACTGCTCGATATGAGTCACGGAGATTCGTGATCGTACGCAGCAGGCTAGTACACCGAGCGATAAGCTGCTCAAGATCAATCGATAAGTCCTCAACTAAATCGCGATCATCTTCGTACAAGTGAATAATCTTACCGCTGAGGAGTTTTTCAAGTGCTGTATTAGTAGGAATGAGCGCATCAAGGTAGTCATTGAGTTTTCGTTCATATTCAACAAGCTGCGTTATTTCGCGCGGGTTAAGGTTGCGCACATCGCTAGTTGCTGCGCGCATCTGTCGGTTGATCTGTGCAACTCGCGTGCCGTACTGACGCGTAATAGCGTCTATCATGTGCATGAATAGTTTTGTTTTTTGAGTTGTCGGAACATTAATCCGTTCAATGAATGGCTGCCAGAGGCGACCTAGTGGATCGCGGCTAACTGTTGCGACGTGTTTTTCTCCAATCGCAAATAAGATGGGCGTGGTGAAGTCGTTGAAGTCGTCATCGGTGTCGGGGAGACGCGTGATGAAATAGATCCAATCTTCCTCTGAGTCCACGCGCGGCACTTCGTGAGGGTCAAGGCTGTCGCGTAGAATATCAACATCAAGGCCGAGGTCAATTAATGTCTCGAGCTCCCCTTCATTTGGCCGCTCACATCGTATCCAGCTACCCGTCAAAAGCTTATCAATTTGCTTGATTTCAGGGTTATGGTTGACGGAGCGATAAAACGTAATCATCTTTATCATCATACACCAGTTGTCAGCTGCTGTCTGGAATCTTTATAAAAATACCCCATCAGTTGATGCGGTATTTTTGTATTGGATCTATTTGTTCTGCGCTGCTTTGAGTTTTTTCTTCAAAATACGCTTACGAGATGCGCCGTGGCGGTTTCGTTGTTTGGCCATGATGTATATAATCCAATCTTTAATCTATCTTATCAATCATACCACGCTAACAGGGGGATAGGCAAAAAACTTACTGGTCGATTACTTATCGTGCACAGGATCTGCAGCAGGCGCTTCTGGTACGACGACCCAGAGGATGAGGTACGGTATGAGCCCAGGAAAGCCACCAGGTAGTAAGAGGATAACGAAAATAATACGTACGACCGTTGGGTCAATATCGAAATATTCAGCAATGCCAGCGCAGACGCCGGCAATTTTCTTATCTGTTCGCGACCTATATAGTTTCTTCATGTTTCTATTATAGCAGTGAACAGCCAACTAATCACATGAGGGTTAGCTGTGAAAAAAATTAGTAAAAACTGTTGCTAAAAATGAATCAACCTGTTAACATCACCTACAACTACAGTCACTGGCCGAACGTGAACACACTCTTAATCTAAAAATCATTTCGAAAGGATGATCTAAGTGTCATGAAAAAAGTAACACTCGGAAGCCAGTTGATACGAAAACGTCAATGGGGAGCTGAACGCCGACTGACACCACTCCCTTCTATTCATGCAGTGCCTTCAACGCGCATGATGATTTTTAGCCGCCTAGCGGTTGTTGCGACGATCGGACTTTGGGTGTTGTATGTTGTATCGACACTCATCCGACAGTTTTTTGATGGACCGAAAAGTTTTCAGTTCACCTTAGAGGCTATAGGATATCTTGTGGTTGTTACGTTCCTTACCTTTTCTGCGCTTATGTACCTTGTGGCGAGGCAAGGTGCGCTACAACGCTTTAGTAAGCATGTTCGAGTGCCGAGGGCGGAGCTTGATCGACACTTTGCTTCCGACCAGCCGTCAATTACAGTCCTTGTCCCCTCCTATAGTGAAGAGCCGGGAGTAATTCGTAAAACTATCATGTCTGCTGCTATCCAGGAGTACCCCGGTATGCGCGTAGTGCTTCTGCTCGATGACAATCCCTGCCCAACTGACCCGGCAACCCTTTCCCGACTTGAGCAGACTCGTGCGTTGGGAAAAGATATTATGAAGACGTTTGCTATTCCGCGTCGCCGCTTCATTAAGGCCTTAGAAAAATTTGAATCTCGTCGTTCAACAGCAGCCGCCTCAAGCAAGGTCGTTAAGGAGTTAGCAGAGCAATATAATTGGGCGGTACAGTGGCTCAACAACCTTGCGGACCAGGAAGAGATTGACGATCATGTCGACATCTTTTTCAGCGAGCAAGTTCTACGCGGACTTGCAACGGAGCTTAATCTTGTCAGTGAGGCATTAATGGCGTCTATGGAAGAGGGCGCGACAATTCCAGCTAGTCGTGTTGGTCAATTATATCGACGTTTGTCGTGGATATTTGATGCGGAAATTGAAGTTTTCGAGCGTAAAAAGTACGCTTCTCTTTCGCACGACGCAAACAAGGCAATGAACCTCAACTCGTATATCGGTTTAATGGGTGGAAGCTATCGCCAAGTGTCTACTCCTGATGGGCCAATCCTCATGCCGGTCGACAAGGCGCGCGCTAGCGATGTTACGGTGCCCGATAGTGAATTCGTATTGACGCTTGATGCCGATTCGATCTTACTGCGAGACTATTGTCTTCGCTTAGTGTACTTTCTTCAGCAGCCTGACAATGCTCGGGTGGCAGTGACGCAAACGCCATACTCGTCCTTTCGTGGAGCGGCAACACGTATTGAGCGATTGTCTGGTGCATCAACTGACATCCAGCATATCCTACATCAGGGAATGAGTTACTACGGTGCAACATTTTGGGTCGGAGCAAATGCCGTCATTCGCAAGCGTGCCCTCGAGGACATCATGGAAAGCGAATGGGTGGGTGGCTTTGAAATTCGTCGATACATCCAGGACCGGACAGTCATTGAGGATACGGAATCAAGTATTGACCTTGGTCTTCATGGATGGAAGCTCATTAATTACCCAGAACGTCTTAGTTACAGTGCAACGCCACCTGACTTCGGCTCACTTATTGTTCAGCGTCGGCGTTGGGCGAATGGCGGCTTGCTAATTTTACCAAAGTTCATGGATCAAGTCCGTGAGCGCAAGCGCCGCAATGAGGCGGTCTCTATGACAGAGGTGCTTCTCAGAGTTAACTACATGGCCTCGATCACCTGGGCAAGCTTCGGCTTGATATTCTTACTCGCCTTCCCTTACGATGGTCGCCTGCTTAGTCCGTTTGTTGTGCTAGCGGCGCTGCCATACTTCTTTGCCATGGCAAGCGACCTAAAATACTGTGGCTATAAGCGTAGTGATGTCTTTAGGATTTATGGTTTTAACCTCATTCTCCTTCCGGTCAATCTAGCCGGTGTCCTCAAGTCGATCCAGCAGTCGTTAAGCGGAAAGAAAATACCATTTGCGCGTACACCAAAGGTCAAAGATCGCACTGCGTCACCTATGATGTATGTAATCATTCCGCTTCTCATTGTTGCCTTTTCTGTCTTTACGTTAGGGCGTGATATTTCCGCACACAACTGGGGTAACGCACTGTTTGCTTGCTTTAATGCCATCGTAGCTTTGTGGGCGATTGTCTCCTACATTGGCATTTGGAACACTCTGGTTGATATATGGCTTGGCGCGACGAACTGGCTATACGTTGACGTAAAACCAAAGGGTGCAGTATCAGAACAACCGGAGCAGCCGATACTTGATTGGCGAGCGGTGCTGTATCATGGCGATGTCGAAGGTACGGTGCCAATTACTGCATATGGAGAAGAGGCTGTTGAGCCAGTTACTCTCGTCGAGAAAAAGGTGGTCGCATGAGTAAGCTAGTTCAATCTTCATCGTTACAACGAGCAGAGCCGCAACGTCGTTTATCGCCGTGGCGCGTGTTACTTGCTATCGCTATCCTCGCTCTTATAGCCTCCGGTGCTGTCTCTGCGATGCAGCGATGGCGAGACGAACGCGCAATCTCATCCAATAAGCCATGGTTTGCTGCGTACGTCGACGTGACATCAACGCCAACATTTGCATTTGATCAGATGGGAGCTACGACAAACCGAGATGCTATCTTGTCTTTCATCGTCTCTCAGTCGTCCGATGGGTGTACTCCGTCGTGGGGGAATGCATACACACTTGATCAAGCGGGTAATGCACTTGATTTAGATCGAAGGATTGCCCGACTCCAGCAACAAGGCGGAAGCGTCGCCGTCTCATTTGGTGGTTTGAAGAATGATGAACTTGCCGTTAAGTGTGACAAGCAAGAAAAGCTGATTGCCGCGTATCGTACAGTTATTGAACGCTACAACGTTAATACTATAGACCTCGACTTAGAGAGTAATGGATTAACGGATAATGTGGCTGCGGTTCGTCGCGCATCTGCATTAGCGGCGTTGCAGTCGCAGCGGCAAACTCAGGGTAAGAAGCTAGCGATCTGGGTAACCTTGCCTGTGACACCGCAGGGGTTAAGTGTTGACGGTACGAATGCTGTCACGCAACTCCTCAAAGGTGGCGTAGATCTTGCTGGAGTAAACGCTATGACAATGGACTACGGGCAAAGTAAAGAGGCTAGTCTCTCGATGGCAGAGGCGTCGCAGGACGCGCTCGCGCAGACAATGCGTCAGCTCGGTGTGATTTATAAGCGTTCCGGGGTTGAACTGTCGGAAGCTACACTCTGGTCTAAAATCGGTGCGACACCAATGATTGGGCAGAATGACATCGCAAACGAGGTATTTACGCTAACAGATGCTAAGAGGTTAAATGCATTTGCTATTGAACGTAGAGTGGGTCGTATGTCGATGTGGTCGGCTAACCGCGATGTAGCGTGTGGTAGTAATTATGTTGACACTAAAGTGGTGTCCGATTCTTGTAGTGGAGTCTCCCAAACTAAATTTAGCTATACGTCAGCGCTTGCAAAGGACTATATGGGTAGCTTGACGCTTAGTGCTGGAACGAAGACTAAGTCTGAGCCACAGCAGGCTCAGCTAAAGAAGGATGATCCAGCGACAAGTCCTTATCAAATATGGTCCCCGACGGGAGCATATCTTCAGGGTACTAAAGTAGTTTGGCGACACAATGTCTATAAGGCAAAGTGGTGGACACAAAATAATATCCCAGATGATCCTGTGCTTCAATCCTGGGAAACTCCGTGGGAGCTGGTTGGACCTGTGCTTGCGGGTGAGAAGCCAATTCCGCAGGCAAGCGTGCCGGAAGGAACCTACCCTATTTGGTCAGGTACGGATATGTATGAAGCTGATCAGCGCGTGATATTTAACGGCGTGCCGTATAAGGCTAAATGGTGGAATCAAGGACAGAGTCCCGCCGCAGCCTCCTCGAATGCTAATAGTTCACCATGGACACCGTTAACCCAGTCTGAAATTAACGACTTGCATCTGTAAGTGAAGGTGTTGATGCTTCAACTTCAGTCCTCATTATTTCGTGAGCGTCGTTGATGACGACAAATGCTCGCGGGTCGCATTTGCGCACTAGTGCTTTGAGCTTCATCTCTTGCATACGAGTAATGACGACTAGCATAACTCCGTCGGAGATAATCCCATTCACCTTCTTGCCATTAACGTAAGTGACTTTTTCGCCAAGCTGACTATTAATAGCTTCCCCTATCTCTTTATATTTCTTGCTGACGATCCACACGCTTTTTGAATCGTCTAATCCTTCAACTGTAACATCGATGGCTTTATGGGCGACATAGTAGGCAATCATTGAGTACATAGCATTGTCCCAGCCAAAGACAAAGCCGGAAGCACCAAGGATAAATATATTAATAAACATGATCGCTTCTCCGACGGAGAAAGGTGTTTTCTTATCAATAAGAATTGCAATAGTATCCGCACCGTCAATTGTCCCCCCGTGACGAATAACAATACCGACACCGATCCCGACAATTGCTCCACCAAAGATTGCGGCCAGGATAGGCTGCGTGGTGGCTGCGACTGAAGAATGAATCGCGACGGTCAGTAGTGCGAGGGCGATAATACCGAATGTCGAGTAGACGGCAAACTCCTTCCCTAGCTTTTTATAGCCAAGATAAATAAGCGGAATATTAAGCAGTACTAAGAATAAGCCAAGCGGCAAATGAAACAGCTGAGCAGCAATAATGGAAAGTCCTACGACTCCTCCGTCGGTCAAATGATTAGGGATGAGGAAGAATTGGAGTCCAATGGCGGCGATAATAGCTCCAATGAGAATGTTTGTGGCATGTTTAACTGACTGTGTGTTGATAAAATATCCTTTCGTGTTTGTATTTGTACTGATGAATAACTGTAAAAATCTATTGTCTAGAATAAAAAATACGGAAATATTTGACTGACAGACTCCTGTCTACTCTCCTATTATACCATTGATACATGCCAACTTGATCTGTTGAGGGTGTACCTACCTACAAAACAAGCTGCGTAGTTGTGATTAACATTATGGTACCAAGTAGCCAACCTGCGCTGACGTCCGTTGGGTAATGGGCGCCGATGTGAACACGGGAAATACCGACGGTGGCTGCGAGCAGCAACAACCCACACGTCAGCAGGTAGCCTGTAATATCTGGTAGTAATGTTAGACTAAGAACTGCGAGATAGCCGCCGGCAATAGTTGCGCTATAGGCATGGCTACTTGGAAAGCTATAGGATTGAATTTTCATTTGTCGCACGTATGGTGTGTTTGGGCGACTCCGACGCACAACAAGTTTTAAGATTGTGGCGAGCGGCAGACACATAAGGGTGGCGAAACCGACTAGCCCTAATTTCGCATTGAGGGAAAATATAATCGTACTAGTACCAGCAAGGATGACGGCCCAGTAGATAGGTAACGTTGCCTTACCGATAATTACCGATAGCGGGCGTATTGAGGGTGGAAGATGTGCGACGGTGGACGCGAGCTCGGTATCATATTTCCATATGAGCGCTCGGGCGGTTTGACTGAACTGAATAAACGGCATACGCATAGTGTTCTTCTTATTTTACATGTTCTTGTTGCATTTTGGCGGGTATGTTTTATGTGGACACTGTGCACTTGGGATGTCTGGCAATAACTAGACACATCTAGCTTAGATGGGTCTAGTTATTGCTCGAGATCAAGACTCGAACAATAACTATTGCGAGGATGATCTCGAGACGACTAAAGGTGCACGTTCAAGAAGTTTTGAAAAGTTGGTTCAAGGAGAAATGTAATACTCTCGCTATCATCAACCAATCCAAGCTTGGATGCCGGGTCTACGATTGCATGTCCTGGGCCTACGTCGGATCCATGTTTATCGCGAATGACAACCATGTCTTTTGACGCGTCCACGACGATGCCGGTGAATTCGTAGGCCGTCTTACCCCAACCGTTCACTCGTCGCATCACCATGACTTCCTGGTTGACTCTAAGGTCGGTCAATTTGAGGCGTTTATGGTAGATGGAGAAGCTGGACATCCAATCTTGGAGTTTGCGTCGCAGCATTTTTCCTCTTCTCTCTTGTCGATCGGGTGAATAGATTTCTTGTATAACGTTGTCTCGGATGTCTACCGAGCTATATACATAATAAAATAAAACATATTTAATGTCAATGGCTTGGGTTGTTTGCCGCTATTAACGTAGCCTGGTCATTACTCGACGCGACGAGCAAAGAACTCCTCAGTTTCGCGCATAAATATTTCTGCAGTTTTTGGCCCTACGCCGTAAAGTTTTTGAAGGCGTTTTGAAAATTCCTCTTCGTCGGCGCTACTCTCGCACATAAGAATTAGTGAGCCTTCATAATCTCGTATGAGCTGTTCCATGCATATCCGTAGTGCGCGTGATGTTACCTCGTCGTAACGAGTGTACCTCCCTTCGTCAAGTAGGCGTACGAGAGAATGGTGCGACGTATTCAAGATTGCCCACGGCGTATCAAGCTTTCGTGCAATAAATAACTTCCACGTATTAGCTGCCACATTGGATTGAATAGGTTTACCAAAGAGGTATGAGAGCAGGAACCAGCGAAACATGTCGTCATCACCCGATAACACGTCGAGACCAAAGTCTTGTGCGTGATGAATGGGTTTTGGTTTAGCGGTACGCTTTCGACTATCGGCTGTGTTATCTATGCTCTCTGTCATGCTTCTATCATAGCAAATTTATTAGGCGGAGATGACAGAGCGTTCTAATGACTAACGCGAACGTTTAGCCAGGTAGCTCCGCCAGATGTTATGGCGCACTGACGATTGGTTTTAGCTGCAACTGCTTGTGGCTAGAAAAAAGACTTAGATCAAATAATCTAAGTCTTTTTTCGTGGCTGGGGTGGAGGGATTCGAACCCCCGAATGCCAGTACCAAAAACTGGTGCCTTACCACTTGGCGACACCCCAAAGCACTGATAATTATATCATATGCGTTTGTTATTTCGCTAGTAGCTTCTCAAAATCGTCAATCGTCTCCGCAACTACAGTTGTTTCATCGATTGTCCGGATGGCAATTTGCAGACGACGGCAATCATCTTTTAAGGCTCGCGCAAAGATGTTGGTGCTTGCTACGAGGGTAATTAACTCTTCTGGACGTACGAGATCAAGGTGGCGCGCGTCATACACATCACGAGGTTGTGCAGCAAGGCCAACTTGATTTGTGAGATAGTAGGCAGCCGTAGGGTGAAGGCCGGTGCACATATAGAGCGTAATACCTTGCGTAGCTGCTGCATTAATACATTGTCTGGCGCGACTAGATATGCCGAGCTTTAGTCCAATCAGACCGGTTAAGGATAGCTTCTCATCTTTCTTTAACTTGTGTATATCAGCAATGGGTCGAAGGATGATGCCTGATGCTAATGCTATGACTGACAGCCCTTGGCTCGACATCGCCTGTATCTGCATCATTACCACTTCCCTTTCATTATCCGACATGTCACAGAGGTCAAGGACGTATTCCGGCATACCTTTAATTGCCACTTGGTATGCTTCTCCGTGATGAGATAGTGTTCCGCTTACGCCGTTCTCCTGAGTGAAGGCAAACTCATGAATTGGCTGATGGACGTTTGACGACAAGGCGCGACTAGTTATATAGCGAGTCAATGCTTTATCAAGCGGCTCCTCGGTACTATTGATCGCCTGTCCCATGATGTGAGCGAGATTGCTCGTTGCATGGCGTTGCTGCCACAGGTTACTAACAGCTAGCTCCTCACCCGTTAAGATAGTATGGCTGGTGAGAATAATAGTCTTTGCGTGGACTTTTTTGAAGAAACTAAACATTACCGTTATTATACCAAAAAATACACGCCGCAGTGTGGGAATTGCAGCGTGTATGTAATATGACTATCTACTATCTATTAATGAATTGCGACAAGTTGCAGCTGCTTTCGTCCGATGCCGGCTGTCCACTCAACGACGTCACGAATTTGTTTACCTACTAGGTTTTGCCCAAGTGGGCTCTTAATTGATATTCGTCCATCACTTGGATTAGCTTCTAAACTGTCAACTAACGTGTAGCGGATGATGCGCCCATTCGTATCGAGTAGCTCGACGATCGAGCCCAAAGCGACCTTAAGTGCGTCACGTTTCCGTGGCAGTGGTTTTGCAATTGCGAGTGATGATTTCTTGTCGGCGAGTTCGTTGTCGATAATCTCAAGAACGGCTAGTTTTTCAACGCGAGCTAATCGTTCGTCGTGGCTCTCGGTCTTGTCAATTTCACGTAGGCTTGTAAGCGTCGTCTGGCGATCGCGCTCCAAGTTTGCAATTTGCTTCTTTAATTCTTTAATTCCTCGTTTGCTAAGATAAATCATTTTGGCGGTGTTCATAATGGAATCCTCCTCTTTGTCTTTTTAATATAGCAGCCGTGCACCGCCTGTTGGCGCGATGCGTTTTGCTCAGAGCCGTCTGCTATTGCTCTCAGTATGCCACTACTTACTGAGCCATAACTTAGAAAGTGCACGTGTTGATGAAATTACTACATCGTACTTAATTTGCTCAATTTTACCCTTTCATGCATGGAATGAATCGAACCGTGAAGGCTGTCCGCCTAAGAGTGATACCGTTCATGTAACTGCTTATAGGAAGGGAATATTTCTGCACACAGGATATTGTGCGCTACTTAAGTTTAACTTGGTTTTTTCCAAAATTTGGTAGTAGTACCTGAAACGTTGTTTCTTGCTGAGGCGCGCTACTTACCGTTAGTTCGCCTCCATGGAGTTCAACAATCTTCTTTGCGAGCGAGAGTCCGAGACCATACCCTTTCTTTGCACTTGCGGTGCGAGAGGTGTCTGCGCGGTAGAAACGATTAAAAATATGTGGTAGAACTTCAGGGGCAATACCCTCTCCTTCATTTACAACCTTAAAGCCGGACATTTGTTTTTGCTTAACGAGCGTCACATGCACAGTCGTTTTAGGCGGACTGTATTTCAGGGCGTTATCAATAAGAATTGTCGCCAGCTCTTCAACATTTGATTCATTAGCGAGGATGGGTAGTCTACGTGCGTTGTGAATCACAATTCGCGGATGTACTTTATTAAAGCGCTCAACTACATCTGAGGTCACAGCGTTGATATCAACTTGCTCGCGGGTAATCTTGTCGTGGTCAAGTCGTGAAAGTTGCAAGAGCGTATGTGAAAGCTTCGTGAGTTTATTCACTTCCTCAAGGTTGCTTTCTAAAAGCTCGCGCATTTCTTCTTTCTTTGGCGACGGGTCGCGCAGTGCGACTTCGAGCTCGATTTTCATACTAGCAAGTGGAGTACGTAACTCATGACTCGCGTCACTAGTGAAGCGTGACTGTGCTTCGTGGGCTTCTTCGATTGGCCGAAGTGTCCGGCGAGCCAAATAGTAACTGCCAAAGCCACCGGCAATCCAAATGATGAGGTTAGTCATGATTAAGCCGCCAATAAGACTATCTTCGGCTGCATGAATTTGTGTATTGCGAATGGTTTCAAAGATGTCAGGATCGATGCGAAATTGAGCAGGTGCGCTACGTTGCAGGATGTCAATTCGTGTGCGAACTTCAGATGAGGCTATAGAGTAGATGACGACGCTAAAAAGAATGCTGATAGAAATAAGGATGGCGCCGTACCATATAGTCAATTTCAACGTTGCGGATTTAAACATCGGGGTATTACTTGTCTGCTTGTAATTTATAGCCAAAACCTCTGATGGTATGAATTAAAGGCTTATCAAAGGGTTGGTCGACTTTATTTCGTATGTATTTTATGTACACTTCAACGGTGTTCGGCAGAACATCTGCATCATAATCCCATACGTGAGATATGATGGTGCTTTTTGGTAGTGGTCGATTTTGGTTGCGCATTAAAAACTCAAGTAAGGCAAATTCCTTGCCTGTTAATTGAATGGGAGTGTCGCCTCGTTTTACCTCAAAAGTAACAGTGTTAAGCGACAGGTCGCCGGCTGTAAGTACGGTAGCGTGTTGCTCTGCCGGGCGTCGGAGGAGTGCTCTTACGCGCGCGAGGAGCTCTTCGAGTGCAAAGGGCTTCACAAGGTAATCATCTGCACCGCTATCCAGTCCGGTTGTGCGGTCATTAACGCTTCCTAAAGCAGTAAGCAAAAGCACGGGTGTGTGGATTTTTGCTTCACGCATGGCTTTTATAATTGAGAGACCATCATGCTGGCCGGGAAGCATACGGTCAATGATAGCGACATCATAAGGCTCAGTAGTGGCCATAGCATAGCCCTCGTCTCCGTCATAGGCAACGTCGACGGCGTAAGTCTCTTGCTCGAGCGCTTTCTTGAGTGCTCTGGCAATCTTATGTTCGTCCTCAATTACTAAAACTCTCATAGCTATATACTATATGACTACGCTGAGAGCGTGCTTAGTCTTCGCAGTAGGCATAGTGAGAACTCCACTTTTCCATGTCGCGGATAATTGGCAAGAGGGCTTCCCCTTTTTGCGTTAAGCGGTATTCACAGCGTGCAGGCGAGCTTGTTGGGGTCTTTTCAATAATTTCTTGTGTCTCAAGATGCGTAAGACGAGCAGATAAAGTGCGTGGGTTTATTCCGCCAACGAGCTCTTGTAAGTGGCAAAAACGTACGGTCTGTTCATTTGCAAAGAAACGAAGCAATTGAGGCGTCCATTTGTCGCCTAAGATATCCGTTGCTGCCTTAACGCAGCCTATTGTTTTTTCTGCCGTTATCATGTATCTTACTATACCGTTTGCAGGGTTTATTGTCAAAAAAACCTCTTAACTGATATTACTATAATTTTAGCTGCAAGCATGAGCGGCTTGTTCTCGTGATGACGGTAAGTTACACTAGAACCATGGTAAAGAAAGCATCCCTCCCACAGACTAAAAAAACTGAAAATCGTGTTGACTATTACCCTAATCGCGGCGCTCTAGCTGTTGCCGCCTTAGCTGCTATTAGTCTTGTCGTTCTTGGCTTCATCGCCGTTTACGCGTAAGCGTATATAGGATGTCGAAATACACCTCAGCGTCGAGGTGTATTATTTTTAGTAACAAATAGTGAGCTTACGGATAATCGCTTTGAATATTCAAGTGCACCATATCTAAAGAGGCGGATAGCCAGCGATAAGATAATAATGGCACTAACACCTAAGACACCGATACCAGTTAATGCTTCGGTGATACTTAAATTACCAACTGCATTCCGGAGCATTAATGGAATTGGCGCTGTAAGTGGAAAGTAACTGAGGAAGGTAACTAACTGTGACTGCGGGGCGGACACGAAAAGTGATATGGCGTAAAGCGGTCCAAATATGAACACCATGATCACTCCGAAGAAGCCACTCGCTTCTTTCGCCGTTGGCATGGCAGCACCGACGGCAACCAGAAGGCCAGTAAAAAGCAGGAAGCTTAGTGTGAAGAGGCCTGCACCGATGGCGATGCGAAGTGGATCGAGCGGTAGATTGGCCAAATCAATGTTCGGTAGTGACAGTCGATCTCCGAATTGCAGGTAAATAATAATGAGGGGTATCATAATTGCTACAATTTGAATAAGTGCGAGTACGATGAGCGATAAGATCTTACCTATAATAAGAGTACGTGCCTGGATAGTCGTTAAGATCATCTCGATGACACGGTTCTCCTTCTCTTCCGTCGTGCTCGTTAACATTTGACCGCCAAACATACTTATGAGAATGTAAAATAGCACTAAGAAAAGTCCAGGTGCAATAAGCTGTTTGAAGCCGTCATATTCAACTCCATCTTTGTAGGTAGTGGCAGCGTAGCTAATTTTATTTTGCAAAATGGCAGTAGTTTCTTGTGGTATTGTCGCTACGGTCGACTGTTGTAAGAGCGCCTCGGCTGTCGCTTTGTATCGATTGTTATCAAATAAACCGACATCTTTAGCATATACTTCCACTTTATGGGTCGTAATGTCAGATGGGTAGTAGAAGTACGCGTCTAAGATGCCCGCTTTTACCTGTGAAATACCTGCTTGTTTATTACTTAGCATGGTCGCGTGAAGCTGACTAGCGAGCTGCGTGTTAATACGCTGAGATTCATCAGTATAGGCAAAAGAAAACTTTTGATTCTTAGTTTCGACTGATGCTTGCTCGGTGGCTTGATTGGAGAAGAATATAATACCAAAGACCAGGCTAATAACCACGGGAAAGGCAAAGGCGGTAATCCAAAACGATTTCTTTTTCAAAGTACGCGTCACTTCGAAACTAAAAACGGTGTGTAGGTTATGCATATGCTATTCTTCCTCAGCCTTTGGCTCGTCGCCGTATATTGACACAAAAATATCGTCAAGCGAGGCGCCGGCGTAGGTTTCCTTAATGTGATCTATTGTGCCGTATGCACTGGCCGTGCCATCTTTTAGCAGGATGATCCGATCGCATAAGCGCTCCACCTCTTCCATTTGGTGTGTGACAAAAATAACAGTTGCACCAGCTCGCTGATGCTCCTCGATGATATTCATAAGTAAACGGCGGTTGACGGGATCGAACCCCTTTGTTGGCTCGTCGAGAATGAGGAGCTCGGGATTATTCATGATTGTCACGCCAAGTTGGATCTTTTGTTGCTGACCGCCGGATAGTTTATCAAGTCGTGTCGTTGCTTTGTGGGCAAGTCCCACTCGCTCAAGATACTCTAGCGACCACAACACTGCGGCTTTTTTGGTCATCCCCTTAAGTCGGCCGAAATATGTCATGACGGTCATGACGGTTTCCTTTTTGTATAAGCCACGCTCTTCAGGGAGGTAACCGAGTTTGATGTCGCTATCCACCGTGTACGTCTTGTTGTTAATCAACAACTCCCCGGCAGAAGGCTGATAAATGCCAAGTAAGGCCCGAATTACTGTCGTCTTACCTGATCCATTAGCGCCTAGTAGGCCAAACGTCTCGCCTTTTTTAATATCAAAGCTTAGGTCGCTGATGACGGTCTGATTACCAAACTCCATTCGAAAGTGATTAATCGTAACTAATGCGTCTGAGTGCGACATGCCTGCGCGTCCTTTTCTTATCGGTAGTTTATGAATTGGAGGGGGAAATCGTAATCAGTGCCGCGGAGCAGAGTAATTACATCCTGAAGGTCGTTTTTACTGCTACTAGTAACGCGAACCGTATCACCTTGAATTTGTGTTTTTACTTTTGGTGCTTCTTCGCGGAGCTGCTTGGTAATTTTCTTTGCATCATCCTGAGTCAATCCTTGTTTAAACGGAATCTCCCAGGTAGTTTTGAGGTTTGACTCGACTGGCGGCTTGCTAAGATCAAGTACCTTAGAACTTTGCTCGCGAGCGGCAAGTTTCTTGCGAACAATGTCGAGAACAGCGTCGCACTGCCACTCCCCTGCGCCGGTAATCTTATAGCCTTTTTTGTCATCGAGCCATTCAATACCTGCGGGTGTACCTTTAAAATCATACCGTGTCCCGATTTCACGCTCTGTACCGGCGAAGACGTTATTCATCTCCGCTTTATCAAAATCTGAAACTATATCAAAAGAAAATGTTGCCATACTTATATTGTAGCACTTTGCTTAGGGCTGACACTATGATGGAGAGTGTAGCGGCAAATTTAGGCTTCACGCTTAGATTTAAGTATATCGGCAAACCAAATAAGCTCAGTAAACAACTTCGTTAGCTGATTGTCATAACGCTCTTTATACTCTTCATGGATAGAATTATCATCATTAAAAATGTTTTGGATATAGGGAAAATAGACGTCCCAGCTAAGTACGACAAGTCCAGTCTCGCGTATCGCGGGGACGAGTGCTTCAACAGCACGAACACCACCCCAGTTACCATTACTTACTCCTGCGATAGCGACCGGTTTATGATTATAGTTGGCAAGCTCGCTGTCTAGCATGCGTTTTAGGGATCCTGGAAAACTATGGTTGTATTCTGGTGTAACGATAAAAAAAGCGTCCGCGCGACTGGTGATTTCTGTATAGCGAGGATCCTTACCTTCCGGATCGTTGCCGTCACCTTCAAAAAGAAAATCAACCGGGTCGACAAAGATAACTTCGATGTTTGGCATCTGCCGTGCGAAGTTGGCGATGTAATAAGCTGCTCGAATGGATTGGCGCTGGAGTCGGGTTGTCCCGGCTAGAACTGCAATAGTCAGTGGCTGGTTCATAGTATTCCTTTCATACATGACGTAGTAAGTTACAGTATAGCAGCCGTTATTCGTCTCGGGGGTAAATATGCTACGCTAGTAGATATGAGCTCAGCACTGACATTCCAGATTCACCAGCGTCTTGATGGCGCATTGGCGCGTACCGGTACGTTAACTACTCCGCATGGTAGTATCCAGACGCCGGCTTTTATCCCTGTGGGGACAAAAGCAACACTTAAAGCCCTTACGCCAGAGCAATTAAAGGCAGTTGGCGCACAAGCAGTGCTTGCTAATGCCTATCACCTTTATCTCCGCCCTGGAGCGGATATTCTCGATGAGGCTGGCGGGTTACATACGTTTATGAACTGGGACGGGCCAACATTTAGCGATAGTGGCGGCTTTCAGGTTATGTCGCTCGGGGTTGGATTTAAGAAAGTTATCGATATGGACGGCGGAGTAATTGATAAACCGCTTACAAAAAAGGAACGCCTAGCGTGGATAGATAATGATGGTGTAACGTTCAAGTCTCACTTAGACGGCAGTCGCCATCGTTTTACGCCGGAGGTCTCGATGCAGATTCAGCATCAAATAGGCGCAGACATTACATTTGCATTTGATGAACTCACTACTCTGCACGACTCGTATGAGTATCAAATTGAATCATTGCATGAGCGAACGCACCCTTGGGCTGTGCGTAGTTTGGCTGAACATAAACGATTGAACGCTGAACGCTCACATCGTCCACCGCAGGCATTGTTTGGCGTTGTACAGGGGGCAAACTTCGAAGATCTTCGCCGGGAATGTTCCCGATTCCTTGCGGGAATGGATTTTGATGGATTTGGCCTCGGGGGCGCCCTCACGAAGAAGAATATCGGAGAAATTGTCGGTTGGATGTGTGAGGAGTTGCCTGAAGATAAGCCACGACACATGCTCGGTATTAGCGAGCCTGATGATATATTTGCTTGTATTGAGAATGGCGCGGATACATTTGATTGCGTCTCGCCTGCTCGTGTAGGTCGAAACGGTGCGCTCTATACACTTGAGGGCCGAGTCAATATTACAAATGCCAAATATCGCCGTGATTTCACGCCGTTTGATGAAGCGTGTGACTGCTATACCTGTCAGCACTACACGCGTGCCTACTTACATCATTTGTTTAAAGCCGATGAACTTTTATCGAATACCTTAGCGACAATTCATAACGAACGATTCATCGTGCGATTGGTGGATGATATTCGGGCAAGTATTGCTGACGGTACGTTCTATGATTTCAAAGAGAAGTTTTTGCATCGTTATTACTCCATTGCTCGTAACTAATGCTATAATGACCTCATATGAAAGTAAAAATTGAGATTGATACAAGAACCTTTGTGCGCTTCTGGCTTGTTGTTATTGGCTTTGCGTTCGCAATATTAGCAATTTATAGTGCACGAACTGCCCTGATTATTATTGGTGTCGCCTTTTTTCTGGCGCTTGCTTTGAATGCGCCAGTAAGCTACCTGGCAAAGTATCTTCCTAAGCGTAGTCGTGTTGGCGGGACGGCCATTGCCTACGTGCTTGTTGTTGCCTTACTTGGTGCGTTTGTCGTGCTTGTCGTGCCGCCAATTGTGCAGCAGACAGCTAAGTTTGTTGAAACAGTTCCAACCCTGGTAGATACCGCTACCACGCAGTGGAAAGGTCTTGGGGACGTTATCACGAAGTATCACCTACAGCCACAGGTTGATAGCGCCGTTGCTTCAATTAAGAATAATGCAACTGGATGGGCGGCTAGTGCTGGTCAGAATGTTCTGTCGGGACTCGGTTCGCTGTTATCTCTCGTTGTGTCAGGTTTTCTTGTCTTAGTACTATCGTTTTTAATGCTTGTCGAAGGGCCAATGTGGCTTCGTCGCATATGGGGGGTTTACAACGATGAAGAGCGCATGGAACGACATCGTCGTTTGACAGGGCGCATGTACAATGTCGTGACAGGTTATATTACTGGTCAGCTTACCGTGTCAGCAATTGGCGCTGCGCTTTCGGGTATCGTAGTCTTTATCTTGAGTTTGTTCTTCAACGTTCCTGCTAATCTCGCCCTACCAACGGTTGCAATCGCTTTTACTCTATCGCTCATTCCTATGTTTGGTGCGACGATCGCGGGAGCGCTAATCTCCCTCCTACTCCTCTTCAATGACCCAGGTGCGGGTATCGTGTTTGTTGTCTATTTTATTCTGTACCAGCAAGTTGAAAATAACTTTATTTCACCGACTATTCAATCGAAGAAAGTGGAACTATCCGCGCTTGCTGTTTTAGCGTCAGTGACAATTGGCCTCTATGTGTTTGGTCTTGCTGGCGGTATTATTTCAATCCCAATCGCTGGATGTATAAAAGTACTCCTTGAAGATTATCTCGTTCGCGCTAAGGAAAATCGCAAGGAGAGTGAGAAACCACTTGTGAAACTTGTAAAAAAGATCCAAGGCGAAAGCTAGTATCCCCTATATACGAATAGTCCCCGCATAGTTGTAAAACTAGCGGGGATTATTCGTTCCTGGTATCAAGATAAATAAGAGATGAATAGGTGTAACTGGCATGCCGCGTTACGAACTGGCGTCTAGTGCCCGTTCGCTGTTGCGTTGTTTCTTGTTCGACTTGTTGGTCGAACTTGCAGGGGCGGCAACACCTTGGTTGGAGGGCAATGTTGCGAACAATCTTTGCCGCTCATCCTTGGTTGCCTGTGCCTTAGCGAAATACTTGTCAGTCTTGCCGTTGGCGACCTTCGTGGAGTTTTTCCCTGTTTGGGCGCCCTTTGTTGCCGGCTTCTTCTGTGTCATCGTCTTGCCTTTCCTGTGTGGCGGTGGATGGAACGAATAACTATTTCATTATAGCGCTATAGCGACTTAATTGTTAGCGTACTCCCAGATACTCCCAGTGCTTGTGTCGCGCACCATAATGCCGGCTTTTGCAATCTCGTCGCGAAGTCGGTCGGATGTTGCCCAGTCCTTCTCATCACGTGCACGCTGGCGTTGGATGATAAGTTGTTTTGTCGTGTCGTCGATATCAGGCGTCGTGGCAATCAATTGTAGTCCAAGTATGTTATCGATCGTTTCAATTACCTGCTGTAGCCCATGCTGATGAATGGACGCGATATCTTTACCATCAAATTTAGAGAATGCTTGATCAATAACTTGTAACGCAGCGGGCGTATTTAGGTCGTTGTTAAGGGCTTCAATAATTGCTTGCGACGCAGTGACGAGCGAGATTGCCTTATCCTTGTCATCGACGAGGGTGTCGTGCGTTTGATGACGCAGTGCAGCAACGTTTCGCCAATGGTGACGACGATTCTTTGCGGCAGATAGATTCTCGAAAGTGAAGTTACCTTCACTGCTGTATTGGCCCTGTAGGACGAACATACGATAATCTAATGGAGCGAAGCCCCGCGTAGCCAAGTCTTGGAGCGTGTAGCCATTGCCAAGGCTTTTACTGATCTTTGTTCCGTCTGACTTAATGTGATTATTGTGCATCCAATACCGAGAGAAAGCTACGCCACTTGCGCTTTCACTCTGGGCAATCTCATTCGTGTGATGTACAGGGATATGATCAATCCCACCGGTATGGATGTCGAGCGTCGGCCCTAGGATTGACATTGCCATGGCGGAGCACTCTAGGTGCCAGCCCGGAAAGCCCATCTTTATTTGGTGGTCATCGAGCAGGTCGGCTGGCGTTTCCCATTCCATGTCCCGGTTCTCAGATTGGGGTGTAAATTTCCAAAGAGCGAAATCACTTGGATTACGCTTGTCAGTGTTGTACTCAACACGAGCGCCCGCTTTCTGTGCATTCAGATCAAGTCCGGCAAATGCAGCGTAAGTTGGAAACTTAGCAGTATCGAAGTAAATGCCGTCATTAATTTCATAAGTAAAGCCCTTTTCCTTGAGAATGCGCACCAGATCAAGCTGTTGCGGAATGAATTCTGTCGCCTTGGTGATGTGCTCAGGAAGCAATAGGCCCAATTTTTCCATGCCAGCAAGGAAGTCCTCGGCATAATACTCAGCTACTTGCCAGGCGGTCTTACCTTCGCGTCGCGCGCCTTTTTGCATCTTATCTTCACCAGTATCGGCATCGCCATCATTATCACCTGTCAGGTGGCCGACATCTGTAATGTTCATGACTCGCTCCACGGTGTAGCCATTGGCGATGAGGGTGCGGACGAGGATGTCCCAGTAAATGTAGGCTGCCCAGTTACCTACGTGTAAATAGTTGTAGACGGTAGGACCGCACGTATAGAGTAAGACTTTTCCTTCCTCTTGGGAAGTGAATGTTTCAGTCTTTTTTGTGAGTGTATTATGCAGCTGAAGCGTCATAGTTCTTGAGGGCCTTATCCGTTGCGTTTACTAATTCTGAGACAATTGTAGCGTAGTCTTCATACGCACGAAAGCCTGATGCATACTTGTGTCCACCGCCGCCAAAGTATCCTGCAACTTGTTCGGCGATGGGGATATTTGCACGAAGCTTACCGGTAATCTTGCCGTCTGGGTATGTTTTAATGGCGACACCAATTTCAACACCTTCCACAAGGCGCATCTCATCCAGAACAAGAACGCTTGGATTATATTGATCGCTGTATTTCTGAATGTCATCCCAGGGAATGTGGACAATGGCTAGCTTACCCTCAAGCAAGTATTCAATACGTCCAATGAGTTCACCCTTATATGCGAGGATCTCTGGTGATTTCTTCATGAATTCACGGCGGCGATCTTCAATTTCCGAGACTTTTGCGCCAAGTTCTGTGAGCTTACTTGCAACCATGTAGGTATTTGGACTTACATTTTGCGTCGTGAGACCTAGGCTATCTGAAAGTAAGGCAACAAGCATGTTCTCTGCTGCAGCTTGATTAACTTGCCAGCCGGCATCGGCAGCGAGGCCATAAATAACTTCGCTTGTTGAAACGGCGTCAGCTACTAATAGTTCATGCGTAAAAGGTAATGATGAAGCGACTTCAGCGTGATGGTCGATGACAAGCACGGGTGTTGTTTCAAAGAAATGACGACCACCGGCTAGTGCAAGTGTTTTACTAATAAGAGTTTCGCTAACCGTATCGACAATAATCGCGAGATCTGCACTTGTATCGAACTCTGGCATGACGCGGTCCCAGCCTTGAATGTAGCGCATGTATTTAGGAATTTCGACGTTGCAGTACAAAACAACTTCCTTCCCGAGGTCGCTAAGAATCTCTTCGAGGGCAAGTGAGCTGCCAAGCGAGTCGCCGTCGGGATTTTCAGCTTGGATAACAATAATTTTTTTTGCGTCGGTAATAAGTTGTTTTGCTTTGTCGAACATCCTCTTATTATAACAGAGCGGTCCAGTACAGTGACATTGACGATATAGTATCGTGCTAGTAGAATAATTACCAAGCAGCTTCGGGCACTAGCAGTGAACGTCCGTCATGTGGTAGTGAGATTTTATGTGCCGTATCAAAACCTACCCTTGTCCTGCTCCACTTGGTGGGGGGTTGAGAAGTTAAGGCTCGCTACCCCTCCATCTCCTCCCCCACCTTGTGGTTAACAACAATTTATTTGTTGAGCTTTGCTCCAAAAAATAACCCTCCGTCATGGAGGGTATTTTATTTAGAGAATGCGCCGGCCTTCAAGGGCGTGCGTAAGAGTAATTTGGTCGGCATATTCGAGATCCACGCCTACTGGTAGGCCGCGAGCAAGTCGACTCATTTTGACAGTGATGCCATGTTCCTGAATGTGGCGTTGGAGGAAAAGTGCAGTCGATTCACCTTCCACACTAGCGTTAGTTGCAATAATAATTTCCTCAACTTCATCATCAACAAGGCGCTTTAATAGCTCAGGGATATGAAGTTGCTCAGGTCCGATACCGTCAATTGGTGAGATTGCGCCCCCCAAAACGTGATAGGTCCCGTGATATTGGCCGGTGCGTTCAAGCGCGACGATATCGAGAGGCTCCTCTACTACGGCTATAAGTTTTTTATTGCGGTCTACCTCACTGTAAAGGGGTGATATATCTTGATCGGCATCAATTAAAGCGAACGTCACAGGACAGGTCTTCACTCCGCTGTGAAGAGCGGCAATTGTAGATGCAATTTTATCAACCGTGTGAGTATCGCTACGCAGCAAGAAATAGGCATAGCGCTCTGCTGTGCGAGCGCCTACGCCGGGAAGGCGACCTAATTCATCGATCGCACGAAGCAGTGCTGCGGGCAATAACTGCGCCATAGTATTATCCTAGAGTCCGAGGTTACCAAGACCGCCCATAAGAGGCTTCATTTTTTCTGCAGCAACTTCTTGAGCTTTAGCAAGTCCGTCGCGAACTGCAATCTCAATCCAGTGTTCAAGCTCGGAGATATCATCTAGGTCGACTTGTGCAGGATCGATTTTAACACTTTTAATTTTCAGCTCGCCATTGATCTGAACGATCACTGCGCCTTCACCCGCTTCAACTTCAATGATTTCTTTAGCTAATTCTTTTTGCGCCTTACGCAAATCGTTCAACATTTTAACTTGGTTAAATGCCATTATTCTGTCTCCTCTGCCTTGTTATGCTCTTAGTATACGTTATTTTTGTACACTTTTATAGATGTAAAAGCGGTCTGCTTGCTCGTTTCGTGCGTCGGTAATGATTTGGTCAGCAGGAGCGTATGAGCCCGCAGCATAGGCGGCGTGCGTTAGAATAACAGTCGACTCACGATTTTTTGGTGGCTCCGTCGTTGCGACGAGATTTTTATTATGTTGGGCGATAACATCATAAAATGGCTTTTCAGTACTTGTGGTTAGGATCGTGATTGCCGGGCGATTCTTCGCTCCTAGCTGGCTATTGAGTAGCTGTAGATCGTGTGAAAAGTTAGAAGCGGTAGTTGGGTTGTAAGTGTAGCTATACATGTATCGTCCAATACCCGTCATAAACATACCTGCGATAAGGATAGTAAGCGGTATAAGACCTGCGACGCGAGCGTATGGATTCTTTGGAAAGAGCTGATACCAGCTTCGGAGAAGTGCGCTAATGCCCATTGCCATAAGGAGCATTGCCGGCACGAAAGTAATGACAGTAAGATTCGGGTTAATGAGAAGAACAGGGAGTAGCAAGATAGCCCACGCGCTAATAATATAGCTTCGTGCCGTGTAGTTCGTTGACGAAAGCCGAATAATACCTAATACGATTAGGACCATAGACCCTAAGCTGTAGACGGGAGTCATGACGATGCCAACGCCGGGAGCTATGAAGTTGAAGTATTGCTTAAGTAGAATGAAAAAGTTTGCCGATAAGTTCGGCCAAGTGTGGGGGATGCCGAGTAAAGTAAGTCCTACCGTTGGATCTTTAATGATGGCATACATAAGTGGCGCGATAACGATCAATGCACAGATCGTAGCAATGGTAACTTTGAGCTTCGCGCGAAGGAGTTGTCGAACGAGAAAGCGTAAATGGGGATGAAGAATGATTGCACTGGATAATGCGACGAGAATATAAATACTCAGTGGTGTATAGAGGCTGAGTGCTGCTGTGCTAAAAAGAACGATCTTCCATAGTCCTAGATAGGCTGCACGACGAGATACCATCATGGCTGCAAGAAGCAGAGAGACGGACCAAAAGATATAAACGATGCTAGGGGTGCCATTTTGGGCGACAAATAAAAACTGCCCCGTCGTTACGACGAGAACGGTGGTAAGGATAGCGACATTTTTACGAAACCACATTTGCAGCAACAGAATCATTCCAAGCGTTGATAGCGCAGCGAGGATAAGTGAAGGTAATTTAATACTAAACGTTGTAACGCCAAGCAGTTGCGTACTGATGCGCTGCAATAAATTGTAGGGCAGATTTATCATCGATGCTGGACTTAGAGAGTCTAGTGACTTAAAGGAGAGACTATTGCTCGCAACGACCGAACTGATTTCGTTTTGGCTTAAACCACCCGGGGTGTATAGCCCAGCGAATAGCAAGAGTCCAATAATTGTCGCCCCAATAATGCCATAGCCTAAAATATAGCGCCATCGATAGAGTAGATAATCGGTTATTTTTTTACCCATAAATTACTTACGATTATAACACGTTTAACCGTCGTGTTTTTTATCAAGCGACATAAAGCGAAGTCGTTCAGGATGGAAGTAAAGTTCAACTTTACCAACAGGACCGTTACGGTGCTTAGCGATAATGAGGTCAGTGACATTTTCACGTTCGGTTTCTGGGTTATAGTATGCTTCACGGTAGATGAACATCACGATATCGGCATCCTGCTCAATTGATCCCGATTCACGAAGGTCGGCAAGCTGTGGAATCTGTGGGCTACGCGACTCAACTGAACGCGAGAGCTGTGACAAGGCAATGACCGGCACATTTAATTCACGCGCAATAAGCTTTAATCCACGAGAGATTTCACTCACCTCTTGCACGCGGTTGCCATCATTTTTGCCACTACCTTGCATTAGCTGGAGGTAGTCGATGATAATAAGGCCAATCGGCTGTTCGTGTGCAATGCGGCGTGCTTTTGTACGCATATCAAGAACGGTTACGCCTGGCGTGTCATCGATGAAGATGGGTGCTTCTGCCATCTCCCCCATCGCATCAGAGAGTTTCGAAAAGTCCTCGTCTGACAAATTACCAGTACGAATGTTCCAAGCGTCAACACCCGACGCGTCAGCCAGCATACGGTCAACAAGCTGCTCTTTGCTCATCTCAAGGCTAAAGAATAGGACGGCCTGCTTCGCTACGGTGGCGACGTTATAAGCAAGGTTTGTTACGAGAGTAGTTTTACCCATCGCTGGACGGGCGGCAAGGATGATGAGGTCTGAGCGTTGAAGACCAGCAGTCATATTATCAAGATCACGGTAGCCTGTGCGTACACCACGGAGGGCGCCTTTATTGCGGTGGAGTTCTTCCATGCGGTCAAAGCTATCATTTAAGATCGTCTCGATGCTGGTGAGATCTTGCTTTAACGATTGGTCACTAACGCTAAATAGCTCAGCTTCAGCTTTTTGCAGCAATTCTTGTGTACTATTATCTTCATCATAACCGAGCTCTGTGATTGTAGAGCTAGCTTTAATTAGGCGACGGCGAACTGCTTTCAGGGCGACCATTTCTGCGTAGGCTGCGGCATGTGCTGCTGTCGGCACATAGTTTGTCAGCTCAGTAAGATATGCCGAGCCGCCAATAAGGTCAAGTTCATCTTTTTTCTTTAACTCATCACTCAGTGTAAGTAGGTCGACTGGTTTATGTCGTTCATACAAGCGGGTCATGCCGCCAAAGATGGTCGCATGTCGTTTGTCGTAAAAGTCTTTTGGTTTGACGTGTTCGCTAATGTCAGCGAGAGTTTCTTCGTCAATCAAAACAGCTCCGAGTAATGACTTCTCGGCGTCAAGATTCTGTGGCGGCACTTTGCCGGCCGGTACTTCTTTAGTTGCCATGTATAACTCCAGTGATATGGCTATTCGCCAACACTCACTTCTTCTCCTCCACCCATAATAGCAGCTACTGCGGCCGCTGTCTCGTCTTTTGGCGGTGGTGGCGTGCCGATTGTTTCTAAGATGATATCCCCTGCTCCAACTTTTGCTAGTGCGTCCATCAAATTCAGGCGATGGCGAGGATCATCAAGTTTGCGTTTCCAGAATGCAGTGCCGGTATAAAGAATAACTTTCTCGCCGTGGTGTTCATAGCTACATTTGCCAAGTACGCTATAAATAGCCACGTAGTTAACTCGTGTATATTCAACAAGAGTTTCCCAATTGAAATTAAAATCAGAGCCTGAAGTAATAGGCTTTGGCATATCAGGTGCTGGCTCGGCTGGCGCGGCGGCCGGCGTCCGTTTTGGGTGTGGTGCTGGCGTAGACGCTGGTTGACGAATTTGCGGCTCCAGTGCTGCTATTGATGGCTGCGGCTGTGTAGCCTGCTTCTCGAGTTCCGCAATCGGCGCACTTACTTCGTGTGGCGGCACGGCAAGCGGGACGGACTTAGGCTTTGGTGCGGCATATGCAGCAAGGATCGTTAGGAGTTTAATGCCTGGCTGTGACGACTTGACGACATCAAGTAGTTGATCGAGGAGTGGAATGAATTGTGGCTTTTCAGCAATCCGTATACGGGTCGCTTGAATGAGCTGGCTCGTAATGATATTAGGTTGAATGCCGTTTTTCTCGCTGTCATCGAGCAGGCTAATAATGGCATGGAGATCTTTCGCCTCATAAGCATTAAGAAGGTTTTGAATGAGAGTGGTCGGTGCTAGTCCGAGTGATTGTTCGATAAGTTCGCGTGTGATGGTTGTTTTGTCATCGGTGATGTTGCGCAGTTGATCTAATAGGCTAATGCTGTCGCGGAAGCTGCCGTCGCCACGAGTTGCAATAAGTTCTAGCGCATCATCGTCAATCTTAATAGATTCTTTCTCGGCGATTGATTTAAGATGAGCGGCGGCATCGCGAGGGCTGATAGCTCGAAAATTAAAGCGCTGCGTTCGGCTGATGATTGTTGCCGGCAGCTTGTCGACGTCGGTCGTTGCAAGAATAAAAACAGCATGTGCTGGGGGTTCTTCTAGGGTCTTAAGTAGTGCATTAAACGCTTGCTTGGAGAGCATGTGGACTTCGTCGATGATATAGACTTTCTTTTTCGCTGCTACAGGCGCGATTTGGACTTTCTCTCGCAGGTCACGAACATCCTCAACGCCGTTGTTACTCGCTGCATCAATTTCAATGATATCGAGATTAGTCGCCTCTTCATCGTATGGAAGGCCGTTAATTTCGTAAGCGAGGATGCGCGCAATGGATGTCTTACCGACACCACGTGGCCCTGTAAGCAGGTAGGCATGGGTTACGCGCCCCTGCGAGAGAGATCGACGTAAAATATCCGTTACGTGAGACTGCCCGATTACTTCATCGAGCGATTTGCTGCGGTATTTTCGATACAATGCTTTGGACACGAGTTGCTTCCCTATTCTTTTGCTGTTTCTATTGTACGCTCATTTCACCCGTGAGCGTGTTGTTGTTTTTGTGTAATTACAATAATGAAGTCTGTCGAGGAGCAATATCCATAGGTATGACAGTATCCGTAATGTTAACCTTATGTCCGATGTATTTTTTTAAAGGAAGATAAAAGATCTCGTCCGACTGCCGACAAAAGAGGAAAGAGCCTAGTTGACCGATACAGGTGCCAGACAATATATGGGGTCTTGGTGAAGGATGTGCTCTTGCTGTGGAGATAAGTTCGTCTGGAAAATAAATCTCGTCTAGCGCAATGACATTCGAGTGATCGAATTGTACGCCAAGTGTTGCTTGGATGTTGTCGACTTTAGCTTCCAGCTCTCGACGAGCACCCTCTCTGTCGTATTCAGTTGCCAATAGCGCGCTCTTTTTGCGAAGCTGGATCATTTCGCTAATGCCATCGAGGCTAGCTATCTGCTTTTCGTAGTGGCGGGCAATGTGAGCAGTTGAGAACTCGCCGAGGATGATAGCTGTGCGTGCCCCTTGCTCTAGGAGTCGGCTTCGTCTGCGTTTGGAATGCGAAATCCCCACTTTGATTACACCTGTACCGAAATGAGCAAGGTATACGAGATGAGGCTCGCTATTACGTGCCTCCTGCTGAGGTGACACGGAGGCTGCGTGATAGAATGCGGGATTAAAGCCGGTTCGTTTTTGGCAGGCAGGACACTGCTCATATTTTGCGTTTACCGTCAGCTGGTTAGGACATGCCGCGCGCTCGCCATTTGTAATGTCACGCCAACCTATGCAAAAGCGTTGAGACATATCGAATGTTAATGTAAATGACATTGCTAACGGATGGGCATCTATGAATTGCTCATTTGTTTGCAAAAGCAAAAGCGGCTTTTCATCGTGTGAAAAGCCGACATTTGTCAAAAGATAGGTGCCAGGCTCGGGCATATGCCTCTCGTTAGAGGGCTGCTTCAACGGCTGCCCACGTCGCATCCGGGTTATCTTCTGGAATTACAATCGTAACTTGATCCCCGATATTGATACGGAAGTATGTAACGCTAGCAAGTAGGATGCGGTATTCTCGGCCGTTTGCTTCGACGTAGTAAGCGCCATCATGCTGCACGAGTGTACCAATAATTTGGCGTCGTTCAATTGGGCCTATTTGCTTGTAGATAAAGCCTCCGTCGTCGGCTATCGTCAGCTTGAGGATGTCGCCTTCGACAAGCTTTGACTTACTTGCATAGTTTGCTGGAACTGGGTAGCTTTTGCCATCAGGGCCAATCATGATTTGACCGTCAAAGACACCCTCGACGATTTTGCCGCTCACATCTTCTTGGCTGTTTCGCGGAGTGACAATGTGATCATCATCACCAATGATGCTAATTAATAATTCTTTCGCAGCGGCTAGATTTGTTTCTGCCTCCTGGATTAACGATCGAAGTCGTTTCACCTGTTTTTCTGGTAATTCAGACATGGTAACTCGCAATTTCCTTTTTGTCTTTTTGTAGTGGTATTACCCTTATATATAACAGGTGGTCAAAGTGTTGTCAATATTAGTTGCCGCCGGCCCAACTGCGCCATGGCCCTGTCGTGCTATCAGAGGCCGCGTAGCCTGCCCCGCTGGCCGTCCATCCTGTGACGACGCTATCGCAGAGTGAGCTAGCTGCTCCGCCCCAGCTTGTGCCACCAGTATACTCGGTGATAGTACCGCTGCCCTGAAGGTAAAACTTTTTCCCAGACTTGCTCTGAGCTAATAACATGTAATCCGTTGGATTAGATAGCGTTGGAAAGCAAAGAAGAAGATTGTAGCCAACTGTTGGCGTAATCGCGTATGCATTCTTGTTGACTTTGATGTTGACGCTTGTGCCGATAGTTGGGTTGGTTGTAGGGTAAGAGTTATTTGCACTATCAACCCTCCCTACCTCAAGTTGTTTTGCAATGTTGCGCATATCAGACTGGACGGAAGTGTCGGAGGCGCGGTTTTGTACGCCATTATAGGCAACAATTGTTATGGCGGCTAATATGCCTATAACAACAATGACGATTAAGAGTTCGACAATAGTAAAACCGCTTGTGCTTTTTCTCATAGATTTATTGTACTGAATTGAGACCAGAAATCCTAACTAATCTGACGTACTATTTTTATCCACATGATTATTAGGGGTAGGCCCAAAAGCGTTGTTAATTTTGTTCTTGCAATCAAAAACCGCTCTGGTATAGAGCGGTTTTTGAAGATTGGTTAACAATTGGTCGAATAATTGAAATTAGCTAAGTTCGACAGTAGCGCCAGCTTCTTCAAGCTGTTTTTTAGCTGCTTCAGCGTCGTCTTTAGAAACTTTTTCCTTAACAGGTGCAGGTGCGCCGTCAACGATAGCTTTTGCTTCACCAAGACCAAGGCCAGTGATTTCTTTAACAGCTTTAATAACTGCAACTTTTGAAGCACCAGCGTCTTGCAACGTAACGGTGAATTCAGTTTTTTCGTCTTCAGCAGGACCAGCTTCAGCAGCAGGGCCAGCAACAGCAACAGCTGCCGCAGCAGGCTCGATGCCGTATTCATCCTTAAGGATAGTTTTAAGGTCGTTAACCTCTAGTACAGTAAGCTTTACAAGCTCTTCTGCAAGTTTTTTAATGTCAGCCATGATAGCCTCCTATATTATTCAATAGTTAATTAATTGGTTGCTTTAGCACTGACGCCATCTAGGAGGGCGTGCAGATTGCCAGATAGTGCGTTTGTAACGTCGTGAACTGGTGAAAGTAGCTGCCCAATAACTTGACCGATGAGTTGGTCTTTGCTTGGCAAGCCAGCAAGAGCCTTAACATCAGTAGCGCTGAGGGTTGTACCTTCGCCAGAGAACGCGCCGACAAAGACAAGTGCTGGATGAGTTTTTGCAAACTTATCCAAAACTTGTGCAGGTGCAACTTCGTCCGTAGTGCTGATAGCGTAGAGTAACTGTCCGGTCAAAGCCGAAGTGTCAGTGTCTTTGTAGACGTCGTTAGACGCAAGTGCGACACGAACAAGTCGGTTCTTAATTACCTTGATAGTTACGCCAGCTTCACGAGCAGCGGCACGTAGTTCTTGTACGTCGGCAACGCTCAAGCCTTGATACTGTGCGAACACAGTCATCTTAGCATCTTGTAGAACGTCGCTCATCTCTGCAACCAAAGTGTTCTTTTTATCGCGGGTAATTGCCATA
>Ga0157369_10000370_pt1 | contig 59880 bp, 52 predicted proteins | sample C25metaG_FD_113461 | JGI IMG/M metagenome (GOLD analysis project Ga0157369, IMG submission 113461) | Corn rhizosphere microbial communities from Kellogg Biological Station, Michigan, USA - C2-5 metaG | ecosystem: Host-associated > Plants > Roots > Rhizosphere > Soil | place: USA: Michigan... | reverse complement strand
GCGGGCGGCACTCGAAGCCAGCGAGGTGCCGGCGCTAGCGCACCATGATGCCGGGCCAGAACCCGATTGCCTCGGCGCAGCGAAGGGCGGCGCGATTCCCAAGGACTCACCCGCTTACAAGCCTTGCGTGGGCGAGATGTACGAAGGTGTGAGCCAGGCCATCACGAATGCCACCCTTGCCCGGACGGCGACCCTGACGTGGCAAACGGCCTACGCCTCGGAGATGGCCAACTTCGCCACCGTCAGCGCGGACGAAACCCGTGCCACCCGTCATGACTTCGGCGACATGCCCATCATCATGCTCACCCACTCGCCTAACCCCGCCCCCAAGGGCACACCCCAGGCCATCCAGGACAGGCGCACCGTGGATTGGGAGCAACTTCACAACGAGGTTGCCGCCATGTCGACGCATGGGGTCAATTGGATCGTTCCGCGTAGCACCCATGCGATCAATTACGACCGGCCGGAGATCGTTATCGATGCGATCGACATGGCGTTGGACATTGCGGCGAAGCAGGCAAGGCAGGACCTTGGCGCCGCTCAACGCGACAAAACTGCGAGATAACCCGTCCTTACCCAGGGTGACATCCTTGAACGACGCATTTACACGTCGCCGGGGTGGCCTTAGCTAGCTTTTCCCTGTCGCTAAACCACTAATCTCCGAAGCGGCGCTCCAGTACTGTTGCCCTGCGGGCGGTGTACGTGACCGAGCATCCAGTAGCGTCCAGAATATCGCCCTGCCCAGCCCCGCTTGGAATCGCGCAGTCCCTCTCCTTAGAGGCAATCCACCCGCGCTCCTCATTGACAAGCGCTTTCCGAGCGTCTGCACCTGCTTTTTTGACCAGCTTCTTGTATGCCGCGTTCAACCGCTTGTCCTGGTAGGAGTATTCGGCGTCATTGCATCTGATCATGGCGGGCACCACGCCAGCTGCCTTATCGAGGCAATCCTGGTATCCAGGTCGCAGCTTCAAGAAGGAAGAATGATCTTCGAGTTCACCGGGATCGTCCGGTAGATCTTGAGCTCGAAGACCTGTCGATAGCGACAAAGCCACCATCAGAGACATCACTGCTATCGACCACTTCGTGATCTGCATGCTTGCTCCCTTGGGGCGTCGTTTCACAGTCAACTGCAAGCCTGATAAATCTAACGTCAGACTACCTCTCAGTAAGTGACCGTACTCGCAAGTACAGGGTCGATGCGGCGCCCGATAGCACCACGTCCGGTTTCGAGCAACCAGCCACGCATCCCTAAACGAAGCTAAGAAGGTCGGGGATTCCACGGTCGTGAAAGATGTTTGCGAAGGCCGCCGCCTGGTTTGCACCCAGACGAAAGCCGATTGTTTGAACGCTGATCTTGACTCCAGGTTGCTCAGCACTCCACGCGTTCGCCTTCTCGATTAGCGCCTTGTACACACGCTCGATATGGCATAAGAAAGACATCTCTGTAGCACTGTCTAATCCTCGCTGTATCTGGTCTTCCGTGACGCTTAGACCTTCGACGTATACAACAAAGATGCGGCTGTCACGGCGAGACAGGGCAATCATCTCGTCGCTGATCTTCGCCACGTTGGTCGCGTGTTCGATATCGATATGCTTGCCGTCTACAATCCCGTCAAACGCGACGAAAATGAGGCGATCCAAGGGATAGCCAGCACGGAGGAACTTCGGGACATCGAGCTTCGAAAGTTCTTCGCTCGCCTCCGCGAATCGTCTGGAATCATCTGACTGTGCATAGTTGTGACAACCTGCATCAACTGCGCCGCCATCAGCGGCCAGCTTCTTCTCATCCATCGTGAGCGCTCCGCGTTCAGTAAGTGTGCGTCCACGCCAATATCGGATCGATTCGCAGGCGGCGATCGGGACTACCCGACGCGTCCAGTCCCTCGGCCGCGATCATCGCCTTCATGTAAACGCTGATGGTGCGGTCGTCCAATTCAACGAGGATCGTTGGACTCACCGGATCGGTTGAAAGATGCTTGAGCCAGGTCCGTGGAATGTGCTCTCGCGTGACATTGTGAAGGACCAGCCTTTCTCTGAACAATTCATCCAGATCGACGAAGGCCTGTAGGTCCGTGCCATCGAGAGACGTCCACCTCAGATCGACCGGTCCTGGAAGCGTTTCCCCATTCTTAGGAACAATAGCGTGCACAGCGTTCCACAGAACGCTGTGATCGCCCGGCTGCGGCCCGGATGGCCGATCAACCACGCGGCCAGTCCAGTCCATCTTCTCCGTACCAAACTGGTAGTTGTTGTACAGAAAGCTACACGCGAGCGTGTTGAAGCACGCGGCCGAAAACGCGTGTGTGTAGAAACGAATAGGCCACGACTCCTTCCCGTAGAGCGGCCCGGCCAGCTCTCGCGCCACTTCTTCCGATCGCATGCGTGATCCTCCAGATCAACATTCCGTAGATTTCAATTCCAAGTTGCGGCGCGAGTCTAGCCTCGAACACCATCACAAAACTACGCGATTATTCTGAAAAATCGCGGCAAGATCCGGATGGCGTCTGTCGCCCGCGGTCCGCAGCATGAGCCCACCCTATCTCGGAACACCACGGTTATGCTGAGCCCCCACGTCGTCTCTGAACCCCACATCCTCTACCTGGGCACCCCGGTCGTCCTGATCAGCACCGTCAACGAAGACGGCACGCACAACCTCGCCCCAATGTCCTCGGCGTTCTGGCTGGGCTGGCGAGGGGTGCTTGGACTTGCGGCGGATTCGCAGACAACGCGCAACCTGATGCGTACCGGTGAGTGCGTGTTGAACCTTCCGTCGGCGAATGAGGTATCCGCGGTGGATCGCATCGCACGAACGACGGGCAGAAACCCCGTGTCGGAGTTCAGGCAAGCGCTTGGCTATGTCTACGAGCCCGATAAGTTCGGTCGTGCGGGTATGACGAGGATTGCAGCGGACACGGTTTCCGCCTCACGCGCTCTTGAATGCCCCATCCAGCTCGAAGCCGTCGTCGCCGCTGTCCACGACATTGGCGAGGACAGTGACGATCTACGCGGCTTTATCAAGCTGTTCGAAGTGCGAGTCCAGCGCGTGCATGTCCATCCGGATCTGTTGGTGGCGGGTCACGCCAACCGCATCGATCCGGACAAGTGGTCGCCATTGATCATGAACTTTCAGAAGTTCTATGGCCTAAGCGCACAGGTGCATCCGTCGCGTCTCGCTGAGATTCCCGAGGAAGCCTATGAGCCGCTGGCGAAGGCGTGACGTGGGGAGGTCATCGACATAGGTCCCGGCCGCTGAATGAGCGATTGGCCCAGGCAGATGGCGTTCTTACCCGAGGTTTTCCTTCAGGAACGCCCAGGTCCGGTCATTGGCCGATTTGGCAGCCGCCGCATCGTAATGCGCACCCCCGTGGCGGGAGAAGGCGTGGTGGCACCCCTCATAGGTATAGATGGTGACGTTCGGTTTGCCCGCGAACGCCTCCTTGATCTGCGCCTGCGCTTCCGGGGTGATGAACTCATCGGCCCCGGCGAGATGCATAAGGAAGGGCGCACTCACCGAAGCGGCTTCACCGAGGTACTTCTCGGTGTCGCCCCCATGGAAGGCCACGGCGGCATCGACCTTGCTGCGTGCGGCGGAGAGGAAGGTCATGAGGCCGCCGAGGCAGTAGCCCATCACGGCGACCTTGCCGGTGGATCGGGGTAGCTCCCGCGCCGCGGCGATGGTGGCCTCGATATCGGAGACGCCGGCATCGCGGTCGTAGGCCATGTAGAGCCCTAGGCCCTTCTTCCAGTCGGCTTCGGAGGTGACGCTCAGATCGACCCCGGGCTCCTGCCGCCAGAACAGATCCGGGGCGATGGCGATGAAGCCCTGCGCGGCCAGGGCCTGGCAGGTGAGGCGAATGTCCTCGTTGACCCCGAAGACTTCGTGCAGGACGACCACGGCGGGTGCCTTGTCTGCGTCCGGGTAGGCCACGTAGGCGGCAAAGTCGCCGGCGCGGGTCTTGATAGTGATCGTGTTGTTCACGGGCAAATACTCCTGGAGGGGTGACCTTGCGGACCATTACCTGCGGGCACCGCGTGGGCTTGCCGGAAATCGCCGGGATTTGCATGAGCGGTACGAGGGGCGCGGCTGGAAGGACGCCTGACCGGCTATAGTCTTTGCCAACCCGGACGACCACGATCCCACAGAGTTTCCTGCATGCAGCGCCTACCCACGATCTTCGTTTCGCTTGCCCTCACGCTCCTCGCCACCTCCGCCGCCGCAACAACTTGCGCGGAAAATGCCTGCGAGGTCGGCCAGCAAGTCAGGACCTATAGCGCCCCAGGTGAACCCGTAGCCGCCTGCCCCACCGACGCCCTGGCTGCCTATAGCAACTTCATGCTTTATCTGGTCGCTACCGATGCCGCTAGCACGCTGCAGGCATCGGTCGATCCCAATACCGTCGAAGCGAAGGCCACCGGCGATAGCGCGGATGTGGCGAAGCGCTTGCGTGAGGCATCAGGCGTTGCAACGGCGAATGAGGCGTTGAAGGCGTGTTCGCCGTTGAAGGCCGGGGCTAGCGTCGTGGTGGTCGAGGTGAGTAAGAAGACCAACAACGCGAAGGTCGCGGGTGCGAACGGGGAAGCGGGGTTTTGGGTGCCTGCTGAGTTTCTTGATCGGTAACTTTCTATGCGACAGTGGCACTTTCCGCATAATTCGTCAAAAGGGCGTTTTTCTGATGCGTCGAATTAAGCAATTGGATTCCACCGGTTGCGGAATCGCGTGTGTCGCGATGATTGCTGGGCGCACGTATTCGCAAGTGCGAAAGATCGCTGTTGAGATGGGGTATCAAAGATCGGACCTGACGCTCTATACGCATGCGAAGCAATTGCGGGCACTTCTTGATCACTTCGGAGTGCGGACCGAGAGAGCGCGAATGGCCAGACATTGGGAATCTCTCTCCGCCACGGGAATTGCAGCCGTAAATCGGCGCGAGTCAGATGGACGGTGGCACTGGGTCGTCTATCAGCATGGACGTCGCCCATATGCTATCGACCCGCGGAAAAGCGCGCCGCCACGCCGGACCGATTTCGGGCGTCTCAGGCTGCATAGTTTCGTCCCCATCTCTGTTAAACAGGCTTAGCAATGGGATGACGCGGTGCCGTCCCGAAGGCTCGCGGTCTACGATGAAGCATGCACAGACGTCTAAGATCCGGATAATCTGAAGGCATTCGGTTGGCGCACGAAGATGGGCACGCGAGTCAAAAGCGACCCGCTGCGCGGGAAAAGCGCCACGACATCGGCGCTCATGACAACGAACGAACACGTCGATCGACACAACTTCCGACGTTGTGGACACAACACACGCCCGATCTGCTAGGTTTCTCTCGTCACCAGCGCGCCCACGAAGTTCCTGCGCTGGTGACCACCGCTCTTTGCGGTGAGAGGCGCGAGCCAGAGGTGTTACTAGCACCACCTGGCTCGCTAACCACAACCAGCTCTAGGAAGTTGATTATGGCTACCCCTGATCATACGGCAGACGCACGCCCACCGAATCCCCTTGGTGGCACCTCGCCGGTACACGGACCGCCTGCCTAGTCTGCAGGCACGGTTGACGAACCGCGGCGCGGCCCGGCTTTGAGGCAATTCTTGATCGGATGAGGCAGGCGGCACGCCTGGTGCGCCTCACGTCCGGCCCTTGTCGCATCCACTTCGTCAATCAAGCCCTCCGGCACCCGGGCACGGGTGGCCGGTGAACCCGCGAACCTATGGTCCGTGGTGCGGCGAGTGAATGCTCGTCGTGCCACGTTAGACCGTGGGCGATGCACCAATGTTCGGGCGAAACGCATGACCTCTGACGAGCAAGTACCAAGTGTTCACGATCTTCTGAATGACGCCACGCTGTGGCTTCAATACGCCCGTGGCGTGACGTCCATGCTGGCCGACCTGATCCATGAGGCGGATGAGGTTGATTGCTGCCAGCTATCGCTATCGCTGGAAGCCATTGCCGCCATGACCTCGCATGGGACGAGGCAGTTGGGTGAGGCCAGGGCTCGGATGAGCTGGGAGGCTGCCATGGGAAGCGATCCTGCATGCTGTCCATAAGAAGGGTTCGTCGCTACCTGGCGAACCAAGCCTGAGGCACGTGGATCGACCCCCCGTGCTTTTAGGGTGCCGCGCCAACCGTCTGCTGGCCGGCCCCATTCACCTGATGAACCCCATCCAGCACCGCCTTTATCACGGCGTCAGGCTGCTGGAGCTGGATGTAATGCATCGTGTCTTCTACGGTGCGGATCTCACCCTTTTTCGAAAGCGCGGCCAGTCGGTCATTGAAGCCTTCGAGGGCATGGGTCTCCCTTTCCCAGTGCGCCTGCGTTTCGTCGGGCGGCACGTTCTTCGGCATGATCGTCGGCAGGACCGGATGAAGCACGATCAAGGGCATGTCGCCATACCAGCGTCGTGACGCGCGAAGTTCGTCAGCGCTTGCAGCGCTCATTTGTGCCTGCTCGGAAAGGGAGGCGGCCTGGAACGCTGCCGAGACGTGCACCTTCGCGTAGGCGTCGTTGAGCGCCTGGGAGAACTTGGGGAACGGCTGGGGTACGCACTGGCTATAAAGCTCGCTTCCTGGCTCGAAGCCGTTTGCCTTGGCGGCGTCGACGCACTTCTGGCCGGCGGCCGTAATGGTGTCTGGGGCGTAGAGTTCGTCCCACATGGTTTTCCATGGGGTCTGGTCGGGATCGAGCTGCCAGAAGATCGTCGGCCAGTCTTCGACCTGCGTATCGACCAGCACCATGCCGGCGACTTCCTTGGGGTAGAGGTTCGCGTAGAGGCGCGACACCGTACCGCCATAGGAGTGACCGACCAGGACATAGGGCGGGGCGATGTTGGCGGCCGCCAGTAGGTGATGAAGGTCGTCGACGGCGTTGGCGGCGGTACCCGGGCGATCCGCTGCGTCGCTGAAACCGAGGCCGGCGCGTTCGTAGGAACATGCGCGCGTATGCGTGCCCACCACCGGCTGCACTAGGCCCCAGATACCCGCTTCGTCACCCATGCCGGCTTCGAAGATGACGGTAGGGGAACCGTGGCCTACGCAGTAGAGATTCAGCCTGCGACCTGGGGCGACTTCTACTAGCTGCTGGGCGTGGGTGTAGGCGGGGTCGTCGACGACGGCGGGGGTGTCGGTGGCGGTTGCTGCGGGTGGTGCCGCAAGCCAGAGGCAGGCTGCGAGGCCGAGGGCTTGAAGTGAGGGTGCGAAGCGCTTGGCGTGTCGCTTATGCGACGGGTTCATCCGGTGAGCCTCAGTGGTCTAGAGCCTTAATGATATCTGCAGTTTCAGACGTCGTCCCTGACTTGCCACATGCGTTGATGTAATACTCGCCATCGTACTTTTCGACGAACAACAGGTAGGTTTCCCCTATATCCATAGGGAACCTGGTTGATGTGTTCACTGAGGTAATCGCAAGCGTCTTTGCGGGCTTTCCCTTGTATGACTTGATGACCGAAACATCATAGATCGTCGAGTCTATGAAACCCGGATCTTCTTTCGACATAACGATCCTGCTCTTTTTCACCTTCGCGATCACGACATATTTTGCCGTTCCCTTTTCCACCTCGGCGCTGGGATGACCGCTGTAGCAAGCAGCGGAAACCATCGAGGGGAGCGAGAACATGCAGGCGACGAAAAGCAGGGTGCGACTTAGATACGCGCGGCTGGTTCTCATTGTCCGAGGATCATATGGGTGTCTTTTCCTGCAACTGATATCCATGAGGCCACGGTTGGTCAACATGATGTCAGTTCCTATACGCCTCGGTATTGACCGACTCGCCGTAGCTCCTCCCGTCGTACGGCACGGTCACCACGGCTGTCGCTGGCGCATCGCAGGGGTTCCCACTGTCATCCTCATAGCTCGTTGTGGTGGTAAGCGTGAGGTCATGCCAGCCGTGCGTCGTGGTGGCTGCCGGCTGGATGGCCGTTTTCACCAGGCGTAGGGCATTCGTGCAGGCGTTCTTCTTGAAGCCATCGCCGGTGTGACTGACCTGGGTGGTGAGGACCGGCCGCAACGTGTTGCCGTCACGTACGTAAAGCGCGAGCTTCGTTTCGCTGTAGGTGCACCACCACATGACGTGTACTGGTTGGTGCGAAGCCCGAACGCTCGTACACCGTCTGCAAGGTTGTACCGGGCCGTGTCGATGCTCGCCGAACCGCGGATCGGAGCATTCACTTCAATCGCCCTGGGCTGCCTGTACGACGCTACCGGCTTGGCCGTCTTGGTGTTCCAGATGACGAGGTTGAGGTCATAGGGGGATTCATCGTCGTGACCTGCTTCCGGCGATACCGGAACGAACATCGCGACGATCCACTGATCGGGCGAGGTCGGATCGCGACGGCAGGCGGAGAGGTCGCTGTCCGGCTCGTCGATGTGCAAGGCCTCGGCCACCGTACTGATGAGGCTAACGTCGCAGGCGAGTGGATCGGAAGGCTTCGCCGATGAGGCAGCGAATGCGGTGGATGACCCCGCCGCCAGCGCCAGGAACAGGAGAATGGCCTGAAAGGCTCTTACCGGACGGCCGGCGAATGATTCCTTGCGCAACATTGGTACTGCTCCTCATGACCGCCGCCAAGTGCCCTGCCCCCTACTTGCGGCTGGGAGCATAGCAGGGCCGATGAGGCGGCCTCTGCACTACCTTCCGTACGCCGCGGTTCCCGGCCCAGCACCGCCGCTTTCGAACCGAAGCGATGTCTGCCCAACTTTCCATTCTTTCTTATCAGTCATACCTTTCCTTGCTTATTGTTGCCGCTGCCTCCCCAAACGGCGTTCCAGCAGCATTGCTCTTCGCGCGGTGTATGTCACTGAACAGGTCACGGCATCGAGGAGGTCGCCCTGACCGGCCTCCTCAGGGATGGCGCAATCCTTTTCCTTCATTGCTATCCAGGCGCGCTCTTCGCGTTGGAGCTCCTTGCGCTCGGTGGCGTTGAGCCGGGCAGCGAGCAATCTGTACGTGTCGTTCAGACGCTTGTCCTGAAACCGATACTCAGCTTGGTTGCACCGAATCATGCTTGGCATGCCCGAATCGGGCGCATCAAGGCATTTCTGGTAGGAGGGCTGGATTTTCAGGAAGGCGTTCCTATCGTCCAACGCACCTGGCTCGTCAGGCAGCTCCTGAGCCTGGATAGCAAGCGGCAACGACCAAGCGGTCGCCAGAAGGATCACGGCCATCTTCGACTTTCTGCTTCGCATCTTCGCTTGCTTGGAACGTCGCCAGGTCAGCCACTCTTGAGTGACGAGTCTATCGACCTGGAAAGCTTCGGCCTACGGGAAAATTCTGAGAATGCGAGCGAATCGCACGGAATTGGCGGTTGTAGGACCACGCGCTTCTTCAGCATGTAGGTTTTCATCATTCGACGGGGGCACGGATATCGACGCCGTCGTAGCCTGTCGCGGGATCGACGCCGAGTGCCGCCCCGCAATTACACGAGAAAAATAGCGCCAGAAGCGCGCCCGCGCGGCGCGCTAAAGCGATGCATGCACCTGCCGCCGGAAGAGCCCGCCGAACGTGGGCATAGTGATCATGCGCTTCTTCCGGGCTTGGCCGCGGCGCGCTTCGGTCGAGGTGGCCCGGGGCAGCCTGGGCGAAATTGCATCCGTTAGTTCCGCGTTGCGCGCACCTTCTTATCCGGCACCGACATCGCCTCAACCGCAGCAAGCGCACGCTGGAACCGCTCATCCAAAGACACCACCGGATCGTTGAACCATTCCCCCAAGGCATGCGCAGCGATAGCCATGCCCGTAGCTGCAACCAACGCCGCAAGGGAACCTTCAACGCCACGAGCACGCAAGGCTTCCGCCATTGTCTGTGTCACTGCGGCCGTCTTGGTGAGCTGACGCTCTCGCAATGCGGGTGTCTGTGCGATCACCTTCTGCGCTGGCTCGGAGAGTGGACGGTTTTCTTCGAACAACGGAACGATGGCCTGGAACGCACTGAGGACGACCCGGAGGGGGCCGAGGTTGTCGGGTGCGTTGGCGATCGCCTCGCCCAATTGGGCATGTAAGTCGGCTTCGTCGAAGAGCACATCCCGTTTATCCGGGAAGTAGCGGAAGAAGGTGCGCTCGGTGACGCCGGCGCGGGTAGCGATCTCCGCGGCGGTGGTGGCGTCGAAGCCCTTTTCCAGGAAGAGCTCCACGGCTACTTCCTGCATGTGTCTACGCGCTTTGTCCCGGTCTCTGGGCATGCCTGGTGCTCGCTATTGTCAGTGACTGACACAAACGTTATTGTGTCAGTCACTGACTTTATCCGATCGAGCTGCCTGGAGCACCCCATGACCCATGAAACGATGCGTTCGCTTCGCTTCCACGCGCACGGCGAGCCGGCTGATGTCCTGCGCCTGGACCAGATATCTGTCCCCATCCCGGGCCCCGGCCACGTGGCCGTTCGGGTACACGCCTGTGGTTTGAACCCGGCCGATTGGGCGCTTTGCCGTGGGCTGCCCTCCCGCGAGTTGCCGTGTGGCGTGGGGCTGGATGTCTCCGGGACGGTGGTCGCTATCGGCGAAGGCGTCACCGGCGTGGCTGTGGGCGATTCCGTGTTCGGGCCGGCGGAATTCAGGGCGTACCCCACGGCGGGTGCTGCTGATGTCGCCATCCTCTATCACTGGAACTCCCTTCCGGATGGGCTCTCGCATACCGAGGCCTCTGCCCTGCCCATGGCGGTAGAGACCGCGGCGCGGTACCTCACCTGGTCAGGTGCCAAGGCAGGACAGACCCTGCTCGTGAATGGTGCCGGCGCGATGGTCGGGTATGCGCTGGTCCAGATGGCGCTGCTTCAGGGCATCCGGGTGATTGCGACAGCCGGGAACACGTTTGCCGATCGGCTGCGTGCCATGGGGGCTACCGTGATCGCGCATGGTGACGGGATGAAGGAACGCGTTCGGGCAGTTAGCAGCACACCGCCAGATGTTGTCGTGGATGTCGCACCCGTCAATCTGCAGCCCGGGACGGTGGGCGTGCTCCCTGAACTCGTCGAGATCGCTGGCGGTGATGCCTCACGGGTCATCACCGCCGCTGACTTCGAAGGTGCGGCCAAGGCCGGCGTGCGTACCGGAGCCGAGAATGTGAAAGCAGACGGTGGCTTTCGGCTTCGCTGGGATGTGTTGGGGCATTACGCGGAGCTGGCTGCTGCGGGGCGCTTCCTTATTCCTGTGGCGCGTACGTTTGCGCTCGAGGATTGGCGGGAAGCGCTGGAGATCAGTCTTGCTGGGAAGGCACGGGGGAAGTTGGTGCTTTTGCCGGGTACGGGGGATCGCTAATCCCCCGTACGCTTTCCTGGATGCCACCGTTCGCCTGATGTCACGGCAGCAGGCGCCTCAACCCGCGGGCAGGTTCCGGAAAAGATCCACCACGCTTTGCGGGGCACCTTCACCAAAGAACTGCTCGAGGTTGCCTGCCGCGCGGCGTGCTGATGTCACGCTTCTCGCGAAGAGCGCTTGCTCATAGACGGCAAGTGCCTCCTCCACGTTATGCGGTGAGTCCAGGAGGGCCTGGGCGAGTTCAGCCCCGTCGAGCATGGCGAGGTTGGCGCCCTGGCCAGCGAACGGTGACATCAGATGGGCTGCGTCGCCGAGCAACGTGATGCCGGGTGTGCGTGCCCATGTGTGGTCTGGCGGCAAGGCGTGGATCGGGCGAATGACCGGGTCGGTATCACCGCCAGTGACGAGGTCGACAATCTCGGGTGCCCAGCCATCGAAGATGCGCGCGAGTCGTGCGAGTCCTGCATTCCGATCGGAGAAGTCGAGCTCGGTGATGAATGCTTCGGGTGCATTGATCGCGACGTACACATGGACGCTCCCGTCCTGATCGCGATGCGCTAACACGCCTTTGCCTGGGGCGACGGCCATCAGCGTGCCTTGGCCTATGAGGTCCACGCTACGGCTGTAACGTGTATCGCCAGCCGCAAGATGGCGTTCGATGAAGCAGGTGCCTGTGTAGGAAGGGACCGCGGTCGATACGCTCGGCCATGCTCCGGCGTCCCAACCTATTGCCAACAGTCCGTTGATTGAGATATTCCTCCATGACGTTCGACGCGGGACAGCCTGTAGCGGCGAACGCACGTAGCGAACTTGAGTCGATCCAAGGAACTGGGGAAGAATAATGGCGGATGCATCTAGGCTTACAAATAGCTCCGATGAAACAGAGCTCGCCCTTTTACTATCGGGCGACCTTGTTTTCAGTATTCCGTACTTTCAGCGTGCTTATAAATGGAAGCCTGATAAACTGAGGCAACTGGAAGAGGACCTCCTTGGCATCATAGATGCCGAAGGAACACACTTTCTCGGAGCGATCATCGTTTACGCTCGGCGGTCAAATCCAGCAGACCCGAATATCTATGAGATCGTAGATGGGCAGCAGCGCACCACGACCGTCTTCATATATCTCTGTGCAATCATCAAGACCCTTTGCGATGCTGAGCTCTTTGATGAAGCCTCAGGCCTCTTCCTAAAGTACCTCGCAGTCGGAATCGGCCGCGAGGCTAGGCTTCTCTCCAACTCTAAGCTGCATTGCTGTAAAGAGGATAGATCCCAGCTCAACAGGATATTCGAGCACATACTTTCAAACTCTGGCTTCTCGTCGCACATCTCGCCATTTAGGTATAAACCACTTCCTTCGACAGGCGCTCCGACGGGAAGGCTTTGGAACAACTATCGATCTGCCGTTCGATTCCTTGCCGAACAGATGCGCCTTGAAGGCACCGAACGCCTCAGATCGATCTATGGCGCACTGCTAAACTCAGTAAGCGTTGTACAGATTGTTGTAAGAAACCCTGTAGATGGACCGAAGATTTTTGACAGCCTGAACTCGCGCCAAGAGCCAATCACCACAGGTGATCTCGTTCGTAACGAGATATTTGGCAAAGTAGCTAACGAGGACCCCAACGTAATCGAGGGTATCGATCACGGATACTGGCAGCCATTTTACAGCCGATTTCGAGACGGTGAGAACAACTTATTTGACGCCTATTTTTTCCCATACGGACTAATCCAGGATCCGAACGTGAGGAAATCAGAGGTCTTTGAGAAGCTCAGAAACCAATGGAGAAGCTCAAGCCCCGCGGAGATCATTGAAAGTCTGTCGATCTATCAAAATGCATTTCTCGATAGCGTCCTTGGCACAAACCTACAAGGTCATCCGCCGGCTGTTGCCTCTGCCTTTCGACGACTGCACGAGGCGAACGCACCAGGATCGACATATCCTTTTGTCATGCAGCTTTCGAATGCCGTCAAAGCAAACCAATCTACGGAGCAGGTCTGCATTGAAACACTATCCCTAATAGAGTCGTTCCTCGTCCGACGCGCACTTTGCGGCCACGAGCCAACGGGGTTACACGCTGTCTTCAAGAGACTGTGGCAAGACTGTGACTTCGCACCAACAAGGGAGAAGGTCGAGCTCGCAATTAGGCGCCACAAGACTGTCGTATGGCCAACAGACGAGGACGTCAAACAGGCTGTTAGGACGCGCGCGCTTTCTGAAGTATCCGTGACCAAATACACCCTTCTCGAGTGGAACCGGTCCCTAGGTGGTGATCAGCCAGTACTTGACACTTGGATCGAGCATGTCCTTCCGCGATCACCCTCTAGTGATTGGGACGGCGTCTTCACTCGCGAAGAACATGCAGGGATGCACGACCGCCTCGCAAATCTTCTCCTTCTTTCCAAGGAAATGAACCGCGAGCTCAGCAATAGCGGCTACGCCAAGAAGCAACCAATCTATGCCGATGACTCAGTATTCAAAGCTACTAGGAAGTTCGCCGAAGGCTTTCCCGTGTGGACACCGGAACAATTAGCTTCGCGATCTGAGATCCTGGCAGAGTGGGCAGTTCGCCGCTGGCCTGGTGCTTGATCACCGGTGCCGTCAGTCATCGCGATGGCTGACGGCACCTTAGCGTCATGTAAAGTCAAATGAACGTCATTACGACGGAATTCTTGAGGGTCAGCATTCACGGTTAATCGTGCAACGGCACCGGCTATCTTCATTACCGTGAGCGCTGACGACGATTAAAGTGTGACCTCATCCGAAATTTTTCTTGCAATCGAGGCAGCATGCGCCATCAGCTCGTCCTAATCTCGGGCACCACACTTTCGATGGACGACAGAGCCCTTCGCCTAAGAGCATCCCAGCATTCACTTCGTTTCGCCCACTCAGAGATCATACGACCCTGCGCAGTTTGATGCAGCGCCTCGTGCGTTTCCTTACTCCAAATCTGAAGCTGACGACGCAAACTCGGAGAGATATCCTGTTGGTTCCAGACTCTGTCCATGTCGAACACATCGCCATATTGCTCAGCGACAGTCGAAAGCAAATAAACCACTATGTTCCCTTGGAACGCCGGATACATCGGACGTACAAGCGCTTGAGTCTTTTTGAAGAGAATCGCCGACGCAATCATTCGCTTGAACGTAGTCACGTCTAGACTTGGAAGCGTCCCGGCCTCCTCCTGATCACGAATAGAATCCATGAAAAGAGAAAAATTCTTCTGACTACCCTGACTTACTTCATCGGGACGCCTGTTCCAAGTGTTGACGAACTTTGCCAGGTCAGTCTTCGAGATCTTACGCGCCGGGGGGACAACCTTGCTCTTCAAGTCGCGCAGCTTCGCAGGCGTACTACCCTCGCGCGCAAGCATGACGTTGTAGCTCCCTGCGGAACGTTCATAGAACCAACGCCCCACACCGTCCGGACAATACGTCGATGACGCCATCTTCTCTAGGTCAACGTGGAACGGCTTATTCGCAGAGAGATCTGACTGCTTCACGGAGTTCTGACTGTTCGCGTACTTAGAGATGTCTGAAATAAGCGCTTCCTCAACGGAAGCTTCCTGGTTGTTGAGTATGATGATCTTCGCCGGGACTCGCACCTGTGTCAGGTCGATATCGGGATTCTTCTTCTTCGAAAAGTAGATCGATGCCGTCGTCTGACCTCCGTTCACGATCTGCATGCCGCGTAGCTCGACAATGCCCGGGCTGCCGTCGAGAGCTCGATCTAGGCGAATCTCATCCGCCACAATGACAATACCGTTGTTGTACGCCATGAACTTTTCAGGCTCATCGCGGAGCGTATCCCGAATACCCTTATTAACCTTTCCAGTCGCGCTCAGGAACGACCGAACATTTGCTTCTAGTAGCCGAGCGCCAAATGAATCATAGATAAACCTGAGCGACTCGCCAGGTACCGCAGTCATCGCGTAGCTGTACCCCGTCCCGACACCCGGAACGTAGACGCAAGGAAGAGGCGCACCAGCTATTTGATTGAAGTTAACAATCAGCTCGTCACGCGGCTTTCCGGCAGACCAGTGCCTATACAGCCGTTCGATATCCATGACCTCGAGCTTGACAACCTTCCCGCCGACTTCTCGCGACTTGAAATTTTTAGTCTTCGCAATCCGGTCGGTGAGTACGAAGATACGAATCTGATCCAGGTTCCTGTAACCGCGCTGGATCAGAAGAGCAAGCTCGTACGCGTCATTTGTTTCATCCATGGTTGACGCAAAGTCGCCCTCGACGCACTTAACGAAGAATCTGTAACAATGTTCCGCCGCAGTCTTCGTCTCCGTGTCGCTGATCGCCGTCAGAGCGTCGGATCCTTCGTAAACGCTAATGAACAGATCGAGCTGGTCAGAATCGTCAGAAACTGAAAACGCACTCATCCTGACATTCGCATTCGCCACCTTCGTAGCGTAATGACACAACTGTGGCTCAAAGGTCATCCCGACCTCCGCCATGTGATTCGTCACAACTTCAGTGAAGACAGATTCTGCATAGGGATAGTTGCTCTCAGACGAGCGGAGTCGCTCGCTTATTTCTGCGTCGACGTCTGCTTTTAGCTGAAGAAGAAAGTCTCCGAGTTCCATTGATCAGATCACTCCCAATTTGCTTAATGCGTGTTCGAGACTTACTTGTTCCACCGGAATAGCCTCGATATCCAAGTCATATGACGCTCGCAGAACGGCGCTCGGAACATTTCCTGGGTAGAGACGGGGAAATTGATCGTTGACTTCGTACAGTCGTGTCTCAAGCGCTGAAAAACGTCGAACATAGCTGGTCGAATGAAGGTCGACGTACCCAAGCCTCAGAAGGCAATTCTCGAAGCGCAAAGGTGCATCGACTTCGCCGGCAATAATGTCGCGCACCTCCTGAACCTTCTCGGGAAGCGACTGACCGACGTCCGTCTGACCTAGTTGTACCGCCATCAGGTACAAAGGCCTTACTCCTGAATCATCCAGCTGATCGAGCTCGCCGATTCTGGCGACAAAGCGACCATGCCTAGAACAGGTCTTTACCTCAATTCCACCGGCACCTAGCACAAAGTCATGAATGCCATCTTGCGGCCCCATCCACGCGGCCACGGCTGCGTCTGCGGTTAGACCTCTGTCAATTAGCGCACGAAGAGCGATGAGTTCACCAAAAAGCCCCACCTCTTCCTCGCTCGAAAGAATGACAGGCTGCCCTTTCCTCATGAAATCTTGCCAGGCGCGCATTCGGTTGAGGAACGTGCGCACACGCAAGGTCGAGTCAATGCCTTTGTATTCTAAGACGGCGTTAAGAACGTCGATAGCTACGTTCTCAAACATGTCGAGATCGCCATTGGGCCTTCGACAGAGCGAATACCACGTCTCGCCTACGGCGTTGGGTCCGTCGATGATGGTGAGCAAGAACCCTTGGCCTGTTGGCGGGGCCTCGGCGACCGGTCGAGGGCCGCCACCAAATGCGAATACGATCGCTTCTTCGGCACCCAACCGACCAGCCCTCACGCGCAGCTGCGGATGACTAAGGACATCGATAAGACGATATCCGCCAGCATCATCATTGCCTGCCAAGGCTCGCCATGAATTTCTAAGCTCTGCCAAATAGTCAGGCCGTGGCATAGTCGGTTTCCCACATAACGTTGTTCATCTTGTACTCAACGCGAGCACCTTGGCCACTATCAGGAAAGCTGAGCACAAAGCCTGGAATCAGTTCGTCGGCTGGGGAGACGGGTTCGATCGCATAGATAACGATGACGCCGCGTTCCGGTTCTGGCCTTACGCCTGGACTACCCATACCGCGAACGTAGCGAGCAGCGGGTCCGCTGGGAGCATCTACTATGGTGGTGGGTGCGGCGTCTCCATTCTTTCTTGCTTTTTCCTTCGCCCGCCTGGATGTCTCTACCACCGCTGCACCCCACTGCGCCTCAGACATTCCGTAGAGTTCATCCTTCGGATCAAGCAACGTCCCAATAGAGAACCGATCGCCCGCGACCTCACCGTTTCGTGTGACCGGCGAAACGATCACGCCAGGCGCGACTTCACGCGTCGAGCCGCTTCCCTTGCCAGCGATGACAACGGTCCACTTCGTCAGCTCTCCGTGCGACGCCATTAGCTGAACAAATTCAGCCAGCAAGGGTCCATTAACGCGGTAGGCCGCGGGGTGCGTAACAAAGCTCACCAAAAAATCGGTGATCGCGGCGTAGCCAATGCCCTCCCAGATCGTGACAGAAGACTTTGGATCAGGACGTATGCGATTCCCCGCAGTGGCATCCATGGGCGAAGTCCGCGCGGCTTGAACCAAGCGCGCGACGGCGTCCCAGTTGCGCTGTGTAGCGTAGCTCGCAAGGGACACGGTCTGCACAACTCGGCCGCTGAAAGAAACCTGCAGACTCCTAGCTGAATGCATCTTTACCTGAGAGGTAACGAGAAGGACGTCGTGAGATTGAACCTTAAGTCCGAACTGACGTGGCTTTGCGCCCGTTAACGCCATTTCGTCGAATTCTTCCCTCAACTCGCTGGCGGCGTCCGCGATGTGCCCGAACCATTCGACGAGCTCGTGCGTTGTGTAGATGCGAGTCAAGTCTAGGTAGTTCGGGCGATACCCGAACCACCGACCCATCTGCATCAGTGTGTCATACATTTTTGAGGCGCGAAGGAAGTAGCTTGTTGTCAGCCCCTCCAACGTGAGGCCCCGAGCAAGCTTGTCGCCACCAACAGCGATCACTCGCAATCCCTTAGCTCCACCTTCGACGTAGTCCAGGGCGTCTTTCGCCTTGCCATTGATCATCTTCACATCAATGTCTGCGATGGAAACGACCAATTCCGCCAACACCGACTCCCACGACGGGAGCACGCACTCCTCGCCGTCAATGACTCCCTGGAAGGCGCGCTCGTTTGCTACGAAATCGGCATCCCATAGTGCACGAAGGCGGCGAGTAGTAGCTTCGTCCGCTAGACCGCGGGCCAACCTCTGCCTAGTCCTTCTCACGTGCGTTTCGATGTCTGTATACAGATGGTTCTGCACCATCGTATATCGCGTAACGTGCACGAGCATTGAAGCGTGCTTTGCGCGCTGTCCGCGAATATTTCGGATCGCACAAGCAATTAGAAAGGAGTCAATTGCCTCGACCAATGACTTGGGAAGATTGCCATCCTCTTCGATGAATGGAACGTGCGAAGCGTCGTGCCGAGGCGGCATCCATCCACCTCGTCCATCATCGGAGCAATAGTCGTCCACCGTCCTCACGACGGGCAGGCCGGTGCGACCTTCGACAGCACCCTTACCTGAGAAGATTCGGGACGGCCCTACGTAGTTGGATGGAGCTGACAAGCTGTGGATGAACGCAGAAGGGAACAGGTCGGCGCCTTCCTGACGAGTCGATCCTCGCTCGTGAATGAAGATATTTGCAAAGGGCGTCGCGGTATATCCAACGTATGCTGACCTTGTAAACGAGTTAAGAATGCGCCGTATCAGTTTATTGATGGTGGTTGGAGAGTGCTCTTCATCGGGCTTTCCATCGACAAAGAGCTGCTCCTTCGTATCAACGGAACCGTTGTCGGCCTCATCGTCGATGATAAGTAGCGGGAGCTGCGTTACACGCTTCCGCACGAGGGGAAGGTCTCGTGGGTCTCCGGCCTCGCCATCGCCGAGGTCAACTGGCAGATCAGCGACTCGCGTCTGAATCCACCTGAGCAAGTCGCTCAGCACAGTCTTATTCTTCTTTACGACAAAAAGCCACGGCCGAGCCTCTGGGGCGATAGCGAGCCGTCGCGCGACGACTTTCGAAAAGTCGCCCGAATCGGCCCGGGTCGTCGCACAATTTGGCGCAATAGAAGAATCAGAATCAATGAGACCTACGCCAATCGGCTTTGGCAAGTCCTGACGCGTGTCGGTCTGGTACCCGAGGAAGCCTTCCTCGAGCCGGAGCTGCGTCTGAGATCTGAGGTTGTTGTGGAGTCCCGAGAGGACGATGATGATCTTATAGTTTGCGTCGGCAGCCTTATTAATCAGCCCCGTGAAGTTGCCTGTCTTTCCAGACTGGACGTGCCCCACTACTAGGCCGCGACGAGACCATGAACCCGCTCGATTGGGATCTTCGAGCCGTTTCAAAATATCATTGGTCGAACGATCTAAGCCGTCCACTACATCCCACGGAAGGGATCGTTCGAGCCACTCCCTGTACCTTTGCCAGTATTTCCATCCTTGCTGCCGCGCACCGTCGAGCCAATTTTCATGGTCGTCATCGTCGTGGAGCGAGGTATCGCGCTCAAGGCGAACGCTGAAGCGACGGATGAGCTCGTCAAGTACAGCTTGTACATTCAGGCCATCACGCCAGCGCGGATTCATACGAAGGACCGCGTCGACCTTCTCTGCGAGGAGGGCCGGCGTGATGGAGGTCGCCGCATCGTCGTCTGCGACGAGCTCCTGGACCACCTTGATAACTTTGATTTGTCTCAGATCTTCGGACACAGAGAATCACTCCTTGATGAGCTCGTCTGGGAGGCCGTCGACGAGGTCCGGAAAGTTGTTGAATGGTTCGGTTTGCGAAAGCCTGAGCTTCGCTTCGGATGGTGAATAGTTCTTTCGCAGGACATAGTTTCTGAACAAAGAACGCAAAACTGGAAGAACGTCTTCATTCGCCCCAGAGAACCCGACTCGGGGCGTCTCTTTCGCCTCCGCCGTATCGAGCCAAATGCGTTGAACAGGAATAGTCTCCTCGAGCAAGCGGAGCATCCCGGCAATCGCCGCGTCGGACCGATCACCCTCTGACAGAACGAGCGCGACCGCGGGATGAGTTCGATCGACTCGATACCTTGTACCCCCAGCAAACTGCTCCGTTCGCCAGGCTTCCTGCACTAACTGACCCGGTGCGCGTGGTGCAGGCCTACCCCGATGTGCAAAAACCTTACGGGCCCGGGACCGTACGTCGTCCGCGAGTCGGACGATGCCCGCTCGAAGACTCGCCGGTGGCGACGCGACCGATTTCCGAATATCGATCTTCCAAGAGGCATCATCGTCGTTCGATATATCGATCCGAATGCGCGCGAGTCTGTGGGCTTCGTCCTTCGTCCACGCCCGCCCCTTCCCAAGCCCGAGCCAGCCTCCTGCCACGAGCAGTCTCTCGTTTCTATAGACATAGAAGCCTTGCTGGCCCGCCCATCCGCGGGTTCCGGCCCCCATCTCGGCCTCTTTCGCCGAAAGCCTGTCCTTATGAGGCAGAACGTGCCCTCGCAGCGTCACTCGCCCTCCGCCCCCCGCGAGCACCACCTCCGGAGAACTCCACGTCGCGGAGTTTGAAGTCATGAACGGATCCCAAGTATTCACTGGATGTCCATTTATACGGATCTGAATTCGTCGGGCCGCGAGATATCGGTGGAACACCATCCCGAGGTGGTGTTCCACAACGTCAATTACGTCAAGCAACTCCTGCTCGCCGGAGTCACTAGGCAGAAGCCGGTCCAAGTTCTCCCAAACAACTAGTGTCCCGCACACAGCATTCATCAGAGGCTGAAGGAGGGCCTCAGAGCCAGGCGAGAACCCCTCGAACAAGCGCCATGCCGATTGGTTTGGGTCCGTCAACAAGTCGAGATCCCACCGAAGAATCGACGTGGACCCCGCCTTCTTACTGGCCACCGTAAGGCGACGGCACTGCGAGAAGGAGGCTGTCTTCAGCCCCAAGCCGAACCTTCCGAGATCCGACGCCTTCCGCGTTTCAGATGGACTCCGATCTCCTAGACGCATTGCGAGCTCGAGCTCCGAATCCGACATGCCTACGCCATCATCGAGAATCGATACAGAGGAACGTGCTCCGTCGAATGCGAATAGGACATCGACGGCCTTAGCGCTAGCCGCGATACTGTTATCAATAATGTCCGCTATGGCTGAGGCAGCCGTGTATCCCAAGCCTCGAAGCGACTCAAGCATGGCCGACGGTCGGGGCGGTACGTCTCGGAAGGTCATACGGCCTCCGCCTCGAGGGCATCGTCGACTACGCTTAAATCTCCAAGGGCGAGGACGTCTCGAAACCTTCCCAGTCGGCTCGGGTGACGAAGCTTTCTTAGCGCTTTTGCTTCGATCTGTCGGATTCGTTCCCGTGTAACACCGTACTCTTTGCCAACCTCTTCCAAGGTCATGCTGTCCTCCGTGCCGATCCCGAATCGCAGACGAATGACCCGCGCCTCTCTCGCGGTAAGCTCTGAAAGGATCTGCCCAACAACGTTCGATACTTGGCCGTCCAAAGCAACGTCGTCGGGTTGCGCGTCGGACGACGGGACAGACAAGTAGCGGCGAAGGACCGAGTCGCACTCATCCACTAGCTCGACGTCCTGGTTTGCAAGTAGCGCCTTGCGAACGGATACGGCTGAAATGGTTAGCTCCTGTGCCAAACGAGCTACTAGACCTTCTCGCTCTTCGGCGTCGGTCATCCGCCGCCTGATGCCCGCGATTTTTGTCAGTAGCTCGTGCATGTGGACTGGGACTCTAATCGTGCGGGCTCGATCCCCAATCGCACGGGTCATTGCTTGTCTAATCCACCAAGTCGCGAACGTCGAGAACTTAAATCCCAGATTGTGATCGAAACGAACTGCCGCTCGCATGAGACCGATGCAACCTTCTTGGAAGAGATCGCTATAGTCCAGGCCTAAATTTTGATATCGCTTCACTACCCTATGAACGAGACCGATATTGGACGAAACAAACCGTTCGAAGAGATCACTCAATTCTTCTTTCGCTGCCATGAAGTCTGAGAACTGATGACTCGAGAGACCAAACGCCAGGGCACGAAGGAGAGAGGGATCGTATAGGAACCGCTGACTGTCATCTTCAGATGACTGTGCTCTAACCTCTGATTCCTCAATAGGCAATGCATCGACTTCCTCTTGGTCCGACGCGTCGTCTTCTTCGAATTCAGTTTCCTGTGAATTGCTACTGATGGCGGCCGAACGCAGGTTCTCGGCCTTCTCCCGCAGAACCTGATCAGCACCAATTAGTAACTCGATCTTTTGAACGAGCGCGTCTCGCCGTGAGCCAAATTCGAACTCGGCAGTGCGATCCAATGCCGGGGAGCGGCGCGCATTACGGGAGAACGTCGCCATTGGATCATTGCGCCACGATGCGAGATCTCCCAGGAATCGCATCAGGTCATTGACTTGCTCGTGATTGGCTCCCTCATGGCCGTCGCTAGGCCAATGGTCCTCCGGCCACCCGGCTGGCAAGTCGTTATGAACAGACACACCTACATCCGACAGAGCCAAAGCAAGATGCCGGCAGAACTCCTCTGGCCGCTCATTTCTCACAGTCTCCGCGAGCTTCTCCAATTCAGCGATTGAAATGAAACCGCTATCAAGTGCGCCTGAAAGCGTCGCTGATACTCGAGCAACGGATTCGGGATCCAGGCGCGCAAAGCTCGAACGACGAGATACTGGCTCCGGCAACGCGATATCAACGTCAGACCAATCGACGCCGGCGCCGAAATCCGGCACAAATTCCTGAATGATTTCTAGGGCGCCACGAAGCTCTAACGTGACCTCGTCGGTCCTTTCACGAGTGACGAGAGGCGCGACCTCCGGCTCGGACTCCCAGCCACCGGCGCCAAAGAGGTCCGCTACAGGTTCGTCGATCGACGCATGCTGCAATTCCTCGCTCGGGACCGGACTGGTCGCACGCCACCGCTGAAGGACTTCGATAACGGTCCGATGACCCAACTGTTGAGCCATGTCGAATGCGGTTCGGCCCGACTCATCTACCTCTTCGGCTCCTGCGCCGTGGCGGAGGAGCACCTCACACACGGCATCGTGCCCTTTGTTAGCAGCAATCATGAGTGCGGTTCGGCCCCGTGAGTCCCGTCCGTTGGGGTCGGCACCGCGCTCGACCTGGGCGGCGGCGCTGATTGCATCGCCCCACGTCACTGCCATCTTCAAGAGCGCACTAATCGCAGATGCCATCAGGCGCGCCTCAAGCGTGCCGGACGAGCGACTGCTCGTCATCTGATGTGAAAATGTAGCCTATGCGGTCCATTCGCTTCCCCCCTTTCCTAATTCCCTATTCTATCGGCCGATTGCCCATTATCTTTTGCCCCCCAAAATGGACCATACAACCCGGGCAATATCGACCGCGATCATGGGAGGGACAGCGTTGCCGACCTGGACGAACTGCTGCGTTCGGTTACCCGTGAATACGTAATCGTCCGGGAACGACTGTAACCGAGCGGCTTCTCGTACCGAGATACTCCGGCACTGCCCTACATCCCAGTGGATGAAGGCATGCCCATCCTTCGAAAGGTGACTTGTCACCGTATTTGATGGGCGCCTTTTGAGTTGGACCCGGAATCGGTCGGCAAATGCACCTGACAACCAGTTCGCGTGGTCGGGCGCCAGAGCGGCAGGGAACTCTACGTTCTTAGGTGAGCGACGTGCTTTTGCCGAAAATGCAGCTGCAAACATATATCGGCCGAGATCGCCGGCCATATGACTCCGAGCGCTGTGGCTCGTAATCACGTCGCCCCCCCCCTGTGCTGACCTCGCAAAGGCGGATTTGGCAGACGCATACTGCACCGACTCTCGTGGGAGGTTGGGGCTAAACGATACGCGCGACAGAAGGTCCGCAACCTCAGGGAGATCACGCCTGATCTTAGGGATGATCAGCTTTCTCTGGGCCTCAAGGACGGAGGACCATTCGTCGCCGCCCCCCGGCCCTCGGCTCACGGCGCTTCGGAGTCGAGGCAGCCCCGAGAGGGCGTCCTCGATTGGGACCGTATCCCGAAGAGGGAGGCCAGGCACGGTCAGCGCGGCACTGGCGATATCGGCCCGCACGCCCATTATGATCACGCGGTGGCGCGCCTGTGGTATCCCATGATCTTCGCAGCGAATGATAAAGCCTGACGGATCGTGCGCTATTTGTTCAGGGTCCCGATGAGCGCCTGCTTCAGTGTGAATCGGTAGCAGGACATATTCGTCCTCGCCAATTCTCCTCCGCTCACCCACAGTTGCGCCAGGATTAGCAAGGTCACGTCGGATCTGATCAAACATCAGATTGCCCCCGACTGACGACGTCAGGATGCCCTTTACGTTCTCCATGATGAAAACGGCGGGTCGGAAGCGCGCGAGTATCTTCAGGTACTCGAGGTATAAGAAATGCTTCTTATCCCCCAACGTGCTGAATCCTGGGACGTTCCGCTGCCGAGCACGACCGACAAGAGAATAGGCCTGGCACGGCGGCCCCCCGATAAGGATTAGCTCGTCGAACTTCCTTCGCGCCTTCTCAATTTTAGAGTAGAGAAGTTCGTCATGCTCCGGGACACCGAGTGTCAGGTTCAATGCCTCCGCATCAGCCTCAGCCCACAGGGACGCATGCTGTCCAGCTGAGAATACCCCATCGGACGAGACGGTTTGAGCGCTCGCGATAGATTCCATGAATCGCTTGTACGCAATCGGCTGTCGTCCATCCCGTTCACGAAGCAAGCGCACGAACGAGCGTAGACGGAGAGTGGCATGGGCAGTTCTCTCCATTTCCGCTGAGACCGCGATCCGGAAGGGTCGCGTCTTGTTGCTGGCTACGAAGCTACTAAAACCCTCACCAAGACCACCGGGGCCGGCAAATACATCAATTATGCCAATGGTCATGCCACCGAATGTCCTAGCAGAAACTTGGGTAAATTATGATTGACGTGATGACGCCCCGCCAGCGATCGGTGGCGATGTCGAAGATCCGGGCTAAAGATACGGTGCCAGAGATGTGGCTCCGCAGATACCTTTGGTCGCACGGCATTCGATATCGCCTGCATGTCAAAGGGCTTCCTGGAAAGCCGGATATCGTTATGGCGAAGTGGGGGGCTGTCATTTTCATCCACGGATGCTTCTGGCATCACCACGACGGCTGCGCCCTCTTCAAGCTTCCGAAGAGCAATGCTGACTTTTGGCGGAAAAAACTAACTGCCAACGCCGCACGCGACGCGACGGCCGTCAAGAAGTTGACGGATGACGGATGGCGAGTTCTGATCGTTTGGGAATGCGCCATGCGCCTTGATTCCGTTCGCGCAGAGAACTTGATTCTGTCGTGGATAACCGAGTGGCGGCCAAGCGCCACTATCGCGCGGCACGTCGACGACGTTACCTGCGAACCATTGTGCCTCTGAGGCCGTAGCTCAGCAAGTTACGCAGCTCCCAGCCGCGCCGCCTGGAAGGCTGTGATTCTGCGGCCCACCAAGACGATAATACCCGCGGGTCTCACGGCATAGGACTTGCCGAGAAAGCGCGCCTTCCACGGTATCCGAATGCCGGAATCGACTGCGGCGCCGCTTCGGCCATTGCGGCCCCCTAGAAGGACATGGTAACAAGCGTCACAGATGTGCCGAGGACGGCACGGGGGAGCACAGTAATGCCGCAGCGAGTCTTTCTAGACGCGATGATTCCTCGCGAAGATTTCTCCGTCACCGAACAGGAATTCGAACTCGACCTAAAGCGTGAGCTCTCGATAAATGATGTCGCGCCTGGCTCTGCAATATCGAAAGTACTGCGGAAGCCTGACTTTCAACGCGAGACGAATCATTGGACGCCGGAACAGGTTCTTTCCTTCATCGCGAGTTTTTTGGACAACGAGGTAATCCCGTCCCTAATCCTCTGGAAATCGCCCAGCTTCATCTTTGTAATCGATGGGGGTCATCGACTTAGCGCCCTGAGGGCATGGGTTGAAGACGACTATGGAGACGGTCATCTCTCGATGGCATTCTACAAGGGTGAAATCTCGGACGAACAGCGGAAGATTGCTAAGAGAACACGCAACCTAGTTGAGCAAAAAATTGGTCGGTATACGAAGCTTCAGCAGGCTGTGAGCTCACAAGTGACTCTGGATGCGGTGCAGGCAAAGCGAGCCGGCCGCCTCGTCACGCGAATTCTTGCCTTGCAGTGGATTCAAGGTAACGCCGAGGTCGCTGAGACGTCTTTCTACAAGATCAATTCGCAAGGGACGCCGCTCGACGCCACAGAGGAAATGCTAATTCGAAATCGCAGAAAGCCCATCGCGATCGCTGCCCGCGCGATTCTGCGGTCAGGTACAGGCCACAAGTATTGGTCTGCTTTTGACGAGGCCCGCGTCGACGAGATTGAGATGCTTTCTCGACAGGCTTACGAGCTGCTGTTTGAGCCAGAGTCATCAACGCCCCTAAGGACTCTGGACGTTTCGTTCGGAGGCCCGGTCTCGCCGGTCGACGCTCTGTCGCTCTTGATCGAATTCCTGACGATTGCAGGCGAACGGTCCGCGCAACCGCTTACCCTCGCCCGAAGCAACGAGGACAAGATTGGCGATGCAACAATCTCGGTTCTTAAAAAGGCCCTAGAAGTCCTGAACAAGATCACAGGGAATTCGCCAGGCAGCTTGGGCCTGCATCCGGCCATTTACTTCTACAACGAGCGCGGAAAGTACAGCAGGTTCCTGTTTTTGGGAATGGTTACACTCTTGACCGAGAAGATACGCAACAACGACTCACACTTCTTTAAGAAATTCTCAAAATCGCGAACTCACGTTGAGCGCTTTCTTGTCGAGAACAAGGCGACAATCACGCTGCTTTTGCAGAACATGAGCAAAGGCCAGCGCGTCCCGCAAATGCATTCGCTTTTCGGATTCCTCATCAGCTCAACATCCGACACAGGCCATGCACCCAGCGTAGAGGCAGCAATGAATGCTCTCGGACTGCAGGGAAGAATTCTTGATCTGACGACAAGCCGGGCTTCACTGCACTTCTCGGACGAAACGAAATCACAGCTATTCATCGAGACGGCAACTAAATCAGCGCTCAAATGCTCGATATGCGACGGATATCTGCAACCCACGAAATCGATATCATACGACCATAAGGTGCGCGTGCGAGATGGCGGAAATGGGCACGCCTCCAACGGACAACTCGTGCATCCCTACTGCAACACCTCGGTCAAATCTTGATACGGAAGACGGGCGCCTTAGCGCCCGCCCTCTTATCTAAAGACTTGAATGCGTTACGACCCCGCAATCACTGACTAGCGCTACCCGCACTTCGAATACCCACAATTCAAACAAGTCTGGCACCCATCCATCAGCACCAGCGCCTGGGTATTGCACTTAGCGCACAGGGTGGCGCCTGCCGGAAAGCCAGCGGCATTGGTGTGGGCATCGGCGGAAGAGCTCGCGGTCAAGTCCGCTCCTGCAGAAGCAGCAGGCGCAGCAGCCTTGGGCGCAGCAGCCTTCTCATAAGCCGCCCGCTTCTCAGCGATCAACCGCTTGGTCGCCTCGTCCATCTCCGGGTCATGAATGAGCCCAATGGACTTCATATGCTGCTCAATCACAGCACCAATCTCGGCCACGATGCTGGGCATATACACGCCGCCAGCCTTGAAGTAGCCGCCACGCGGGTCGAAGACAGCCTTTAGCTCTTCGACGATAAACGTCACGTCGCCACCCTTGCGGAAGACGGCGGACAGGATTCGGGTGAGCGCCACGATCCACTGGAAGTGGTCCATGTTCTTCGAGTTGATGAACAGCTCGAAGGGGCGGCGCTGCTCGTGCGGGGTGCCCGCATTGAGCACGATATCGTTGATGGTGACGTACAGCGCGTGCTCGAAGAGCGGCGACTTGATCTTGTACGTGTTGCCCACCAGGGTTTCCGGACGCTCGAGGCTCTCGTGCATCTGGATGACTTCGGCGACGGGTGCGACCTCTTTGACCGGCGCGGGAGCGGCGGCTGCGGTGGTCTTGTCCTCGGGCTTAACAACGTTATAGCCCTTGATCTTTTTTTCGATCTTGATCGCCATGGTCTCTATCTCTTACAGGTGGATATCCGGCCCGGCGCGTACGCCGGGCCGGATGGGTACTACTTACTTACGACGGCCACGGCCGGCGGTCTTGCGCGCCGACGTACGGCCGGTCTTGCTGGCAGTGGACCTCTTGGTCGCCTTGGCGACGACCTTTTTCGGAGCAGCGGCCTTTCGGACCGTCTTTTTCGGAGCCGTGCGCGCGGTGACCTTGCGGGTGACCTTGGCAACGGCCTTCTTTACCGCCTTGCGGGCGGTGGAAGCCTTCTTCGCGACGCGAGCGACGACCTTCTTGGCGGCCTTCTTCGCGGTGGTGGCCTTGCGGGCGACCTGCTTGACGACGGCCTTACCCTTGCGGGCGACAGCCTTCTTTACGGTGACCTTCTTGGCCGGTGCCTTCTTGGCGGCGGCTTTGCGGGCCACCTTCTTGATGGCGACCTTCTTAACCGGGGCCTTCCTGGCAGCCGACTTCTTGGCGACAGCCTTCTTCGGGGCGGCCTTCTTGACCGCTGCCTTCTTCGGCGCAGCCTTCTTCACCGCGACCTTCTTGGCAGCTGCCTTCTTCGGGGCGGCCTTCTTCACGGCTGCCTTCTTGGCGGCGACCTTCTTGGTGGCTGCCTTCTTAACAGCAGCCTTCTTGGCCGGGGCCTTCTTGGCTGTCGCCTTCTTGGCGGCGGCCTTCTTTACAGCCTTCTTAGCCGTTGCCTTTTTGGCAGAGGCCTTCTTGGCCGGGGCTGCCGGTTCGGCGGCGGCCTTCTTAGCCGGGGCCTTGGAGGCTGCCTTCTTCGGGGCGGCCTTCTTTGCCTTGGGCTTCTTCGCCACGACCGGTTCGGACGGAGCGGCTGCTTCGTCGGCCTGGTGGGCGGCGATTTCGTCGCCGGCGATGTCGGCCTGGCTTACCAGCGGCTTGGGGGCCTTGGGCTTGCGCGGGGCCTTGGGCTTGGCAGCCTTTACCACCGGGGCGTCGAGCTCGGCGATGTAATCCGGTTCGCTGGACGACACGGCGTCGGTGGCTTCGGTGGTCGGGGCCGGGGTCGGCTCGATCACTTTCTTGGCAACCGGCTTCTTCTTCACCACCTTCTTGGCAACCACCGGCGGGTGCTCGGGGTTGGCCGATTCGGTGACCGAACCGGAGACTTCATTCGTCTCGGTGGTGTCGGTCGACTCGGTCGTTTCCGTGGTGTCGGTGGTATCGCTCACCGGCAATTCCGCCGCCTCGTCGATCTGGTTTTCGTCGTTCGTCATAACTTTGTTCCCTCTCCGCGGGGTCAGAACTTGCCGTAGTAACCTTCTTTCAGGGCATCAAAGAGGTTGGCGGCGGTGTGCATTTCACCGTCATATTCCACCTCATCGTTACCCTTCAGTTCGACAACGCTACCGTCTTCCAATTCGAAGCGGTAGAGGGTGTTCTCAAGATCGGTTTCTTTGACAAGCACGCCCTGGAACGCGGCGGGGTTGAAACGGAACGTGGTGCAGCCCTTCAAGCCCTGCTTATAGGCGTAGGTATAGATGTCCTTGAAGTCCTCGTACGGGTAATCCGTGGGGACGTTCGCGGTCTTGGAAATGGAGCTATCGATCCACTTCTGCGAGGCCGCCTGGATATCCACGTGCTCCTTCGGGCTGATGTCGTCGGCCGAGACGAAGTATTCCGGCAGGCGGGTCTTCGGGTCTTCGGAATACGGCATGGCATCGCCGTTGATCAGGGCGCGGTAGGCCAGCAGCTCGTAGCTGAACACCTCGACCTTTTCCTTCGACTTCTTGCCCTCGCGGATCACGTTGCGCGAGTAATGGTGGGCGAAGCTGGGCTCGATGCCGTTGGAGGCATTGTTGGCCAGGCTAAGCGAGATGGTGCCGGTGGGGGCGATGGACGAGTGGTGGGTGAAGCGCGCGCCCACTTCGGCCAGCTCGGCCACCAGGTTCGGCGCCACCGAGGCCACGCGCTGCATGTAGCGCGAGTACTTGGCGTGCAGCACGGAACCCTTGATCTGCTGGCCGACCTTCCAGCCGTCCGCGACCATTTCCGGGCGCTTGCGCAGCATGTCGCCGGTCACGTCGAAGCTCTGGGCGAGCACCGGGGCCGGGCCCTTTTCCTTCGCCAGGTCCAGCGCCACTTCCCAGCCGGCCACGGCCATCTCGCGGCTCACGTCTTCGGTGAAGCCCACGGATTCGGCCGAGCCGTAGCTCATCTTCAGCATGGCCAGCGTGGAACCCAGGCCCAGGAAGCCCATGCCGTGGCGACGCTTGGACAGGATCTCGTGCTGCTGCTGCGGCAGCGGCAGGCCGTTGATTTCCACCACGTTATCGAGCATGCGGGTGAACACGCGAACCACTTCGCGGTATTCATCCCAATCGAAACGGGCCTTGGGGCCAAACGGATCGCGTACGAACACGGTGAGGTTCACCGAGCCCAGCAGGCACGAGCCGTACGGCGGCAGCGGCTGCTCGCCGCAGGGGTTGGTGGCGCGGATGTGCTCGCACCACCAGTTGTTGTTCATCTCGTTGACGCGGTCGATCAGGATGAAGCCCGGCTCGGCGTAGTCATACGTCGAGACCATGATCATGTCCCACAGATGGCGGGCGCGGATGTGGCCGTAGATCTTGCAGGCCACCAGGCCGTCATCGCGGGTGACGTAGTTTTCCTTGGTGGGCCACTCGCGCCACACGACCTTGGAGGCGTCGGTGAGATCGATCTCGCCCTGCTCCTTCACGTGCACCGGGAACACGGTGGGCCAATTCTGGTCGTGCTCCACGGCTTCCATGAAGCCATCGGTGATCAGCAGCGAGAGGTTGAACTGGCGCAGGCGGCCATCCTCGCGCTTTGCGCGGATGAATTCCTTGGCATCGGGGTGGCTGATATCGAAGGTGCCCATCTGCGCACCGCGGCGGCCGCCGGCGGAGGAGACGGTGAAGCACATCTTGTCGTAGATATCCATGAACGACAGCGGGCCCGAGGTATGGGCGCCAGCACCGCTCACGTACGCGCCGCGCGGGCGCAGCGTACTGAATTCGTAACCGATGCCGCAGCCGGCCTTCAGGGTCAGGCCGGCCTCGTGCACCTTCTCCAGGATGTCATCCATGGAATCGTGGATGGTGCCCGAGACGGTGCAGTTGATGGTGGAGGTGGCGGGCTTGTGCTCCAGCGCGCCAGCGTTGGAGGTGATGCGGCCGGCCGGGATGGCACCGCGGCGCAGGGCCCACAGGAACCGTTCGTTCCAGTGCGCGCGCAGCTCTTCGGTGGCTTCCACATCGGACAGGGCGCGGGCGACGCGCTGGTAGGTGCCATCGACCGAATCATCGACCGGCCCACCGTTCTTCGCCTTCAGGCGGTACTTCTTGTCCCAGATATCGTAAGAGGCGGGCTGCAGCGGAATGGCCGATTCAAGGCCGAGGGCCTGGGCGCGTGCGGTGCTCATTGTGTGTGTCGTCCTCAAGTACTCGGCCTGTGTCGGCCGTTCTTATTGGTATGCGTAGGCGCAACCTGTCGACTCCATCCCCCCGGACGAAATCGACCATCCTTTACCACCCTGGCGCCCGGCCCCGAAAAGCCTTTACAGGACGCTGGTTTGAAGCTTGAACCTGAGTCTCCGCAGCACCAGCACTTGGTAACTATCGAACGAAGGAACACAAGATGTTGTGGTTGCGGCCGGGGTTGAACCTTACGCTCGGAGGGGGTCGTTGTAAAGCATTACCTACACCTGTCTCAGGGGTTGAAACTGATCCGAAATTGGGTGGTCTCAACCCCACCCAATGTAGGAGCGCGCTTGCGCGCGATGCTCTTGAATGAGCCCCAGCCAAGGAGATCCACATGCCCGCCAGCACCACCCCGCGGACCCTCATCACCACCCTCGCCATGGCCCTGGCGACACCGGCTTTCGCCGCCATCCCGCCGGCCGTCGATGGCCAGCCCGTGCCTTCACTGGCACCCATGCTGGCCAAGGTCACACCGGCGGTGGTGAATATCTCCACGAAGACGCGCGTGCGCGCCCGTGGGGCTTATTACGATGATCCGCTGATCGCCCAGCTGTTCGGCCAGGGCGTGCCGCGCGAGCGCGTGGAACAGAGCCTGGGCTCGGGCGTGGTGGTGGATGCGGCCAAGGGCTACGTCCTGACCAACAACCATGTCGTGGGGGGCGCGGACGATATCACGGTCACCCTGCAGGATGGGCGCGATTTCAAAGCCAAGCTGATCGGCACCGATCCGGACACCGATGTGGCGGTGCTGCAGATTCCCGCCGAGCGCCTCCAGGCATTACCCGTGGCCGATTCCGCGCAGCTTCGTGTCGGTGATTTCGTGGTGGCCGTGGGCGATCCGTTCGGTCTGGGCCAGACCGCCACCTCGGGCATGGTCTCGGCACTAAATAGAACTGGCCTGGGCAAGGGCATCCAGAATTTCATCCAGACCGATGCTTCCATTAATCCCGGCAACTCCGGCGGCGCCCTGGTGAACCTGCGCGGCGAGCTGGTCGGGATCAACTCCATGATCTTTACGCCCTCGGGCGGCAACGTGGGCATTGGCTTCGCCATCCCCACCGACCTGGCCACCTCGGTGATGAAGCAGCTGCTGGCCTACGGCAAGGTCCGCCGCGGCAACCTGGGCGTGGAGGTGCAGGACATCACCCCGCGCATCGCCACGGCGCTGGGCTTGAAGGATACGAATGGCGCGGTGGTGACCGGCGTGACCAGCGGCTCGCCCGCCGATGGCGCCGGCCTGCAGACCGGCGATGTGCTCACCGCCATCGATGGCAAGCCGGTGCGCAACGCGCAGGACGTGCGCAATACCGAAGGCCTGCTGCCGCTCGGCTCACAGGTGAAGCTGAGCGTGCAGCGCGAAGGCGCGGCACGGGATGTCACCGCGTCGATTGAAGCGACAAAGCTGGCCACGCTGGATGGCGCGAAGCTCGACAAGCGCCTGGCCGGCGTGACCCTCACCGACCTCACCCAGGAGCAGAAGGCCCAGGGCCTGTACGGCGTGGCCCTGGCCAACGTGCAGAAGAATTCCGCCGCCTACCAGGCCGGCCTGCGCGATGGCGATGTGGTCGCCCAGATCGGTCAGCGCCGCGTACCCGGGGTGAAGGGGCTACCCACCACCGGTTCGCTGGGCGGGCGGCAGTTGCTGCTGACGGTGGTGCGCGACGACGCCGTCTACTACGCCGTCCTGTGATGCCCCCACGCGACCTTCGCGGACGCGATGCCCGGCGGGACCTGCGCCGATCTTCTGCCCATCGGACCTGCGCAGGTCTTCTTCCCGTCGAACCTGCGCAGGTCTTCTGCCTTTCGGACCTGCGCAGGTCTTCTGTAGGAGCGCGCTTGCGCGCGATTGACGTTGCCGCGAGCACCCATCGCGCGCAAGCGCGCTCCTACATAGAGCGGTCGAGGACGGGGCGCCTGCGGTCGAGGACGGGGGTGTCTGGGGTTCTCATGAGATTGTTCTTGGCCGACAGGCTTCGTTCTGTTTTGCACCGGCAGGATGCTGAATGACGTCAATGGTGCGCGCGGGGCCCTTATGGCCCACAATTGCGGCCCAAATCTGCCACCCCGATTAGTCCGGAGTTCTTGCCGTCCATGTCTCTTCGTCTCGCGCGACTGTTTACTGCCACGCTGATCGGCCTTAGCGCCTCCGCTACCGTCCTTGCCGCGCCGCCCCAGCTGATCTGGCGCGGTGACGTCACCACCGCTCGCGGCGTGGTTACCGATGTCGCCAAGGCCTATGAGAAAGCCGGCAAGGGCAAGTTCGAACTGCAGCCGTTCAACACGGCCTCGGGCCTGGATGCGGTGGCTTCCGGCACGGCCGACCTGGCCGGCTCGGCCCGCCCGGGCATCGGCGGCAAGGAGCAGTCGCTCACCTTTACCCCGGTGGCATGGGATGGTCTGGTGATGGTCACCTACCCGTCCAACCCCGTCAGCAACATCACCCTGATGCAGCTGCACGAGATCTACATGGGCCACATCACGAACTGGAAGGAGCTTGGCGGCGATGACGCGCCGATCAACCTCTACGCCGTGGCCAGCCCGGGCGATGGCGTGGAATGGAGCCTGCGCCGCCTGCTGTTCGGCCGCGGCAACCAGCCGGTGGCCGCGCCGCGCCTGTACGTGAACCAGACGAAGCTGGAAGAAGGCGTGACCCTGGATCGCCGTGGCCTGGGTGCGACCACCCTGGCCGGTGCCGGCAGCAACCCGAAGCTGAAGCTGCTCTCGATCGATGGCGTGAAGCCGTCGGCCTCGACGATCGCCAGCGGCGCCTACCCGCTGTACACCGAGCTGTACCTGGTGAGCAACGATGCCAGCCCGAAGGCGGCGGAAGTGAAGGAGTTCCTGGCCTTCGTAACCTCGAACCAGGGTGGTTCGCTGCTGCGCGCCCATAACCTGCTGCCGTACGCCGATGGCACCGCGCTGGCCGCGGCTGATGCCGGCCGTCGCCAGAAGATCGCTTCCACCGTGGGCACCCGCGGCAACGTGGGCCAGGCGATGACCACGCCGACCGTGGCCGCCGCCGCTGCGCCGGCTGCCGCTGCCGAAGCCGCGAAGGAAGCCGTCAAGGCCGCACCGTCCGTGGCCAAAGGCAAGACGGCGGGCGCCGCCAAGGCCGCTGCCGAAGCCACCGAAGCCTCGCCGTTCGCTCGCGTCGTCGCCAGCGTCACGACCAGCGCCCACCAGGGCTTCAAGGGCGTCCGCGGCGAAGCCTTCACCTCGTCCGATAACGCGAAGATCGGCGGCAAGTTCGCCAAGGTCACGGCCGATGCCGTGACCGTCGCCGGCAAGAACACGGCGAAACCTGCGGTAGATGCCAGCGAAAAGTCCACCAAGGTGGAAACGCCGAAGGTTTCCGAGGCGAAGCCGGCGGCCAAGGCCGCCCCGGCCGCTGCTGAGCCGAAGGCCGTCGCCAAGGCGGAGAAGAAGCCGGCCGCTGCCGCCAGCAAGACCTACAAGGTCGCCGCCGGTGACACGCTGTATTCGATCGCCAAGAAGAACAACGTTGATGTGAACCAGCTCCGCGCCATGAACGGGCTGAAGGACAACAACGTGAAGCTGGGGCAGACGCTGAAGGTGTCTGCGCGCTGAGGTACACCTATCGCGCGCAAGCGCGCTCCTACACGGGCGCGCCGCGCGCGATGGGCACCGCAGGTCGGCAGGCCCAACACGCCACCCCTGTAGGAGCGTGCTTGCACGCGATGCTCTCCCCCACGCCCCCTCTGGCGCTCATGGACCTCCGCAGTGCTCCCCATCCGCGCCATCACCCTCGACCTCGATGACACCCTGTGGCCTGTCCTTCCGGCCCTGATCGAAGCCGAGCACTGCGTGGACCGCTGGCTGAAAGAGCACCACCCCGACGTCGCAACGAAATGGCCGATCGAGGCCATGCGCGAACTGCGCGATAAGGTGGCGCGTGAGCACACCCACCTCGCCCACGATTTCAGCGAGCAGCGCCGCATCACCATCCGCCAGGCGTTCGAGGCCTGCGGTATCGACGATGCGCCAGTGGATGCCCTGTGGCGCATCTACTACGCCGCGCGCAACAACGTCGAGCTCTATCCCGATGCCCTGCCCGCCCTGGAACGCATCGCGGCGAAGCTGCCGATAGCGAGCATCTCCAACGGCAATGCCGACCTGGAAGTGATCGGGCTGCACCATCTGTTCCATACGCGCATCAACGCCGCAGGCGCGGGCGTGGCCAAGCCGGATCCGAAGATCTTCCTTGCCGCCGCCGATGCCCTGGGCGTGCCGCCGGCGCACATCCTTCACGTAGGTGACGATCCCCTGCTGGATGTGGTCGGTGCCCGCGACGCCGGTTTGAGAACTGTCTGGGTCAACCGCACCGGCGAAACATGGTCACACGGCCCGGCGCCGGACCTGGAATTTGCAGATATGCATGGTCTGGCCGAATGGCTTGACGCTTCTGCCGCTAGGGTTGGCTAGAATATGGCCGCAATACCAACCAGTCATTGACGCGGCCACCAACTGCCGCGAGGCACGGGAGGCCTGATGTCGCCATTGATCGACCGGAAATCCGGAAAGCGCTCCGTCACCATCATTGAACTCGTGGATGCGGCATCGATGCCCACCATGGAGCAGAAGCTGGGTGCCACGCACCGGCAGTGGCTGGCGTCGCTGGGTTTTCGTCCGACCTCGGGCGCCGTCGCTGTCCTGCCGAACAACGCGGGTGGCATCTCCCGCGTGGTGGTGGGCGTGGACCGCAAGGAACCGCTCTCCATCCTGGGTGGCCTGCCGCAGCGCCTGCCGGAAGGCATCTACCAGATCGCCGAAGATTCGATCGTGGAAGACCGCGAGCTGCTGGCCCTGGGCTGGGCGCTGGGCGCGTACCGCTTTGAGCGCTACCGCAAGGCCGCCCGTCCCGCCGCGCAGCTGCTGGTGGAGCCGGCCACGCTGCGTGCCGTGCAGCCGCTGATGGAAGCGGTGTTCGAAGTACGCGACCTGGTGAACACCCCCACCGAAGACATGGGTCCGGCGGATCTCTCCGCGGCCATCCACGCCCACGCCACCGAGCACAAGGCGAAGGTGCGCGAGTGGGTGGGCGAGGAACTGCTGGCCAACAACTTCCCGACCATCCACGCGGTGGGCCGCGCGAGCCATCGCGAGCCGCGCCTGATCGAGCTGACGTGGGGCAAGAACTCCAACCCCAAGCTGGTGATTGTCGGCAAGGGTGTGTGCTTTGACACCGGCGGCCTGGATATCAAGCCCTCCGATGGCATGCGCTGGATGAAGAAGGACATGGGCGGCGCCGCCCACGCCATCGCCCTCGCCGGCCTGGTGATGAAGGCGCGCCTGCCGGTGCGCCTGACCCTGCTCGTGCCTGCCGTGGAAAACGCGATCGCCGGTAACGCCATGCGCCCGGGCGAAGTCATCCGCACCCGCGCCGGCCACACGGTGGAAGTGGATAACACCGATGCCGAAGGCCGCCTGGTGCTGTGCGATGCACTGGCCTTTGCCGTGGAGCAATCGCCCGACCTGATCGTGGATTTCGCCACGCTCACCGGCGCCGCCCGCGTGGCCCTGGGCCCCGAGCTGCCGGCCCTGTTCACCAACCGCGACCAGCTGGCCGATGAAGTGATCGGCGCTGCGGAATCCGTGGACGACCCGATGTGGCGCCTGCCGCTATGGCGCCCGTACCGGCGCATGCTGGAGTCGTACATCGCCGATTTCGCCAACGCCGGCCCATCCCGCCACGCCGGCGCGATCACGGCCGCGCTGTACCTCGAGCGCTTCGTCCCCGAAAGCCAGAACTGGATGCACCTGGATACCTACGCGTGGAACGACGGCGACCGCCCCGGCCACCCTCGCGGCGGCGAAGCCCAGGGCCTCCGCGCGTTCTTCAAATTCCTCTCCACCCGCTATTCCTAAAGCGCGCCAAACGCCTCACGCACCTGTAGAAGCCCAACCTGTGGGCGACATCTCTACGCGACGCCGCCGCAGGACCTGCTGCTCTTACGCGAACGGCGTCGCCCACAGGGTGGGTTCCTACAGGTTGGCGCGTGGGCGTTGAACATGGGGCCGCGGATTGATTCGGGACGTGATAGCTCGCCTCACACCAACACCCTGTCCGGACGCCGCCACCGCCTCCAGGCGCCTTCAATGGCGCCGCTAATTCGCGATAGAAGCGTTCCCTGGCGGAAGAATGAGAAGCCGTCCGCCTCCAGCACGTCATCACTATCCATCTCAACGCTGGACATCGAAAGCATGACGCACAGCGTACGACAGGGACCCTTAGTAATCGGCGTCAATCCATGCTGCACCATGCGCGCCAGCAACGCGTCCCTGGCCGACTGTCGCATCACCGGGAACGTATCGATGTTAACGAACACCGTGGTGAAGAAGCCCCGGGTCGTGTCCTGGCCTTCTGCTGAGACAAAGAGGCCAAGAACTCTGATCATTGCATACTTCAATTTGGACTCGGCGCTTTCTGAGGATCTCGGAGCATGCACTCTGCACCACAATCCGGCGGAACGACGTGATCGTTCGATATGTGGTCGAAGTTTGAACCGATCATCCTATTGACCATGTCTATGATGCTATTGGCGCGGTAAATATCGTCAGTTGTCGCTGGTGCAGGCGTTGGGTCCGGTACATATGCCGCAGCTTCGGTGACGTTGTCGAGAGTATCGGCGGCGAACGCTGTGCTCACAGCGAGAATTCCCCAGAAAGTATGTCCAAATTTCCCGTCGGTCTGAAAGTGAGGCTTGCCAGTCTCCCCCTCAGGTAAAGAATGTCCCTTGTGCTCAAGTTGCTCATTCTGTGGGAAGGCTTTCATCTCGATACGCTGCGCAACCAGTCGACGGCTGCGCTGTACCTCGAGCGCTTCGTCCCCGAAAGCCAGAACTGGATGCACCTGGATACCTACGCGTGGAACGACGGCGACCGCCCCGGCCACCCCCGCGGCGGCGAAGCCCAGGGCCTCCGCGCGTTCTTCAAGTTCCTCTCCACCCGCTATTCCTGAACCACTGCAGGCCGCGCTGCGCACGGGCGCGATACGTCGCTCGTGTAGGAGCGTGCTTGCACGCGATGGGTGCTTGCGTCACCGCTTTGTAGGCTTTTCGCGCGCAAGCGCGCTCCTACAGGGGTGCGGCGACGTTAGCGTTCAGGCTGCCGGTTCGTCCGGTGCGGGTGCTGCCGGCTGCGCTACCGCCTCGGCGCGTTTCTGCTTCACTGCCACCACGGCACGCAGGTTGCGTTCGAGCTCGGCGATGGTGAGGGGAAAGTAGTTCTCGTCGCGATCGCTCACGGCCCAGCTCGCCAGGCGCTTGTCGGTGGCGGCCACGCCAATCGCGTTGAGTGCTGCGCGCACTTCTTCCGGCTTCAGGTCGGTGGCCTGCAGGATCAGCTGCCACAGCCAGTTCATGCGCTGCGGATCCACGCCGCGCTGCATGGGCGGGCGGGTGTATTCGCCGCGGACGGGCGTATCGTTTTCGCTCATGGCAGGGTCCTTCTTGGCCTGCGGGCGAGTATAAGCGCGCCGCGCCGTAAACGTTCCCGCCGGCAGATCCCACCAGAGCACGGTGTCGTTGGAAATCCGAACATGCAGCATGGCGACTCCCCCTGTGGGACCGCGTTGCTATTGGACGAAATTGATCTCACGTTGCACGGGCCGGATCACGTACCCCACCGGGAGCCACCCATCGGCTCCCGGGGCCAGCGACACCGTCTCGAAAAGCACCGCTTTGGCGTAATGGGCCAGGAAGATCACGTTGAGGTAGTCCCCCGCCGGCAAGCCCACCGGGTCACGCACCCGCGCCATTTCGAACCACTCACGCCCCACCAGCACGCCGCGATCCAGGCGGATCTTGCGCAGGTACCGCACCCACTCGGCGCGCGGCACCATCCGCTGCATCATCTGCCCCGCCTCCAGCCACATGGCATCGGGGCGGCGGGCATCGGAAAGCTGCACCCAGTGCTGGGCGCTGGCCAGGGCCTTATCCAGGGATTTGGGCTGCGGGCCAATCCGCGGCGCATTGGCCACGGTGAGCAGCGCACCCAGCGGGGTACTTGCCGGCCGGCCGGCGGGGGCCTTGCGAACAGGTGCCGTGGCGTTGGGCATTGGGAACCTCCCCCGAGAATACGGCTCCAGCTTGGGCGGGCCCGGCGGATGGGGCAATTCGGCTAGAGGGGATAACCCGTTCGGCCACGGCGTATTCCTGTAGGAGCGCGCTTGCGCGCGATGGGCGCTTGCGTCGCCGCTTCGTTGGCTTATCGCGCGCAAGCGCGCTCCTACAGGGTGCAAAGGCGGCCTTCAGCGGCGGCCGAAGGCCAGCACTTCCGCCGTATAGGTTTCGACCACCAGGCTGAAGGGCTGGTTGTCCTGGGTGTAGAGGATGGCGCGGTGGCGCAGCACGTCGTGGGGGATGGGCAGCGGGCCCTGCCCGGCCGCCGGCAACGGCGCATCCATTTCCCAGCCCTTGGGCAACGGCGACCACAGCAGGTCGGCGCTGATGGTCTGGCGGCGGAAGTGCAGGCCCTGCACCACCTTGCCGAACGGCTGGTCGGTGCTGTCGAGTACCTGGTTCATTTCCGGGGTAAGCCGCGCGGGGACGTACCAGTTATCGGCTTCGGACAGCACATGGCCGCCGCAGGCCAGCTGCACCCGGCGATAACGCACGGGTTCGTCGGCACCGATGCCCAGCGCGGCGCGATCTTCAGCGGCCAGCGGCTTGTCTTCGCCCTTCACCCGGTTCGCCACGATCTTGGCTTCCGGCGCCAGCCCGTGCTCACCGCACCAGCGTTCCAGCGTCAGCGTGGCGCTGGGGTGGCTAAGCAGATCGGCGTTGAGCGTTTCCAGCAGCGCCAGCGCCTGGGTGCGCGAGGCGACGTCATTGGTGAATGGCGTGCGCGCTTCGGACGGTGACGAGACCGTGGCCATGACCGCGATCGAACCCGCCACAATGATCTTCTTCGCCACCATTACCGACACCTGCATGTTCGTGTAGGAGCGCGCTCGCGCGCGACCCCAAGCCCATCACCAGCCCGCTATTATCCCCGCATCCGCGACCCGGCGTAAGTGAGGCCCTGGCATGGCATTCCCGACCGATCGAGCGACCCTTTCGTTACAGGAAATCTATGCGGAGGCGAATTACGCAACGGTGATGACGTTCGACCGGTTCGATGAATTACTGACGCACGTCGCCCATGAATTGAAAGTACCCGTGGGCAAGCTGAGGGTAACGGACCGCTTTGATCGGGAGCTTAAGCCTGCAGGAAGGCCCGAATGGGACGAAGGATTCGCAAGCCTGGCGATCGATATTGAACACGGCTTGAAACGGCACAAGCGGAAGCACGAAAAGCACGTTCTTTGGACGCTGGATGAGTATCTGCGCCTGATAAACGAGTTGTACTGAGGCGACCACCTGGCTCTGTGTAGGAGCGCGCTTGCGCGCGATTCACGTTGTAGCGAGCACCCATCGCGCGCGAGCGCGCTCCTACAGTTATAGGCCCTTTGCGGCCTGGGCTACGGCGCGGAATAGTGCGCGGCCCTTGTTCATGGTTTCTTCCCACTCGGCTGCGGGGTCGGAATCGTAGACCACGCCGCCGCCGGCCTGGACGTGCAGGCGGCCGTCCTGGATGACCGCGGTGCGGATGGCGATGGCGGTATCCGCATCGCCCCACCAGCCGAGCCAGCCGATGGCACCGGCATAGATGTTGCGCTTGAACGGTTCCAGTTCCTGGATGATTTCCAGCGCGCGGATCTTCGGCGCACCACTGACGGTACCGGCCGGGAACGTCGCCTTGATCACATCCATGTACGACATGCCGTCTTTGATATCGCCTTCCACCTGGGAAACGATGTGCATGACGTGCGAGTAGCGTTCCACCACGAACGATTCGGCCAGCTCCACCGTGCCGGTCTGGCTCACGCGGCCCACATCGTTGCGGCCCAGGTCGATCAGCATGAGGTGCTCGGCGCGTTCCTTCGGATCGGCCAGCAGCTCGGTTTCGAGTGCGATGTCCTCGGCTTCATCCTTGCCACGGCGGCGGGTGCCGGCGATGGGGCGTAGTACGACCCGGCCGTTCTTCAGGCGCACCAGGATTTCCGGCGAGGAGCCGACGATCTGGGTGGGGCCGATATCGATGAAGAACATGTACGGCGAGGGGTTCATCGCGCGCAGGGCGCGGTACACATCCACCGGGCGGGCATTGAAGCCGATGCTCAGGCGCTGCGAGGGCACCACCTGGAAGATGTCACCGGCGCGGATGTACTCCTGCGCGGTGCGGACCATGTTTTCGTATTCCTCGCGGGTAAACGAGGATTTGAAATCGGATTCATCCAGCGCCGCGGGCTGCAGCATCTGCGGGTAGCTGACCCCGCCCTGGCGCAGGCGGAAGGTCAGCGCATCGAGCCGGCGCACCGCTTCGGCATAGGCCTGGGGGCGCGAGGGGTCCGCGTGCACGATGAGGTACAGGCGGCCCTTGAGGTTATCGAACACCGCCAGCTCATCGGCCAGCATAAGCAGCACATCGGGCGTGCCCAGCTCATCCTTCTTGTCCCACTGGGCCAGGCGCTCTTCGATATAGCCGATGGTCTCGAAGCCGAAGTAGCCGACCAGGCCACCGGTGAAATCCGGCAGGCCGGGCAGCTTGGGCACCTCGTACTGCTTGCGCAGCACCTCGATCTCGGCCAGCGGATCGGCCAGGTGGCGGGTTTCGACCACCTCACCGTTCTCTTCCACTTCCAGCTCGTGGCCGCGCAGGCGGTACACCCGGCGGGCCGGCAGGCCGATCATGGAATGGCGCCCCCACGTGGCCCCACCCTCCACGGATTCGAACAGGAAGGTGTACGGGCCATCGGCCAGCTTCAGGTACACCGAGAGGGGGGTATCGAGATCGGAGAACACCTCGCGCACCAGCGGGATACGGGTGTAGCCCTGCGCGGCGTAGGCGTCGAATTGTTCGCGGGAGATCATGGGGTGTGGGGATGCCCGGTGGGTTGACCTTGGATTGTAGGGCCAATTGGCGTGTGTGCCCTACCTTGGGGCGCCGGTTACCCCCACGCAGGGGGGACGGGCCGCCTGGCGGCGGATCGCGCGCGAGCGCGCTCCTACAAGAGCTGTCCCGGACCGCATCGTGATGCCCCTGTAGGAGCGTGCTTGCACCCGATAAAACCTCGCGACCACGCACGCCCCTTCCCCGGTATCGTCTGAGACATGAAAACCCGCCCCCTGACCGCCATGCTCGTGCTCTTCCTCACGGTGCCCATGGCAACGCATGCGGCTCCGCCCGAGGTACCCACCCTATCCGCAGCATTGACCCAAGCCCTCACCGAGGCCGGCAGCCAGCAGGGAAGCCAGGCATCGCGATGCGAGCGATCCTTCCGCGAGTATCTCGATGACACATCGCACGCGGTCGACCCGTTGCTGGCCAAGGCCCACGGTAGCTTCGCCGTGCTCTGGTCAGTGGCCGAAGACGGGCGCATCTCCGGCGCATGGATTGTCCGACAGACCCCGTCAGGCCGGTGGGAGGTGAGCCTCCGCGGCGACGACCCGCCAGAAGACACCAAACTCGACGCGGCAGACGCAAAACGATTCACCGCGGCGTGGGCGCGGGTGATGACTGGCGAGATCACCGAAGTCAGGGATGTCGCTGATGGGTCGTGCACCCTTGCTTACGACGGAAAGCATGCGCGACTGTTTCTTCCAGGCGATGGGATCGGCAGCAGGGCCGATGATGCGCTGCAGGCTGCGTTGACGATTCTTGATGACGCGTGGCGTTAGCAAGACATGGAACAATCTCGTCTCATCGCTTACCAGCGAATGATCGGCAACGTCAGCATAATCGCCGACGCAGCGATGCCAAATCCACCCATTCTTGAGACGACATACGCCAATCTTTGATCAAAGATCGTTGGCAACCATGAACAGCCTATGTTGAGCCCGCCTATGCCCAGCATAGGAGCAACCTCAAGCACCAGAACCATTTTCCACGACAACTCTGGTGGAATGCCTTTCCATAAGGCAGTCGAGGCCCCAAACCAGAACAACCCCACGTAAAGCAGATAGGCGGCGCAACTCAAGCCGGCAACTGATGTCATCGCCCATCTAGCTGCAGAAGCCATCGCCCCTCGCCTACGCATCACGGATCCACACGCATCATTCCATTCAGAATCATGCATGCGTTAACAAGCAGAGTCAGAACATACGTGACGCCGCAGATGAACGAAGCCGACGCCAGACCCTTACCTCGACCGCGCAACAAGTAGGTAATACAAAGGGACGGGACACATCCAAGATCCAAGCCGTAAATACTGACCTCCAGCGCGTCACTGTGGGGAACGATGCCAAACCCTGGACCGCTTCGATATAGGGCGGTCGTCGTCATCACACCGCTGGCAAGAACGGCCAACGTGGCTGCCACGAGTGATAGTCCAGTTAAGCGATATCACTGTCCGTTGGCTGTAATCATCCCAATGCACGATCTACGAAATACCTTTCTTGCAAACGGTTAATTTTTCTAAGCCTTCTTGAGATCCCTCGTTCCTTGACCACCCTCTTTCAGGCAGCTCTATCGCATGAAGCTCAGCCACTTCAGCAGGGTGCACCGGCTCTGGAAAATGACCCCAAATTGAGACGACATCACGCACATTTCCTTGCGCGCGCCTGACTTATTCCCGACGCAGGAAATCCACAATAGGCACCGAATCCATCAAAGATCACAAGTCTTCACCCAAGGATTTAGCAGTACGGTATAAGCCACGTCGCTGTTGAGGCATAGCCCGCAACCAACCCGACAGCGATCAGCACAAGTGACCACAACTTGAACCACTGGATCAGCGGTACCGAAGCCAGAAATCTGCTCCGCGACCATGCAGTTGTGATTGCCAAAACTATGGACGGCGCAGCGAACACCACAGTCGACACCATAAACGTGAATCGCGGGCAGTAGCCTTTCTGCGATCCCCACCAGATCCCAGAGAGCAACACAGCCACGAAGGCCGTGTGCACCCACGCTATCACTGCGAGAACAGCGGAGGCGCACCACCTGAGGACGTCGCGGATGGAGCGTCTCTGCACTACGGAAGTACCTCAAGAGTCCCATACATTGTTATAGGCTCCTTGAAGGGGGCGCCAACTCGAATGTTGTAAGGAATCAACCCGCCAGAAAGAGTCCTTCGCGCATAATCGATCGTCTGAACGGATTGGGTATTTCGAATTAGAGGGACAACGGTGCCGCCATAAAATCTCGATTGATTACTTGCTCCATCAATGGTTATGCATCCCACGCTGTTCGTGCCAGGATGAAGACGGAATGCGTCACGACCGGTTACATCATGCTGGTCGTTCAATGGATAGTTGTCTATGGGATCCAGACGAAACCAATCCTCTTTCTTGTGCGAAAGAATCATGTAATTTCCCAATGGAATCGTTTGGCCAGGCCGCGAAAGGAAGCCACCACCATTCTGGAAGGATCCCCCTGATCGTGCGTCGACTTCGTATATTGATTCGGGCCGATCCTGGTCAAAGATCTGAAGAAGTCCTTCGGAGCGGAAGTACTTCGCACGAACAATCAAGCCGAACGGATCCGAACTTACCAAGGGATTGCCTCCCGCATAAGAATAGGTTGACATGCTCCCCTTGAGCCCAATCGGATCACTCTGCACATACCGCCCGCTCTGCGGATCATAATCTCGCCACCCATTCTGAAAGAGTCCCGTCACAGCGTCATACCGCTGCCCTGGGAACCGCATATCGAACACGTACTTGTTCCCGTCCTTGTCGGGATCCTCATTCGGCGCAGCGCTACCAAACGCTTCACCTGAAACCGACCAGGTCCAGATCGCCTTGTCCGATGCACGATCGATCACGACACGTGGCGTGCCGAGGTGATCGGCTTGAATGTCGCGAATCGTGTCGCCGTCAAGCGCCGCTAAAGGAAGGTCGCCGAGCCAGACGATCTGCCGAATCGGACGCCCTGCGGCATCGTAGTCACCGATCCAGTGACCGTCCTCGTCATGCAGCGAAACGGTCGTCTGCCCGGCAATGTAGCGGGCCACCTGCTGGCCGAAGGGATTGTAGGCGTAGTTCATTTCCACTACGCCATTCACCTTGGCCTGGCTCATTCGGCCGCTGGCGTCGTAGACAAACTGGTGATCGCCGATGCTGGTCGTGTTGCCGTTGGCGTCGTAGGTCCGGGCGACCTTGTTGGCCGTGAGCAGGCGGTGGCTGTCGGTGGCATAGACAAAGCTGCGGTTGGTGAACGGCAGGCTGTTCCACGCAAGCCGGTTGCCGGTCTTGTCGTACCGGTAGGTGTGCATTTCGCCCAGGGGATTATCCGGTGACGGATCGAGGGAGCCCGCGGACGTCACCCGCGAGAGGCTGTCTGTATCGATGTAGCTCGTGACCGACCCATTGGTGATCATGTCGACATTGCTGTTGACATAGGACACCGCAAGGTTAAGGCCGCCAGCGCGCGCGTCCCGAACAGTCGTCACGGCGCCCATGCCATCGTAGGTGCGCTCCAGCGTCCGCATGCCCGCCGTCCAGCTCACGGGGCGCCCTAGCGCATCGTTACGCACCGCGCTCGCGATAGACTGGCTTGACGCGAGGGCGACCTGCGCATCGATGCCGGTGACATGCCCCGCGGCGTCACGGGTGTAGGTCACCCGGTGGCCATCGGGATAGGTCACGGCGGCCAGCCTGCCCGCCTTCGTATAGGCGTACCGGATCACCAGGGTCACGCCGCGGGTCACCTGCGTTTTCTGTGTGATGCGACCTGCGAAGTCATAGCAGAACGAGGCGCTTCCATCGCGATCGGTCACGCTGACCAGCCTTCCGATGGCGAAGTCGGCGCCGGCACCGCACGTGGATGCCGGCTTGTCGTAGGTGTACGTCGTGCGTGCCCCGTCGCTATAGGTCACCGTGGTCACACGACCAAGAGCGTCGTACGCACGATCAATCTTTCGCGCATCGGCTGGCGTCTCGCGAAGCGGCTGGCCATTGGCATCGTTCTCAAACGATGTGTCGCCCGTATCGGGGCTGCGGCGCCACAGCAGATCGCCGATACCGTTGCGCAGGTACGCCGTCGACAAGCCCTTGGGATCGACCACGGTCCTCACATGATCCGCGCCGTCGTATGCGAACGCGGTCTCCGCCTTTCCGCTGCCGGTGCCCTCGATGACGCGGTCGACGCGACCGCGGGCGTCCCGGTGGTACTCTGGTCCGTTGAGATACCTGGATGTTTTTAGGAATCGGCCATTCGCGTCCAGCTCGTATTCCACGGGCTTTCCGGAGTATTCCACGGACTCGGGCAGGCCCCGATTATCGTAGGCGTACTCGCGAGTCAGGTCCTCTGTACCATCCGGCCGGGTGAACACTTCCATCTCGACGAGGCCTTGGGCGTTGCGTTCGATGCGACGTGTAGTTCCGATGGCGTCGACCTGCTCCACCAGCCGGTGCGCACTGTTGTAGCGATGCGTGAGCGTCGCGCCGTCCGGGTCGGTCATTGTCTCGATATCGCCGTTGGCGTTATAGGTCATGCGCGTAACGATGTCTTCGGCCGAGGGCGCCCCGTCCGGACGCGCGCGAATCGCTACCTCAAGCGGCCGCCCCATGGCATCGAAGCGCCGGTCCGTACGGACACCATTCGCGTCGCTCGCCGCCGCTGGACGTCCCGCGGCGTCGTAGGCCAGAACCGTGACGACGTGCCCGATTGCATCCGTCACGGTGTGGAGATCACCCGCGCGCCAGGCGCACGCCGTGGCCGAGCAGCCCGGCGCGTCCGAGGGTCGGTAATCGAATCGCGTTGTGTCCTCCACACCCTTCAGGGGCCCGTCCACCGTGAGCACACGGCCCGCTGCATCGTAGGTAAAATTCGTCACTCGCTCTTCTGGCCATTCCCCCTGACTGGGGTTCGCCGCATCGGCGAGTCCGCCTTCCCGCTGCTTCAGGAGGTTGCCCTTAAGGTCGTACTCGAACACCGTCCACTGCGCGCCGTTGTCGATGCGAATGGGCTTATCGAACAACGGGTGCCATGTCGTCTTGACCGTGCGTGCCACGGGTGTGCCATCGGCTTCCGTGCGCTCGATTTCGAGCCGGCGCGATACGTCATAGCGGTACGAGGTGGGCACGCCGAGGTAATCGGTGTTGCGCGCTACGAGGCCGCCACCCAGGTAATCGAAGTCGCGCATCACCTCCTTGCGGCGATAGGTCTCCTTGCGCTGCCCCAGGCGGACCATTCCCTCCTTGTAGCCCGGATACCAGGTTTCTTCGCCCAGGCCCGGCCGCCTGATGGCGAGCTCTGCGGTGCCGATCCCGGCGAGTTCCGTCAATTCCAGGTTATCGCCGTGCGATGACGAAACGGCGCGGTTCGCAATGTCGTAACGAAACGTGGCGAAACGCTTGCCATCGTTGCCGATAATGCCCGTCAGCTTATGATTTCGCGTACCGCCCATCCCTTGTTCGTCATAGCTGTACTTCACATTGCGGCCGTCGGGATAGCTGACGTGGACCAGATCCGCATCCAGCCCTTCGAGTAGGTCACCACTGTAGTCGTACCTGATCCGTCCATCGGGCGTATCGACGGTCTCGACGCGGCCATAGCGGTCATAGCCTAGCTTCAGCTCGCGCCCTTGACGGTCGGTGACGCGCACCAGCACCTTCACCTTGGTGCCGATCCCCACGGTGATATCGTCATAGTGCAGGGTGAGTGCGTTGCCGTTGGGATCGATGCGGGAGCGCATGCGCCCCTTGTCGTCATAGTGCTCGACGGTGAGGTCGGCCTTGGTCAGCGTCCAGCCACCGGCGGGATCCTCACGCAAGATGCCCCGTTCCCCCTCCTCCGCGACGTAGGTATCGCCCTTCCTCGTGAACCGCGTTTCGCCGCCGTCCTCCCTTAGCAGGTACAAGGCAACCCCATAAGCCCACCCGCTTGCGCTAAAGATAGGGCGGCGAACGAAGGCACGGTCGTAGCTGTGGCGCCAGCGCGCCCCAATACGTGCCCCGGCGGGGTAGCGCGCACCCACCCGGCTCACGCCGCTATCGAGCGAGAAGGCGCCGCTGTGATAGTTGCGCACGAAGACGAGGCCTGAGGACGCGGGGCCAGCATAATCGACCGCGGACTCGATCTTGCTCATTGTGAGCGGATTGATGGGGTTCCCCACGGTGGGGCTATTGCCGATGGGGCACTGATTTGCGCCGCTCTCTTCGGGAGCGCCCATGGAGGCCGTCTTAGGGAGCACATCGGGAGAAACGCAAGCGACGGCGTCGGTGCCCGTGACGCGATCACGATTCGCCAGATAGCCGCCGCGATCGGTGACAAGGAGTGCATCGACCGGACAGGAGCGGACCAGCTTGATGTTGCCATCGATCGTCACGGTGCGCGGCGACGTTGGGGCACCCACAGCAATCGTAATGTCGAGAACGGAGTACGCGCTCCCCTTGCCGCCAGCACCGGCGACATCGCGAGCCGAATAGCCTGCGAGGCTGCAATCAGGCGTCGTGCCGCAATAGCGGTCGACGGCGATATTCACATCGTTGGCGAGCCATCCCGCTTCGTGGTGGACATATCCCGATGCACCGGGTTGGTCGAACGAGGCCGGGACGACGTGACCATCGAGGAACGCCGGGAACGGCTTGGCCGGTTCATCCGCTGCGTGCGCAACGCTGGCGAACATGGCGATATGGATGGCGAGGACGAGCGTGCGACGACGGCTCCCCTGCGATGACTCGTGCGACATGACTTCCCCTGCGTGTGTACGAGGGGCGCACGGTAGAGATCGTCATCGCGGAGATCTATGGAAGGATTCTGAAAAATCGGGCGAAATGCGTTGTGTAGGAACTAGCGCACATGCGGCGCCGACACCCCTACACAAATTCGGCGAAATCTGGTCAAAGATGTAGCGCCAGGCTGTGCCGCCTTGGGGCGTACGGTATGTGGGCCGCCTGGCGGCGGATCGCGCGCGAGCGCGCTCCTACAGAAGATCTGCGCGGGCCGTTGTAGGCGCGCGCTTGCGCGCGATCCGCCGCCGCAGAAACGGCGCGGCTTAGCCCAACCGCTGTCGCGGTAACCCCTTCAGGTGCAGCGTAAACGCCACGCCATCGTCGATGTTGCGCGCACTGGCGGTGCCCTGGTGGCGCTCGGCGACGAGGCGCACGACGTAGAGGCCCAGACCCAGGTGTGGCGCCTCACCCGGTGTGGCCTTGTCACGCAAGCTCACCAGCGAATCGAACAGGCGCCCCTGCATCGCCGCGGGCAACGGCGGCCCCTGGTTGGCGAGCTCCACATCGGCGCCATCGGGCGTGGGATGCAACGCAATACGCAACCATCCACCGGGAGGCGTAAACGACAGCGCGTTATCGAACAGCTTATCGAGCGCCTGCGCGATGAGCTCGGGTGACACATGCATCACCACCGGTTCGGCAGGCACATCCACCTCGATAGGCCGATCGCCGGCGAGGCCGCGGTAGCCCTCGGCGCAACCGCGCACGACATCGACGAGGTTCACGTCCTCCGCTTCGGCGGAGGCGATGGCGCGCTCCATGCGGCTGGCTTCGCTCATCGCACGTACCAGTGCACTCAAACGAGTCACGCCGTCGCGGGCACGCGCGAGGTACGGCTCGGCTTCGGGCGGCAGGCCCGCGTGGTCCAGGTTATCCAGCGAGGATTTGACGATGGCGAGCGGTGTTTGCAGTTCATGCGACAGCTTCGAGGCGAGCGTGCGCAAGTAATCGGTGTAGCCACCCACCACATCGAACAGTCGCGCGAAGCTGCGCGCGAGGTCGCCGAGTTCGTCAGTGGCATCGATGAGCGGGAACGGCCCATCGAGCTTGCCATCGTTATCCTGCGCGCGCTCGGCGGCGTTGCGCAGGCGACGCAGGCGGAACGTGAGCCGCGTGGCGAACAACAGCAGCACACCACCGGCAACCAGCAATACGCCAAAGCTCGTGAGCAGCAGGCCGAACAACGCGCGGTTGGCGAGCAGCGGTACCGCACGGCTGGGCTGTTCGAGCAGCACAACGCCATGCAGTTTGCCGCCCTGCGTGATCGGCATGGCCGCGGCCAGCACGACACTGCCGCGTTCTTCACCGGCCCGCCATGCGGTGGCCGGCTTACCCGATAGCGCCTCGCGCACTTCGGGTAGATCGATCTTCGGCGCGTCCTCGGTCCATGCGGCGTTATCGTCCAGGCGCGTGGCGAGCAGTGAGCGGTACACCAGCGCCGCGAACCAGCCCGGTTGGCCGTTGGCCGGTGTATCCGGCAGGGTCAGCCGGCCGGTCTGCGCCATCAGCCACGCATCCGGCGAGAGCACGCGCACACGCACGCCATCGGGGGCCAGGCGCGCCAGCTCCTGCGATAGCGCGGGCGAGAATTCGAGCAGCGGGCGGCTATCGGCACTGAGCGGTTCGGCATCACCATCGGCGGCGAGGTGCACACCGATGCCAAAGCGATCCAGGCGCAGGCCACGGGGCAGCTTCAGTTCCGCGCGGAAGCCGCCGCCATCTTCCTGCCATTGCGCGTTAATGCGATCGGGCAACACGCCCGCTTCGGGATCCAGGGCAATCGCGGTGGTCGCACCGGGCGCGGCACTGGCCAGCAGGTAGCGCTGCGCATCCTCGTTGCTGGCGATGGAGAGGATCAGGTGATCGGCGCTGAGCGCGAGGCGATCCGCGGCATCGGCACGCCGGCGCTGCGGTGCGCGTACATCGATGGTGACGTACAGCCAGCGGTCGTCCTCGGCGAACATCACCTTGGCATTCCGCCCGAGCGGCTGCGCCCACGGGCTCAGCGAGGCCCAGTCATCGGCATAGCCATCGATGGTGATGGGGACGTTGGCGGCCTGCACGTACCACGCGCTACCGGCCGGTGGCAGCGGCGCTTCTACAACCACGAGGCTGCGCGCCATCGCCCGCGCGGACGCCACCAGCGCCTGGGCCTGGCCTTCGCGCAGCAGCGTTTCCATCTGCCGCACGTACAGCCACCCGGCCACGGGAAGGGCCAGGGTGCACAGCGCGACGAGGAGCAATTTCTGACGGAGCGTCATGTGGTTCGTGTAGGAGCGCGCTTGCGCGCGAAAAGCCGACGAAGCGGCGTAGCGGCAGACCCTCTGGCCTTATCGCCAGCACCTATCGCGCGCAAGCGCGCTCCTACAAGAGCGGGGGGCATGCGTTTCAGGGGGTCCAGCGGTAGCCGACGCCGTGCACGGTTTCGATGGCATCGAAATCGGGCGCCAACGCAACGAACTTCTTGCGGATGCGCTTGATGTGCGAGGTGATGGTGGCGTCATCCACGACCAGCTCGGCTTCGCGCATGAGCTGGTCGCGGTTCTTTACGTGGCCGGGGAAACGCACCAGCGTGTGCACCATCCAGAACTCGGTGACCGTGAGCGGGATCTCGGTGCCATTCCAGGTGATGCGCATGCGCTCGCTTTCCAGGCGCAGCGGGCCGTGGGTGATCACGTTCTCGCTGGCGGCCGGGGTCTTCAGCGATTCAATACGGCGGAACAGCGCGGCGATGCGCGCGGCCAGCTGGTGCAGGCTGGTGTCCTTGGAAAGGTAATCGTCGGCGCCCAGGCGCAGGCCGCTGATCACATCGAAATCGGAATCGCGCGCGGTCAGGAAGATGATCGGCAGCGTGGCGCTCTTGGCGCGCAGCTCGCGGCACAGATCGAACCCGCCCTCGGGCTCATCGCCCAGGCCGATATCGATGATGACGAGCTCGGGCAGGCGCATGGCGAAGGCGACCGAGGCCTCCGAGCGCGAGCCATAGCCGCGGGCGTCGTAGCCGAAGCGGGTGAGCGCTTCCACGTAATTGGCGCGGATAAGGGGTTCGTCTTCAACAATGGCAATGCTGCGGCCCATGGGGGTTCCGTGTTTGGGTTGGCGTGCGCAGGGTGCAATGGCCGCCCCCGGCGCGCAAGCACCGCCGCGCGATTGCCCGTGTTTTGCCCGTGTACGAGCCGGTTCCGGGCCTACACGCTGCGTTTGCCCGCGTTTTGCCACAAACAGCCCGTGGATTGCCCCACGGGAGCCGCGCCTGCCGCCCCGGCAGGCGCTGAACTGGCACCACGGCGGCCCTGTTGGCGCCGAAGGATAAAGAAGAAGATGAAGACCAAGCCCGACGCTGATAACACCGAACTGGAACGCAATTTTGAGCCGCTGCGCGTTACGCTGGCGCTTGGGGCCCTTTTACTGGGCCTGCTCTGCGGTCTGCATTAACCCTAGGGAGGCTTCCCATGGACCTTTTTGACGATTTCGTGGAACCGGCCATGGATGGCCTTGGCGTGATGGGCCCGCACGCGAGTGCGCCCGCCCCCGGCATGCCCGAACCCGATCCGAACTGGCAGCCGGTTTAAGCCTTACCCCGTTTCCCCCTCGAGCTCCTGGTGTGGACGCTCCTTCGCTCCCCTGACCTTACTTCCAGGGGAGTTTTTTCGCGTGCGCTAGTTGGAGCTGGGCGTGGGCGTGGTTGCGGGCGGCGCGGCTTTCTTGATGGCCGGGAGCTGGCCCAGCGGCACGAGCTCCGCGTCGCCTACCCATACCTGGGTGTCGTAGCCGGCGAAGAACGTATCGCGCTCGTTCTTGATACGTGCGGTGAGGCTCAGGCCGTTCTCGACACCGGAGGTCATGCCGTTGATGTAGGCGCCGCCACCGAACGCCACCGCCATCTCGAGCTCGTGGTATGCACGGGTGAAGCGGTGATCGGCGCGCGCGGCCGCCACGGCATCGGCATAGACCGGCTTCAGCTGGCGCCAATAGGCATCGGCCTGGGCGTGCTCGGTGGGGGTGAGCTGCTGGTAGGCGGATACAAAGCGCCCTTCGTACTCCGGGCCATGCCGCTCGGCGGCCAGCGCCAGCCACGCCACGCCCAGCGGGCGGTTTTGCGGCATGTGGTCGCCGTTGAAATTCATGAGCCCCAGCATTTCCTGCGCCGGCTTGCTGCCCCAGCGGGCGGCAGACTCGAAGCTATCGCGCGACATGCCGAAACGCCCGGCCCAGAAGTGCGAGGCGCCCTGGCAGTAGTAGTAATCGCCCGGCAGGAAGCGCTCCAGGCCATAGGGGCAGCCCTCGAGCACGTTGGCGACGATCGCCTCCTGCCCGGGCAACGGTTGTGGCCGGTTGGCGTGGTTACAGCCTGCCAGGGCCATGGCGGAGGCAAGCACCCCGGCCAGCACTATTCCCTTCATGCGCGCACTTCCTTCTTGGTGGATGTGACAGGCCAGGCGCCCACGGGCCGCCCCTGCAGCGGGACGGCTCTACCGCGGGCGGCACGGGTTACGACGCGCTTACTGCGGTGCTTCTTTCTTGCTGCGGTTGATGACTTCGCCGATCGGTACCAACTGGGCATCGCCCACGTACACGTTGGACTGCCACCCGGCCAGGGCGACCGCTTCGCGGCCCTGCAGGAAGCGTCCCACACTGAAGCCGCTGGCGCCGTACGCAGGATCACCGCCATACACGCCATCGGTCATTCGCATGCCGGCGATGCCATCGATGAAAATGGAGCCGCCGAAATTCACCGCCATGGCGATGTCGTTGTAGGCGCGATCAAAACGATTTTTCGCGCGCGGCGCGGCCACCGTATCGGCGTATTTTTCCTTCAGCTGGGTCCAGTAGGCATTGGCCTGGGCCATTTCCTCGGGGCTGACGCGCTGGTAGGCATCCACGAACGCCGGCTCGTAATCCGGGTTATGCCGCTCGGCGGCGAGCGCCAGCCAGGCCAGGCCCAGCGGGCGGTTCTTCTCGGCGTGATCACCATTGAAGTACATGATGCCCAGCGCGTACTGCGCCGGCTTGTTGGCCCACGCGGCGGCATCCTTCAGGCTTTCGCGGGCACTGCCATCATGCCCGGACCAGAACTGGCGGGCGGCATCGCAGTAGTAGTAATCGCCTGGCAGGAAACGCTCCAGCGACGACGGGCAAAGCTTCAGCGCTTCGCTGATATCGCTCTGCTTCTGGTCGGGGAGCGGCTTGGGCTTCTCGCCGGCGTTGGCGATGGAAGCGGCACCTGCGCTAAGGCAGGCGGCAAGGAAAAGCAGGGACTTCGACTTCATGTGCGCGTCCTCGTGCAGGTTAAGCCCCCCCCGGGGCAGGTATTACAGTACTACCGGGTTCGCTTTCTCGTTGTGAAATTTTCTTTATGCGTCAGGGTCAACCACGCTTTCTTGCGAAAGGTTGACTGTAGGAGCGCGCTTGCGCGCGATGGGTGCTTGCGGCAAGACCCATCGCGCGCAAGCGCGCTCCTACAACGGCGGCCTTCAGGCCTTGTCGATCGCGGCGTGCATGCGGCGGATGACGTCGGCGTAGTCGGGGGCCGTAAAGATGGCCGAACCGGCCACGAAGGTATCGGCGCCGGCGGCGGCGATCTGGCCGATGTTATCGGCGTTCACGCCGCCATCCACCTCCAGGCGGATCTTGCGGCCGCTGGCGTCGATGCGTTCGCGCACGTGGCGGATCTTGTCCAGCGCCGAGGGGATGAACTTCTGGCCGCCGAAGCCCGGGTTCACCGACATGATCAGCACCATGTCGATCTTGTCGAGCACGTAATCGAGCCAGTTGAGCGGGGTGGCCGGGTTGAACACCAGGCCGGCTTCGCAGCCTTCGCCCTGGATCAGCTGGATGGTGCGATCGACATGCTCGGAGGCTTCAGGGTGGAAGCTGATGCTGCGCGCGCCGGCCTTGGCGAAATCCGGGACGATACGGTCCACCGGCTTCACCATCAGGTGCACGTCGATGTGTTCGGTAATGCCGTAATCGCGCAGCGCCTTCAGCACCATCGGGCCGATGGTGAGGTTGGGCACGTAGTGGTTATCCATGACGTCGAAGTGCACCCACTGTGCACCGGCATCAAGCACCTTGCGCGTGTCCTCACCCAGACGGGCGAAATCGGCCGAGAGGATGGACGGGGCGATGACGGGGGATTGCTTGGCCATGGACGTGGACCTTTGTAGGAGCGCGCTTGCGCGCGATGGGGTTACCGCACCGTGTATCGCGCGCAAGCGCTCTCCTACAGGTTAACGGCGTCCTGCGAGCGCGTCATTTAAATCCACGCTCTGACTTGATGCGTTCATACGCCGCGTTGATCTCGCTCGCGCGCGATTCGGCGCGGCGGCGCATATCTTCCGGCAGATCGCCCAGGCGATCGGGGTGGTGTTCGGAAATGAGCTTGCGGTAGGCGCGCTTGATCGCACGTTCATCCGAATCGCGCTGGATGCCGAGCACGGCGTAGGGATCGGGGCCCTGCGTATTGCGTTGCGGGGGCACGTAGCCGCCGTTACCGCGCGGGCCGCCGTAGCCACGGTTGCCACCGGCCTGGCCATTCCAGGCGTAGCCCTTCATGGCCATGAGCGCCATGAGCTCCATATCGCTCACGCGCAGCGCGAATGCCAGCTGGCGCAGGATGGCCATCTTCTCCGGCGAGGGCGAGCTGCCTTCGGCCAGCACGGTTTCGATCACCACATCGATGACCGGGAACGCGTGATCGCGGCGGTGGCCCACCCACTGGCGCAGCTGGTCGATCACTTCGTTGGCGTTGAACTCGGGCTGCTTGCCTTCGTTGAACGCATCGATGGCCTTGGCGCGGTCATCCTGATCCAGGTTCATGCGCGCCATCAGGCGCTCGGCGATGGCGATTTCCGCTTCGGAGACCCGGCCATCGGCCTTGGCCACGGCGCCAATCAGCGCGAACAGCGGGGCCACGTAGCCGCCCTGCACCGGCGCACGGCGGCGCTGGCTCTGCTGGCGGCTGGCATCGAACATGAAGCCGATCATGCCGCCGATAAGAGCACCGAGCAGGTTGTGGGTAAGCCACATACCAACCACGGCACCGATGAGAAGGCCGGTGAAATTCATGGAGCGCCCTTGGAGGGGGACTGGGCGGAATACCACTGGGAAAGCTGGTCGATATCCGCATCGGAAAGAGGGCCGGCCATGGCGCGCATGATCGGGTTATCACGGTGGCCATCGCGGTACTGGTGCAGCGCGGCCTTGAGATAAATCGCCTTCTGCCCGGCCAGGTTGGGGGCATCAGCGTTAATCGCCAGGCCATTTTCGCCATGGCAGGCCGCACACATCCCCAACCGCACCGGTTTCGCGGGCGGCGCGGCGAGCACAGGGGAGATAAGGGCCAGGGCGAGAGCCGCGGTCGTCAGTTTGCGCATGGACCAAGGTGTGGGGGCTGTAGCCGTAAATTCTAGCAGGTGGCCGTTGGCCACCTGCGTTGTAGGAGCGTGCTTGCACGCGATAGGGGGGCGCAGCCCCCACCAACCCCCACCCCAAGGACGCCACCCTCCTAATCGCCGGCTTCGGCCCCGCCCCGCACGCCCCCCCCGCACACCCCATCGCGCGCAAGCGCGCTCCTACAGGGACCCCGCCCGGATACAATACGTAGCTTCCCCGCCCCTCTCGGAGCCGAAGCCGTGCCCACCACCCTGAGCCAATCCGACCTGCCCGGCCTGGACCTTATCCACCGCGGCAAGGTCCGCGATGTCTACGCCCTGCCCGGCAACCGCCTGCTCATGGTGGCCACCGATCGCCTCTCGGCGTTCGATTCGGTGCTGCCCAACCCCATCCCCGGCAAGGGCGAGATGCTCTGCCAGATCTCGAACTTCTGGTTCGAAAAGACCAAACACCTGATCCCGAACCACCTGACCGGTGAGGACGTGGCCTCGGTGTTGCCGGCCGGCGTGGACCCGGCGCTGTACGCCAAGCGCGCGGTCATCACCAAGCGCCTGAAGCCGGTGCCGGTGGAGGCCATCGCCCGCGGCTACATCATCGGTTCGGGCTGGAAGGACTACCAGGCCACCGGCGCCATCTGCGGCATTACCCTGCCCCCGGGCCTGCAGCAGGCCCAGCAGTTGCCGGAGCCGATCTTCACGCCGTCGACCAAGGCCGCCGTGGGCGACCACGATGAGAACGTGAGCTTCGATGCCGTCGTAGCCGCCGTGGGCGCGGACATGGCCAACGCCGTGCGCGATGCCACGCTGAAGATCTACCAATTCGCCGCCGAGTACGCCGCCACCCGCGGCATCATCATCGCCGATACGAAGTTCGAGTTCGGCACCGATGAAGACGGCACGCTGTACATCATGGACGAGATGCTGACCCCGGATTCGTCGCGCTTCTGGCCGGCCGATTCGTACCAGGTGGGTATCAGCCCGCCCAGCTACGACAAGCAGTTCGTGCGCGATTACCTGCTGCAGGTGGGCTGGGATAAGAATCCGCCGGCGCCGTCGGTACCCGAATCGGTGATTGAAGGCACGGCCGCGAAGTACGCCGAAGCGCTGGAGCGCCTGGCCGACATCCGCGTCAGCTGATGGCCAGTGCCACGGGAGCGGGTGACGGCACCAGGTGCTGCACCTGCTCTTGCGCTGCGTAGCCTACGCTTTACGCTGCGTGGGTAATGCTTCACGGACATGACGTTTCACGGAGCCCCCATGCGCGACGCGGCCACCTGGTTCGGCAACTACAGCCGGGATCACCAAAACCCGACCAACCGCCTGATCCACTGGATCTGCGTGCCGGCCATCACCTGGACGGTTATTGCCTTCATCTGGCTGATCCCCGTGCCTTCCGCCTTCGGTAAGCCGGGCCTGTGGGCGGTGGTGGGCATGTTCCTGGCGTTCTGCTTCTACTACTACCGGCTCTCGCGGGTGATCGGCATTGCCATGGCCGGTGCGTTTATCTCGCTGGCCTTCCTCACCGACTTCCTCTATTACGCGCTGGGCCCTTCCGGGCTGGCGTGGCTCGCCGCGGTGGTGTTCGTCGCCGCGTGGATCGGCCAGTTCATCGGCCACAAGATCGAGGGCCGCCGGCCGTCGTTCTTCACCGACCTGCAGTACCTCCTGATCGGCCCGGCCTGGCTCATGAGCAAGGCGTTGCGCCGCGCGGGCAAGGATTACTGACGGTGCAGACCCTGCTGACGCTGTTTTCCGCCGCGATCTGGTGGGTAATCTATTCCAGCGCCGCCGCCGTGGTACCCGCGGTGATCGTGTTCTTCGTGCTGCGCTGGCTGGAGAAGACCGCGGTGGTGTTCAACCGGGCCTACCTCGCCAGCCTGCTTTGGGCGCTCCTCGCCGTGCTCACCGGCGGCCTGGTCATCGCCGCCCAGCACGGCCAGGCGGCCGGCCAGTCCATCTTCGTCCTGCCCTGGATGCGCGCCGCGCTGGTCGTGGACATGCTGATCGGCGCCTTCCTGATCTGGCGCATGGTCCCGCGCATCGACGCCCGCCGGGTCAAACCCAGCAGTGCCTGCATGGCTGTGGCCATGGTGATGGTGGTCGCCCTGGTCGTCGGCACCACCATCCACCGCTAGGCCGCACCGGTTTCGCCTTCTGTAGGAGCGCGCTTGCGCGCGATCCACGTTGCCGCCAGCCCCATCGCGCGCAAGCGCGCTCCTACAAGGTCGCCGATAGCCTGAAGCTATGGGCTCGATCCACAGGATCAGTTGGACTTGGCTTGCGCCGTCCCCATAATGAGATTCATTCCCATTGAGGACGTGGCCATGGCCCGGAAGATCAAGTTCGTGGCGACACACTTCAGCATCGCCTTTTCGATGAGTTATGCGGCTAACCAGAACGTGGCGATCAGCGCCCTGATCGGCGTGGCCGAGCCGCTGGCCTTTGTCTTCGGCCGTTCCGTGCTGGGGGAAACCCGCACCGGTTTAGCGATGGCTCCCGCCGCCTGATCCACCCGCCCCACCGCCCACCCGCGCGTTCGTATCGGTCACCGCGCGGGTGAACCCCTCGAACGGGATATCGGTGATGCCCACCAGGCCGATGTGCGCGTTCTCGCCATCGAGGATGCGGCCGGTGACCGGCTGATCGACATACTGGAACCAGTGGGTGCCGACGACGATGCCCGACGCGGCCGCTGCGTCCACGAACTTCGCGTAAGCCTTGCCGCGCTCGTCTTCGTTCGCCACCGCCGCCACGCCGTTGCCAAACGGGCCGCGGTCGCTTGAGCCGAAGTGGAATTCCGTCAGCAGTACGGGCTTGTCCCAGGTCTTGAACTCCGCCACGTCGAAGCCGTGTTCCGGCAGGTCGGTGTAGGTGTTGATGCTGGTGACATCGGTGTACTGCGCGCTCATCGCTTCCACCTCCGGCGTGCGTACCGCGAGGCGCCCACCGAGGAACAGATGGTGCGGATCGGCTTTCTTCAGCGTTTGCGCCACGGTCTTGAAGTACTGCCCCGCGTAGAGCTTGAGGAAGGCGATGTAGTCGACGGCGATGGCCGGATGCGCTTCGTTGGGGTCCGGCGCCTTGAAGTTTTGCGCGGCCACCTGATCCCATGTTGTAACGCTGACACCCCACGCTTTCGCGAACGCCGCGGCATCGCCATGGGTCTTCTTCAGATAGGCGAGGAAGGCCTGCTTGGCCGGGCTTTGCGGGCCCTGCGCCAGCGAACCGGTCGCCAATGCCCAGCGGCCCTGTGGGCCCTGCCCTG